>OODG01001530.1_pt1 | contig 15644 bp, 6 predicted proteins | sample 1671621 | NCBI WGS metagenome assembly OODG01 (sample SAMN06348175, study PRJEB24527) | human gut metagenome | biome: human gut; feature: ankylosing spondylitis patient; material: feces | host: Homo sapiens | place: China | collected 2015-10 | reverse complement strand
GCTTGGCACCCACCAGCTGGGTATCGTGGCCAGTGGCGGGGATGACCTCGCCCTTCTTCACGGTCTCGTTGCAGACGGTGCAGACCTGGTCGCCGGTGTAGCCATCTTCCGTGCAGGTGGCGGCCTTAGCGCCCACCAGTTCGGTCTTGTGACCGGTGGCGGGGATGACCTGGCCCTTGGTGATGACTTCGCCGCAGACCTTGCAGACCTCATCGCCAGTGTAGCCGTCCTCGGTGCAGGTGGCGGGCTTGGCGTTCTTCAGCTCGGGGTTGTGGCCCACCTTCTCCAGAGCGGCCAGCAGGGTGGCGTAGTTATACACCAGCTCCTTCTGGGCATCGGTGAGGGCGTTGTACTCGGCCAGCAGCTGGCGCAGGTAAGCCTCGTCCTCGTTGGTCAGATTCTCGATGGGCTTGAGGGCCTCGATCTTCTTGATGAGCTCCAGCACCGCCATTTCATCGGCGTTGTTGGGGTCGGCATCAATATACAGATAACCGATGGCTGCGGGGCCGGTCTCGCCGGTGAGACTGTAAGCCGTGACCCGGTAAGCATAGCTGCGGCCGAAGGGCAGCGTGGTGGTATCGGTATAGGTGCAGGCGGTAATGCCTTCGGCCAGGGTCTCGAAGCCCTCGAAGGTCCAGGTATCCTGGGTATCATCCTGGAAGTGGGCAGCCACGCTGCGCTCCACCTTATAGACGATATCCTCGGCGTTGGACTGCTTGGCAGCGGTCCAGGTCAGCAGGGCGTTGCGGACGCCGGTTTCCGTGACGGTCAGGTCCGTGGGCGTGAAGTAGCTCTCGTCCATGATGTTGACGCTGCCCTTTTCGGTGTTGAAGTACTTGTCCCAGACATAGGCGGTGTAGCCCACAGCGCCCTGGGGATAGTACAGGTTCAGGCCCCAGTCGTTGTACACGAAGCCGCCGGTGGTGGTGGTGCCCCACAGGCCCACGAAGTTGGCGTACAGGGCCACGTTGGCATAGGCTCCGGTCAGGGAGACGGTGGTCTCCAGCAGAGGAGCGGTCATGCCGTTGAAGTAGTAATCCTTCAGGTTCTCGCAGCCGAAGAAGGCCTTGGTGCCGATGCGCTCCAGGGTGGTGGGATAGCTGACGCTCTTGAGGAACAGGTTGCCGGCAAAGGCGTTGCCGCCCACGCGGATGGTGCCCTCGGGGATGCGGTAGCTCTCGGCGGTGCGGCCCTCGGGATAGTAGCGGAGGTTCGCGCCGTTCTTATCGAACAGGACGCCGTCCACGCTCTTGAAGTACAGGGAGCCGTCGGCCACATAAATGTTCTGTAGGCTGGTGCAGTCGTTGAAGGCCACGGAGGTGTCGGTGACGCCGCAATCCTGGATGGAGGCGGGCAGAGTCAGCTCCGTCAGAGCTTCGCAGCCCACGAAGCCCCGGCTGGGGACGGCGGTCATGCTCTTGGACAGGGTGACATTCTTCAGATTGTCGTTGTAAGCCAGTGCGCTGCCGCCCATCTCGGTGACGGTGTCGGGAATGACAATGGTCTCCAGGCCGGTCTTGGAAATGGCGTTGGCGCCGATGCTGGTCAGGCCGTAGGGCAGACGCAGGCTGGTCAGATTGGGACAATTGTAGAAGGCGAAGGTGCCGACGGTCAGCCCGTTGGCGGAATCCTCGAAATAGATCTCCTCGATCTTGGAGCTGGAGAAGGCGTAGCTGCCCACCTTGGTGACGCTGGCGGGAACGATGACCTTCTTCAGGCTGGTGTTGTTCTGGAACATCTTATCGGGGATCTCCGTCATGGTGGCGGGCAGGGTGAACTCGGTGGTCTCGTTGCCCTGGGGCCAGATGTAGATATCGCCGGTATCCTTCAGCATGACAACGCCGTTGGAGGACGCATACACGGGGTTGTTGGCGTCCACCACGATGTTCTTCAGGCCGCTGGCCAGATAGAAGGCATCCTTGGCCAGGCTGGTGACGGAGGCGGGGATATTGACCTCGGTGACATAGGCGGTCTTGTTGTAGTTCAGATAAGCGAACGCCTTGCTATCAATGGATTGCAGGGTGCCGGGGAAGGCCAGCGTCCGGGCCTCATAGGGCTGATAGAAGGCGCTGTTGCCGATGGACTCCAGCTGGGTGCCGGAGAAGTCCAGATTCTGGAGCTTCCGGGCATAGTAGAAGGCCTGCCTGCCGATGGTCTTCAGCTGAGAGGGCCAGTTGATGGTCTCCAGCAGGGAGCAGGAGTAAAAGGCGCGCTCACCGATGGAGGTGACGTTGTCGCTGAGCTTCACGGTCTTGACGGCCTTGGCGTTGTAGAACGCGCGGTCGGGGATGACGGTGAGGCTGCCGCAGTCGATGGAAGCGGCGGCGTTGCAGTCATAGAACGCGGAGCCGCCCAGGGAGGTGACGGACTGGGGAATGGTGATGGCCTTCAGAGCCTTCCAGCCGTAGAAAGCGTTGGCGCCGATGGAGGTCAGGCCCTCCTTCAGGGACAGGGCGGTGGCCTTGGCGCAGCCGCGGAAGGCGTAATCGCCCACGGTCTCCACGGTGGCGGGCAGGTCCACAGCCGTCAGGGCGGAGCAGTTGCTGAAGGCGTAGGCGGGAACAGCGGTCAGGCTCTGGCCGAAGGTCACGGTTTTCAGGCCGGAGCAGCCGTCGAAGGCGTGCTCACCCAGGGTGGTGAAGCCATCGGGCAGGGCGATGGACGTCAGCTTGGTGCAGCCCTGGAAGGCGGCGGTGCCGATCTTCCTGAGGCTGGCGGGCAGAGTGACGGACGTGAGGGTGGTGTTCTTATAGAACAGGTAGTCGCTGATGGTCTCCACGCCGTCAGGCACGGTGTAGGAGGTGCCCTTGAAGTCCCGGGGCAGGCTCACCAGAACCTTGCCGCCGCCGGCCAGCAGGGTGCCGTCCTCGGTCCGGACGATGCTGGCGCCGTCCTCGATGACATAGCCCTCAAAGGCGGGGCAGCTGACAAACGGCGTCAGACCGAAGGACAGGGTCTCGGCCTTGTAGGAGGCAGGGAAGGTCAGGGTCTTGAGGTTGGTGCAGCCCTGGAAGGCCCTCTCGCCGATGAGGGTGACGTTGTCGGGAACGATGAAGTTCACCAGCGCGGTGCAGCCCTGGAACATCTGCTTGCCGATGGTGGTCAGCTTGGGGGCCACGAAGGTGGTCAGGTTCAGGCTGTTGTAGAACGCGGAGTCAAGGCCGGTGGGATCGCCCAGCACGGTGATCTCGGTGAGGCTGCTGCGGGCAAAGGCGTTGGCGCCGATGAAGGTCAGGCTCTCGGGGATCACCATCTCCTCCAGGGCGGCGCAGCCGGCGAAGCAGCTGGTGCCCACGGAGGTGACGTTGGACAGGTCGGGCAGGTGCTTCAGGCTCTTGCAGGTGAAGAACGCCGTCTTGGGCAGCTCGGTCAGGTTCTTGGACAGGGTCACGGAGGTTACAGCCGTGCAGTTGGCGAACTGGTCGCCGTTTGCGTCCATAGAGGTGACGGTGTCGGGAATGGTGATGCTGGTCAGGGCGTAGGCATTATAGAAAATACCGGCGCTGAGGCTGGTGACGCCCTCGGGGATCACCAGGTCGCCCTCCAGGGCCTCGCAGAAGTAGAAGGCCTTGACGCCCATGGAGGTCAGGCCCTTGGGCAGGACGCCGTCGTCGGTGTGGCCCAGGGTCTTTAGGTTCTTGCAGTAGTAGAACGCGCCCTCGTTGATGACCTTCATGGTCTCAGGCAGGCTGACGCTCTGCAGGTTGTCGCAGTCGTAGAAGGCCCGATAGCCGATCTCCTCCAGGGAGTCGGGGCAGATGACGTTGAGAACGTAGTCGTTGTTCTTGAAGGCGTTCTCCCCGATGACCCGGACGCCGTCGGGAATGGTGACGGTGCTCTCGGTGCCGCTGTAGCTGACCAGGGTGTCGCCCACGATGTTGAAGCTGCCGGAGCCGGTGGCCTCGGTGACGGTGACGGCCAGGTCATAGGAGGCAGTGCCGTTCTTGGCCTTGGCGGTAACGGTGGCCGTGCCGGGCTTCAGAGCGGTGAGCTTGGCATACTGGGTCAGCTCATCGCCCTCGCCGTTGGGCTCAACAGTGACCACGGACTCGTCGGAGGAGGTCCACTCCAGGTTCAGGTCGGTGGCATAGAAGGGCGCGTAGCCATACAGCCGGACATTGGTATAGGTGGTGCCGGCCAGCATGGTCACGGAGGAGGTGTTCAGCAGGAACTCGCTCATAGGCACGTCCGCGCCCACCTCGTCGGTGACGGTGATCTGGCACTGGGCCTTCACATCGGGCCAGACGGAGGACTTGACGGTGATGGTGGCGGTGCCGGGAGCCTTGGCGGCCACGATGCCGTTCTTCACCTCGGCCACGCTGGAATCGGAGGAGCTCCAAACCAGGTTCTGGTCGGTGGCGTCGTCGGGAGTCACAGTGGCGTTCAGCTGGACATAGCCCTTCTGGGGCAGGGTCACAGCGGTCTGATCCAGAGTGATCTTGGTGACGGCGTTTTCAGGCAGGGTCACGCGATAGGCACACTGGTTCATGGCGTAGTCGTAGGCCACCACATAGAAGGTGCCCTGCAGGAGCTTCTGATAGAAGTCCGTAACGTCGAAGGTGTAGGTATACTCCTCGTAAGCCCGGGGAGAGGTGCCGTCGGCCTTCAGGGCGGGGATGATGCCGTCGTAGTAGTTGGAGCCGATGCTCATTTCCTTCTTGCCGTTGTTGACGTTGGTCTTCCACTGGGTGGAGTACAGGGTGGCGCCGGCCAGGCAGAAGTTATCGGCCAGGGTCACGTCCAGGTACTTCCGGCCGTCGTCGCCGGTGCGGAACTGCAGGTTCTCGCGGTCAACGATATAGGGCATTTCACCGTCGGAGGTGAAGTGGAAGGAATAGGTGTTCTTCAGGTTGTCCTGCACGTCGAAGCCGTCCACATAGGCGGTGGCGGTGTAGGTCATGCGGGTGTTGTTGGGGATCAGGTGGATGCCGGTCAGCGGGGGGAAGATCTCGCCCACATAGCCGGGCCGCACAGCGGCGGAGCTGGAGTTGTACATGGCCTTGCGGACATTGAGGCCGTCGCTGTTGAGGTACACCTCACCGGTGTCGCTGTCGGTGATGGTGACGTTGGTGGTCTTGGCCGCCCGCAGCAGACCGGCCTGCAGGTAATACAGGTTGCTGATGCCGTTGCCGCCGCCCAGGTCCACGCAGATCTTATCGGCGGAGGTGGAGGGGGTGTCGTAGCCCTCGGGGACCACGAAGGGATACATGCCCAGCTTCACCACGTACATCATGGCGTAAACACCGGCCACGTTGGTGGCGTACATCTTCGTATCCAGGCCGTTGTAGATATCGGCGTCCTCGAAGATGGGGGCCTTGGTCCAGTCGCCGTAGAAGCCCAGGAAGGGCACGGACAGCGCAGGATCGTCGTTGTTGGTCAGCTCCACAAAGCCCTCCACATAGATGCCGTTGGGGAACTTGGCCAGGTACGCCCGGTCCGCGTCGGACAGGCGGACGGTGACGGTGACGGTGGTCTCGCCGTTAGCGGGCACGGTGACGGTGGAGCCGCTGAGGGCGCCGCCGGAGACCTTGATGGCGCTGGTGTCGGCGGAGAGGACATAGCCCTTCTGGGCGATGTACAGCCCGTCGGAGGTGGTGCTCTCGGTCTGGACGGTGGTATTGACGTCATAGGACAGGGCGGAGCCGGTGAGGTTCTTCACCACGAAGCTCAGCTTGTACACGCCCAGCTGGTCGGCGTCGTCGCCCAGCTCGATCTTGGTCTTGTCCTGACCCCGGACATACAGGTAGGCGGGGGTGGTGACGGCCTCGGCCAGGTTCACCATACCGGAGCCCTGCTTGCGGGGAGAGTAAGCCACGCCGTTTTCATCATACAGAATGTCGGCGGTGCTCATCAGCAGGCGGTTCACCAGCAGCTGCTTGTCGGTATCGGAGGCGCCGGGCATCAGGGTGTTGACATACTGCAAAGCAGCGGCGGCCACACCGGCCAGATACGGAGACGCCATGGAGGTACCGCTCATGTAGCCGTACTGGGCGAAGGGCAGAGAGGAATAGATGCTGCCGCCGGGGGCGGTGATCTCCGGCTTCAGGGACAGAGAAGGCAGGGGGCCCCAGGAGGAGAAGTCGCTCATGGCCACGGAGCCCTTTTCGGTCTTGGAGACGGTGAGGGTCTTTTCCTGGGCGGCTTCCATCATCTGGCCGTTGGCCAGGCTGATGCACACGGTGGGGATCTTGTAGTTATCCACGGACATGTTCAGCAGATAGCCGTCGCGGTTGTTATAAATGATGCAGCCCGCAGCGCCGGCAGAGGCGGCATTGAGCTGCTTCTGCTCGAAGGACAGGCCGCCGCGCATGACCACGGCGATCTTGCCGGTGACGTCCAGGCCCTGGTAATCGGCGGTGTCGCCGGTGTTGGGCACCATGACGTATTCATAGGTTTTGGAGCTGTCATTTCCCAGCAGCAGGGCGGTGAAGTCGTGGCCGGACACGTCCTGATAGGGGACGCGGCCCTGGGCGGTGACAAAGGCCGCCGTCTCGTTGGCGTTGACGGAGGCAACGGACAGCGCCGCGTCATAGGAGGACGAGGAGCTGATGATGCCGGTGTCGGGGTCGGACACGGAGGTGAAGTCACCCTTTGCGCCGCCCTGGGAGGAGGAATAGGAGTTACCGGCGGAGCAGTTCAGCAGGATACCGGCGGACTTGACCAGGTCGTAATACTTGGTGGTCAGGTCGCCCTCGGCCTCCCGGCCGAAGCCGCCGTTGGAGCCGAGAGACATGTTGATCACGTCCACGTCCAGCAGCAGGGCATCGTTCAGGGCCGCCAGGATGGTATCCGTGGAGGCGCCGTTGGTGGAGTCGGAGAATACCTTGAAGATGGCCAGCTGTGCCTCGGGAGACTGACCGGCGAAGGTGACATTGCCGTCGGCGTCCACGGTCTTGCCGGCGGTGATACCGGCCACGTGGGTGCCGTGGTCATTGCCGTACTTCTCCACGGCGTCGGCGGAGGGGATCACGTCGGCGTCGGCGTCGGCATAGTCGAAGGCGAAGGGCACCTTGCCGCTCTTATACAGGTCGTCCTCGGTCAGCAGCACCAGGGAGCTGGAGCTGTGCTTCTGGGCATACCAGAGGGCGGCATAGCTGTAGGCGGTGATGTTGGTCTTGCCGTCCTCGCCCTGGCTGATCTGATAGAGCAGCTTGGACAGGCTGGACTTCTGCAGCTTCTGCACGGCAGGAGCGTTGGCAAAGGCCTCGTGGTTCACATCCAGGCCGGTGTCCAGGATGCCGATGAGCATCCCCTCGCCCTGATACTGGGTGTTGTTGGAGTAGGCCGCCACTTCCGCGGCGGTCAGGGCCTGGCCCAGAGTGGCGGAGCCCATGGAATCGGTGTAGTAGGTCTGGCACAGCACCACGTCCTCTACGCCGTCAATATTCTTGATGTCATGGATCTTGCCGTAAGGCACCTGGGCGGCAAAGCCGCTGACCACGGAGGTGTAGCTGAAGGTGAAGGAGCTGGGAATGCCCTTGCTTTCCATGGTGTTCATCACGGAGAGCTGCAGGTTGGCGATGTCCTTCAGCTGGGCCTTGGCTGCGTCCGTCTGCTGGAAGTCCAGCATGGACATACTGGCATTGGTGCGGTTGCGGACATCCAGCAGGCTGTCTGCATCCAGCTGCACAATGACCTTGACCATTTCGTCGTCTGCCGGGATCTCGGACCTGGACACCTTGCCGGAGTCCATGTTCTCCTCGAAGATCGCCAGACGGTCGCTGTCTGTGAGCTCATTGGTCACATCGGTGGCCGTCAGCCCGGTCTCGGGGTCAGACGGCGTCAGTTCCGCCGCCATGGCGCTGACCGGCAGGACGCTGATGAGCATCATCAGCACCAGGACCAGGGACAGCAGCCGCTGCGGCATTCTCGTCTTTTTCATCGATCGACTTCCTTCCTGTTTTTTTCGTTCCGCTCCCCTGCTGTGTTGAGGCGCTTTCCGATTGCATAATTATACTTCCTTTCTCCTGCAAAAGCAAGGAATTTCTTCCAAAAACAAGGATTTTTTCAGGAAACGTTTCCGGTGTTTCCGCCGGGGGGACGGCCGGTTGGTGCTTTTTTCCGATGCTTCGGTATCACATCACCGTAATAAACGACCCATTGTTTTTTGTACTTATCTCACGAACAGTTTCCTGGCTCTGCGTCCGTGTTGGACAAATCCGCCAAAATGTCAGCCTCCCCTTTCCGCCCCGCTGATTCCGTCCACAATACACGCACATTTGTGTTTGTTCGTGCCGGGTGGACGGCAGCGGAAGTTATTGGAAATATCTTCCATGAATATTCTGTATATATTTCAGTATTCTTCCAATATTTCCACTTTACAGGGCCGTTTTGATCAAATGCTTCGGCGCGCCGTATCCACAAAAGAGCGCAAAAAGCCGCCGCTCCCGCGGGATCGGCGGCAGAGTCTGTCAAAAAAGCCTCGCAGAGTTTGCCGCCCGCAGGCGGCAAATAAAGTGCAATCCGTTTTTTGCGGCGGCGTGTACGTCGCAAAAAACACTTCTCGGTCTGCAAGTGTGGAATTTGTTCGCTTTCAGCGAACAAATTATGCGCGCGGCAGACTGCAAGCCTTTTGTCAAAAAAGGGCCACGCCCTTTTTTGACAAGCTGAGCCGCCGCTCCCGCGGGAGCGGCGGCAGATATTCACTTCACCTGGCGGCCATGGGACCAGACGGCGGTGATGTTGTGGCGGTGGAGCATATAGAGGGACCGCTCAAAGCGCTCCCGGACCGTCAGGGGCCGCACCGGCTCCGGGAAGTCCCCGTCGTCCACCACGATGGCGTGGAGGGGCTGGCCCACGGCGAAGCCCTCGCCGCCGCCGAAATACCGGTGCCCGGCGGTGGTGCCCAGGTAATAGCCCTCCGGCACCGTCAGGAAATCCTCGGACCAGTCGGTTTCCATGCGCTTGACCTTGGAGGCCCGGATGCTCATGGTGATGACCTTGTACATGGGCAGCTGTGCCCCGCCGGCGATGTCGGACCCCAGGGTCACCCAGATCCCCTGGCGCAGCATCTCCCGCACCGGGGAGACGCCGCTGCAGAGGTTGATGTTGGAGCCGGCGCAGTGGGCCACCACCACCCCGGCCCGGCGGATGGCGGCGCACTCCCGGGCGTCGGAGTAGACGCAGTGGGCCATCACCGTGTGGTCCTTCCAGAGGCCGAACTTGTCATAGGTCTCCCAATACTGGGCGCAGTCCGGGTGCAGCTCCTTCACCCAGGCGATCTCCCCCCTGTTTTCCGACAGATGGGACTGGACATACAGCCCCCGGTCCCGGGCGATCTCCCCCAGGGCGGCCATCAGCTCGTCGGAACAGCTGGGGGTGAAGCGGGGGGTGATAATGGGCCTGACGTGCTCAAAATGGCAGCCGTCCAGCCAGCGCAGGGTCTCGGAGACGGACTCCTCCGTGGTCTCCTGGAGAATGCCGGGCAGGGCGTTGCGGTCCATATTCACCTTGCCCACATAGCCCGTGACCCCGGCCCGCTCCAGCTCCTCCATAAGGATCCAGGTGGCCTCGGTGTGCAGGGAGGAGAACATGCACACCCGGGTGGTGCCGTTGGTGATCAGGTCGGAGGCCAGGCGGCGATAGGTCCGGCGGGCAAAGTCCGGGTCTGCGAACCGGGCCTCGGTGCGGAAGGTGTAGGTATTCAGCCAGTCCAGCAGGGGCAGGTCCATGCCCATGCCCAGCATGGGATACTGGGGCGCGTGGAGGTGCATATCCACAAAGGACTGCATGATGAGCCGGTCGCCGTAGTCCGTTATGGGGGCGGAGGCCAGGGCCTGGGGCAGCGCTTCATAGATCCCCTGCACCACGCCGTCCTCCAGCACCAGATAGCCGTGCTCCCGGATGTCCAGCTCCCCCAGCCGGGGGGCCTGGATGATGTTGCCGCGTAAAACCTGTGTCATACCGCATCGCTCCTTCAGAAAAAAATAGATGGGCGCCCCGCCGGTCCACCGGCAGAGCACCCATAGCAGGGCCGTGGGCGGCCCCGTAGAAACGCCTTGCACCATATCCGCAAGGCTATATGAGCTTCCGTATGCTATGCCCTGAGTATAGCACACTCAGGGGCGATTGGCAAGGCTTTCATTCCCGATGATGTCCACCACCTCGCCGATGTACATCCGGTGGACCGGCTCGTCCCGATAGAAAATGTCCTGAACGTCCTGGGGGATCTGGTCCAGGGCGAAGTCCTGGCAATAGAGCTTGCGGCAGACCAGGGTGGTCTCCGCCTGGCGGAAGGTGATGCCCTGGGGCAGGAACTCCGGCGTCAGGCCCGCCGCCGCCACCTTGTCGCCGTCCCGGCCGGAGGTGCTGCCCAGCAGGGACAGGGCCCGGCGCTGCGCCTCAGGGTAAAAGCTGACGGTGAAATAGTCGTTTTGCTCCATGAATTCAAAGGTATAGCGGTTCTTTTTCACATACACGGTGGCCACCGGCCGTCTCCACAGGGTGCCCAGGCCGCCCCAGCTGATGGTCATGGTGTTGTAATGCTCCGGAGTCCCCGCCGTGACCAGGGCCCACTGCTTGTCAAATTTCCGGAATACGTCCGCTTCCAGGTGCATCATACCGGCACGCTCCTTATTATAAAGTAGGGTCATTGTACCACACCCCGCCCCCCGGGGCAAGATGGAGATTTTTTCAGCAAGACGATGAGAGCATCACCAGTAGAGCACCTGTAGGGGCCGGGTTCTACCCGGCCCAAAAGCAGCGGAATGGCGGGCGATGCCAAAAGACGCCGGAGGGGGTCCCTCCGGCGTCTTTTTTGCGCAAATGGCGCAATATATTATTCAATTGAGATAATATAGTAATACACAGGCTGGCCGCCGGGGAGCAGGGACACCTCCGCCTCCGGGCAGGCATCCGCAAAGCGCTGCTCGGCCCGCTGGGCGTCCTCCTGGGTGACGCCGTCGCCATAGAACACGGTGATGAACTCCGCGCCCTTGTCCGCCGCCAGAGCCGCCAGCTGATCCAGCAGAGTCTCCAGCTTCTGATCCGTGCCGAACAGCTTCCCGTCCGTCAGGGCCAGATAGTCCCCGGCGCTGATGGCAAAGCCGTCGAAATCGGAGTTCCGGGCGGCATAGGTCACCTGGGCGGTGACCACGTTCTCCGCCGCCTCCGTCATGGCCGCCAGGATCACCTGGGGATCGGCCTCCTCCGGGTCCACCGCCATCATGGCGGAGATCCCCTGGGGCACGGTGTTGGTGGGCACCACGATGACCTCTTTTTCCGTCAGGCCCACGCACTGCTGGGCGGCCATGATGATGTTCTTGTTGTTGGGCAGCACGAACACCACCTGGCTGGGGGTGCGGTTCACCTCCTGCAGAATGGCCTGGGTGGAGGGGTTCATGGTCTGGCCGCCGGACACGATGCGGTCCACGCCCAGATCCCGGAAGGTGGCGGCCAGGCCGTCACCGGCGCACACCGCCAGGAAGCCGTAGCGCTTCTCCGGGGCGGCCACGCCGCCCTCCATGGCCTCCAGCTCCTCCTCCACGGCGTCCAGATCGTCAGTGCTCTGGGCCTGCTTGCCGGCCGCCAGCTCCTCCGCCTGGGTGCGCATATTCTCGATCTTGGCCAGCTCCAGGGTGCCGTATTTGGCGGCCTCCGTCAGGGCCTGGCCGGGAATATCCGTGTGCACATGGACCTTGAAGGCCTCGTCGTCCTCGCCGATGACCAGGCTGTCGCCGATGCTGTCCAGATACGCCCGGAAGGGCTCGATGGACACGCCCTCCTTCTTGCGCACGATGAACACCGTGTCATAGGTAAAGGTGATGTCCTCCAGGCTCAGGGCGCCGAAATCCGCCTTATCCTGGGCCTTTTCGTCCTCCTCCACCTGGGGCAGCTCCTCGCCCCGCAGGGCCCGCAGCATGCCGTCCAGAATGATGAGGTAGCCCTTGCCTCCGGCGTCCACCACACCGGCCTTTTTCAGCACCGGGTTCATGTCGATGGTCTGGGCCAGGGTCTCCTGCCCGGCGGCAATGGCCTGCTCCAGCACGTATTCGGCGCTGGGATTCTCCTGGGCGGCCTGGGCGGCCCGGGCGGCGGCCAGCCGGGACACGGTCAGCACCGTTCCCTCGGCGGGCTTCATCACCGCGCCATAGGCGGTGGCCACGCCCTCGCCCATGGCGGCGGCCAGGGCCGGGCCATCCATCTCCACCAGGCCCTTGGCGGACTTGGAAATGCCCCGGAACAGCAGGGACAAAATCACACCGGAGTTCCCCCGGGCGCCCCGCAGCAGAGCCCCTGCGGTGATCTTTGCCGCCTCGCCGACGGTGGCGGGCTCGGACTTTTTCAGCTCGTTGACGGCGGTCTGGATGGTCAGGCTCATGTTGGTGCCGGTGTCGCCGTCGGGCACCGGGAACACGTTCAGATCGTTGATGGCCTGCTTCTGCTGGGCGACACAGGCAGCGCCGAAGGCGATCATCTGCTTGAAGGCGCTGCCGCTGATTCTATCTGTCATCTCTTTGTTACTCCTTTGGCCGGGTGCTTACACGGTAACGGAGTCCACGCACACATTGACCTCGCGGACCTCCACCCCGGTATTCTTGGTGACCACATACTTGACCTCGCTCATGATGGAGCGGCAGACCGTGGCAATGTTGACGCCGTTTTCCACAACGATGTGCAGCTCGATGGAAACGGTGCCGTCCTCGTTATAAGTGACCTTCACGCCCTTGCTCATGGCTTCCCGCCGCAGCAGGTGCACCAGGCCGTCGGTCATGCTGCGGTAGGCCATGCCCTTGACGCCGAAGCAGTTGGTGGCTGCCGCGCCGGTGATGGTGGTGAATACCGCGCTGCTGATGGTGATCTCGCCCTGACCGGTTTGAACCTTAATCATAGCTAACTTCCTTTCTATAGACTGCCGCCAAGGCGGCATAAGCACAATAATATAGGGTATTATATACTATTTGTCCGGCAATAACAAGAAGAATATTTTAAACAAATCTGCCGATTTCCGTAACATTTTCTTAACATTTGACCAAACAAAGACCATTCCGCCCTGAAAATACGCCCTCTGTGCTATTTCCCGACACTTTTTCGTCCGCCGCCCGGCTACAATAGGGGGCAAAGGAGGGCTTGTCCATGAAACTTCTGCCACTGCCCCGGGAGAAACGGCGGCTGCTTGAACCCCTGGGCCGGGCGGCCCTGACCTGCCTGCTGACGGCCGGCTCCTTCGGGGGCCTGTGCGCCCCGCTGCCTCTGGCCATCACGGCGGCGGCCGGGCCGGGACTGCCGGGCCTGTGCTGCGTGCTGGGCTGCGGACTGGGGGCGTTTCTGTTTCTGCCGTTTCAGGCGGGCCTGCGGCAGCTGGCGGCGGCCATTCTGATCTTTTCCGGCAGCATCGCCTTTTTCGACACGAAATTTTTCCCCCGGCGGTTTTTCCGGCCGGGTCTTGCGGCGGCGCTGCTGCTTCTGGTGCAGTCGGCGTATCTCATCGCCCGGCCCATCCGGCTGTGGGCCCTGTGCGTGTTCTGCATGGGCCTCACCGCCGCGGCCACGGACCTGCTGCTGCGCCGCCGGGACCGGCTGCCCCTGCTGCTGGCGGCGGGGCTGTGCCTTTCGGCGGGGGCTTTCCGAATCGTCGGAATATCGGTTGGAATGTGTCTGACGTGCGCTTTTCTGATGCGCAGCGTCCGGCAGATGGAACCGGCCCGGGGGGCTGCCTGGGGGGCCGCCATGGGGCTGTGCCTGGGTCTGCTGGGGGATGAGCCGGACCTGTCGCCCATGGCGGTGCTGGGGCTTTCCTGCGCCGCTTTGTCCCGGGTGCGTTCCGCCCCTGCCCCGGTGTGTATCGGGACATTCTGGGCCATTGGCGGGGGCTGTACCCTGCTGTTCGGGACAGAGGAGCCGCTTTATCGGATGATTGAGCTGTTTTCGGGCGGAATTCTGTCCCTGCTGCCGCTGCCCCGGCTGAGCCTGCCGCCGGAGAAAAAACGGGCCCAGCCGGAAAAGCCGCCCCGGCCGGACCGCCTGGCCAAGCCCGCCGCCGCCCTGCGGGACCTGTACGACAGCTTCTTCCGGGGCACCGCTCCGGAGAAGCCGGAGAATCCCTCGGTGGTATTTGACCGGGCGGCGGAGCAGGTGTGCCGCCGGTGCATCCTGCGGGATACCTGCTGGCGGCAGAATTACGGTGCCACCTACAACGCCTTCAATGACGCCTGTCCCCAGCTGCTGCGGCGGGGTCAGGCGCTGCCCGGGGATTTTCCCCTGTATTTCACCTCCCGCTGCGTCCATCTGACGGAATTTGTGGAGGCGGTGAATCTGGAGCTGCGGTCCTATCTGCTGCGGCAGCAGTATCACCGGCGGCTGTCAGAGGTCCGGGACCAGGCCCGGGAGCAGTATGCCCAGCTGGGGGACCTGCTGGCCAGTGCCGGTCCCGCCGTCCCCGCCAGCGCCCAGGCCATGGGCTATCGGGTGGCGTCGTCTCTGCGGCCCCGGGAGGGGCAGAATGTCTGCGGCGACCAGCTGGATTCCTTCGAGGTAGGCGGCGCCGTGTATCTGCTGCTGTCCGACGGCATGGGCAGCGGCGAGGCCGCCCACCGGGAGGCCGCCATGACCGTCCGGCTGCTGCGGCAGTTTCTGGAGGCGGGCATTGAGCCGGGTCCGGCGCTGAAAACCTTGAACACCGCCCTGTCCCTGCGGGGAGAGAGCGGCGGAGGCTTCACCACCATCGACCTGCTGGCCCTGCAGCGGTCCAGCGGTCAGGCGGCCCTGTATAAATACGGAGCTGCCCCGTCCTACTGCAAGCGGGGCGGCAGCGTCAGCCGCTATGCCGGGCAGTCCCTGCCCGCCGGGCTCCAGGCCGTCCGGGACGCGCCGGAGTGCACCCGACTCCAGCTGACTGCCGGGAGCTTTTTCGTCATGGTGTCCGACGGCATTGCCGACGCGGGAAACGACGAATGGCTGCAAAATCTGCTGGCAGGCTGGAGCGGCCAGGACGTCAACGCCCTGGTGTCGCTGATCCTGGCGGAGTCCCGGGGGCGCAAGGGGCTGGAGGACGACTGCGCCGTGCTGGTGCTGCACCTGTCCTCCGGCGAAAAAAAGCCGGTGTAAGGGGGTATATTCCCCTATGTGGCGGGCATACTGAAGCTGTCAAACGAAATCGCAACAGAGGAGGGCATAACTCTTGGTAAAAGGACTTTCCCGCCGGGTCATCGTGGTGGATTCCCCGGACCCGCATATTTTTGAACAGGCCATTTTCATTGTGCGCAACGACGCAGCCGTGGGCAGCGGAGGGGTCACCTCCCAGCAGGTGGTGGACCAGGCCATCCGCATTGCCAAGGATTATGCCCGGACCCACGGCGCACCGCCCCGGCGGCGGCTGCGTATGTCCCCGTGGCTGGCGGCCCTGTTGGGGGGCGCGGCCATCGGCGCGGTGTGGCTGCTGGCCATGCTGCTGTAATACCGCTTTTTTCTTACCATTTTTCTCCTCACTTGAGGGCGGACAGACCATCTGTCCGCCCTCCCTTTTTGCGCGGGTGGCTGGCGGCGGTGGGCAGACATGGGCCCCGCCCTACGAGTGTTCTATCGGTAGACATTTCGTAGGGCCCGCTGCCCTCAGCGGGCCGCGTCAACCCGGCAGGTTTGGGCGGACAGGGTCGTCCGCCCCTACAGGCCCTCTCAGTCGGCTGCGCCGACAGCTCTCCCAGAGG
>OODG01001523.1_pt1 | contig 15691 bp, 12 predicted proteins | sample 1671621 | NCBI WGS metagenome assembly OODG01 (sample SAMN06348175, study PRJEB24527) | human gut metagenome | biome: human gut; feature: ankylosing spondylitis patient; material: feces | host: Homo sapiens | place: China | collected 2015-10 | reverse complement strand
ATCAGTCTGTTTTAGTCATAAGAGGGTATGAGTTATCCGGCAGTATGCACTTAACAGCATATCCGGCTTGCACGCCAGCGTCTCCGTCAGCGCCATGACGGCATGAATCGCCGTGCCTTCGCCGGAGAGCGACACCAGCAGCGGGCGGATGTCCGTCTCCTTCATGCCGGATTTCGTGCGGCGCATGGCAAGAATACTCGTCTGTTCAAGGAACGCTGGAATCGCCGCAATCATCTTTTCCGCCGCGTTCGCATCCTCGATTTGCAGCGTGTAATCCGCCGCCTGCACGAGCGCCATCATCGCCGGATGCTTGTCATCCAGCGCACGGGCGAAAGAAAGCTGCAAATCCGGCGGCAGGGCGCGGTTCATCTGCTGGAGGAAATCATCCGGCGACGCCTCGCGCGCCATCGTCACATCCAGAATTTCCTTTTTTCCCGCCGCCCCGGTGGACAGCGCCGACGCGAACGTCAGCAGAATATGCGGATTATACCCGTTGGAATACGCCACGGGCAGCCCCGAACGGCGCAGCGCCCGCATCATCGCCCGCTGAATGTCCAGATGCCCGATGTGGCGCAGGCGGATGCCCTTTTCAAACACAGCCATTATCCGCAATATTTGCACACCCCTTTGAAGCGCTGCAGGCCGCAGCCGTTGCAGCCCTTGCGGCAGTCCTTGGTCGTCTGCGCCTTTTCTGCCTTTTCCTTCTCGCGCCACAGGAACTCCTTTGTCACGCCGCAGTCAATCACATCCCACGGCATGATTTCGTCCTTCTCGCGGCGGCGGTAGGCATAGAACGCCGGGTCGATGCCCAGCTCGGCAAAGGCCTCGCGCCACATGTCGTACTTGAACAGCTCCGTCCAGCCGTCGAGCATACAGCCCTTCTGATACGCGCGGAGAAGCACCTGACCCATTCGGCGGTCGCCGCGGGCAAAGCACGCTTCCAGATAGCTCAAATCCGACTCATGATAATTGAACGTCACGCCCTTGATATGCAGCTTCTCGCGCAGGTGGCTCTGCTTCTCGCGCACCATCTCCTGCGTGTCCTGCGGCTCCCACTGGAAGGGCGTGAAGGGCTTGGGCACAAACCAGGCGGTAGACACCGTGATCCGAACCCCCCGGTTCTTATTGCTGGCGGACTCCCGCCAGGTGTGGAGGACGTGATTTGCCATCTCCGCGATGCCCAGCACATCCTCGTCGGTTTCCGTAGGCAGGCCCAGCATGAAGTAGAGCTTTACCGCATTCCAGCCGCCGGAGAAGGCGGTGCGGAGACTCTGGTGCAGGTCCTCCTCCGTCACATTCTTATTGATGGCATCCCGCAGGCGCTGCGTACCCGCCTCCGGAGCAAAGGTGAGGCCCGCCTTCCGCCCCCGCTGGAGCCGCTGCATGAGGTCCATGGAGAAGTTGTCCGCCCGCAGGGAGGGCAGGCTCAGGTTCACATGGCTCTCCCGGCAAAACTGCTCCAGATCATCGCACAGTCCCACAAGGCCAGGATAATCGCTGGTAGACAGGGAGCTGAGGGTCATCTCCTGGTAGCCGGAGTCCTTACAGGCCTCCACGCCGTACTGGAAGGCCTGCTCCCGGCTGCGGCAGCGGACCGGGCGGTACACATACCCCGCCTGGCAGAACCGGCAGCCACGGATGCAGCCACGGAACAGCTCCAGGGTCACCCGGTCATGGACCACCTCCGTGGAGGGGACGATGGTCTTTGTGGGGAAGTAGGACTTGTCCATATCGTGGACCACCCGCTTGTATACCTTGGCGGGAGCACCGTCCAGGGGAGTAATGGCCCGGATGGTACCGTCATCGTTGTAGGTCACATCGTACAGAGAGGGCACATACACCCCCTGGATATCCGCAGCAGAACGGAGGAAACGGCTCTTGCTCCAGCCTTCCCGCTTGGCACGGCGATACAGCTCCAGCAGCTCCGGTACCTCCTCCTCTCCCTCACCGATGAGGGCAAGGTCGATAAAGTCCGCCAAAGGCTCCGCGTTGTACATGGCGGTGCCGCCAGCGATGACCAGCGGGGCCAGCTCTGTCCGCTCCGCAGCGTGGAGCGGAATACCGGAGAGATCCAGCATGTTCAGTATGGCAGGATAGGCCATCTCATAGCCTACAGAGAAAGCCACCACATCGAAATCCCCCACCGGGTCCCCGGATTCCAACGCAAAAAGGGGGATCTCCGCTTTCCGCAGCTCCTCTTCCATATCCCCCCAGGGGGCAAACACCCGCTCGCACCACACGCCGGGCATGTCATTCATGATCCCGTAGAGGATACGGAAGCCCAGATTGGACATACCGATCTCATAGGTGTCCGGGAAGCAGAAGGCTACCCGCAGCTCTACGGAATCCTTATCTTTTTTGATCTCATTATATTCTCCGCCCACATAACGGGCCGGCTTCTGCACCCGCGGCAGGATGCGTTCCAGTCTCTTATCCACGGCAATTCTCCTTGGTACTGTCGTTCCGTTTCCCTGGATTTGTCACACAGGCAAAAACTTCCCAGGATAAACAGTACTATTTTAGCCGCTTTGTCTCTGTTTTGCAAGGGGTAATTGTGGGATAAATGCTCCCAGGCCGCCCACCAGCAGAAAAAGTCCTGTCCGATGAATCAGTACCAGCGACAGGGCCGCCGCTGTCAAAATCCCGCCGCATACAAGGCCTACCCACCGGCATACACTGTCCGCCAGCAGAGGATCAGAAACCCAGCACACCATTAAATAGAGTGCCCTTCCCCCATCCAAGGATGGCAGCGGCAGCAGATTGAACACCCCCAGGAAAAGGTTGGCTCCCGCCATCAGATAATCTCCCGTCACCCTGGCTAGCACCACCGCCAAAAACAAATTTACCGCCGGCCCTGCCAAGGTGCAGAAGATCTCCCTGCCGTAGGACAAGTACCGTGTATCCGCCCTAATCTCAGCGCCAAAAGCGGTCAGCCGTATCTGCTCCACCTTTGCGCCCACCAATTTCAAGGCTGTCAGATGCCCCAGCTCATGGCACAGAGCCGACAGCGCCACCAGGGGCAGCACCTCCCCCGCTCCGGCGACCAGTGCCATTAGCAGCAAAGCCGCTGCCCCCCAGGTGACCTCCAGCTTACTGCAGCTCCACATAGTAAATGGGATTGAGGTACAGGTCCCCGTCGTGGAGCTCAAAATGCAGATGAGGACCGGTAGCAATACCGGTCTCCCCCACTTCAGCAATCTTCTGGCCCATTGTGACCTTCCCGCTGGTGACAGTGATTTTGCTGCAGTGGGCATAGAGGGTCATATACCCGTCCTGGTGCTGGATCATGATATAATATCCCAGGCTGCTGCTGTCTCCGGTGGCATATACTTCACCATCGGCAAAAGCGCAGATATCCGTCCCTGTGGCCGCCCCCAAGTCTACGCCGTAATGAAACTTGGTGCCGCCGCTGACAGGATGCTCCCGCCAGCCAAAGGGTGATGTGAGCGGTGCCACAATCGGACTGGTATGGGCAAAGCCCAGGTTTCGCTGCTCCAGACTGGCGTTCTCCGGTAGAGCCGGCATGGTATACACCTGGGACACGGCCGCTGTCGTGGTCTCCTCAGACGGCGTTTGCTCCTGCGCGGAGTCGGCTTCCTGAGGGAGATCCTGCTGGGTCTCCTGGGAGACTTCCTCCTTCTGAGTTTGCTGCTGCTCTGTCTGCTGAAGCTCCTGTGGCTGCGCCGACTCCTCTTCCTCCTGTTTTATTTCAGAATTCTCTTGCACATCCTCAGCTTGTTTTGTAAAATCATAGTCTGTAAAGCGCATAAGCTTTGCAGCAGGATCAAGGAATTCTTCCACTTCCGCACCTGCGTTGGCCAGGACTGCTTCATCATCTTCCCCGGGGTTGAACACCGCTGTATAGGCATCCTGAAGGGAATCCCCCACCGGTGCATCCCCGCTGACCGCCCGTCCCATAGCGGCAAAGGCCTCCTTAAAATCCGCGTCCCGGCCAATGAGATCCCCTGCCGTCTGTGCCAGGCGGCTCACTGTCTGCGGGAAGAGGAGCTTGATCGCCACCAAAACCACAAAAATGATCCCGCATACCGTCAGACGCAATACGGCTTTTCCTTCTTGAGAGGCAGAGGACGGACCACGGCGGTTTCTGCCGCCTTTCCTATGCAAATGCTTTGCTCGATACCGCCCAGAGGAATACTTCTCCACTACTATCGCTCCTTTCCTTCTACGCTCTGCAAGACAGTTCCATAAATCGTTCCCTTTAGTCTATGCTCTTTTCAGCCCCCGCTATTCCTGTTTTCCGGCCTGACAGGCGCAAAAAAAGAGAACGGGGCAAACCCCGTTCTCCAATATCTTGTGTTCTGCGTTATTCTGCTTCTTCGGTGCTGCCAATGCCCAGGCGCTCCTGCCCACCAGGCCCCAGCAGATCCTCGATCTCCTGATAGCTCACCTTCAGTTCAACTGTCCCCAGGGCATAAGGCCCCAGCACATAAGGCGAATATACCACTGTCATACCTTCCTTATCAAAAAGGACCGTACCGTCATACCAATGGGCAATAACATCTTCATATTCCGGGTAATATCCGGACTGCACATCCGTGTCCAGCTCCTTGGCCTTCTCCAGCAGCAGTTTCGCCGCTCCGGTCTGAAATGCCACCGGATCATCCGCTACCTGGGCGGGATCAATAAACTGTCCCAGAACCACGTCGAACAGATAGCTGTCTGTGTAGCTGTTAGGGTGCGCTCCGCCAGTAAAGCTGCTGCTGTCTACACGAATACTGTAGATCTGCCCCTGACGTACCACAGACGCAGTCGCTTCATCACTATATGCCACAGGCAGCATCTCTGACTCGTAGGCGCTCTCCGCCATATCACCCAGCTCCTGGCCAAACGACATCGCGTCGCTTAGCCGGCTCTCCATCCGTTCATTAAAGCTCCCGACGACCTGCTCTGCCCGCTCTTCAGCATCGGCGGACAGCTCCTCCGGATTGCCTAAACTCATGGTCACAAGCTGGTAGGAATACTCCGCCAGCACCGTGCCGTCATCAGCAGAAAAGGTCTTTTGCTCCAGCAACGGGGATACCACAAATTCAGGCTCCTCATCAGGAATCGGTATCATCGTATTCTTGGTCAAATTCTGCGCCGCAGAATTATTGACACCGCCACAGGACGCAATAAAGCACACAACACAGAGAAGTAATATCGCTTTCCAACGTTTCATGGGATTCTCCTTTCCCCAGGAGGCAGTCAAAGCATCACCGGACCGGTAAGGCACTCACTTCCAGGTACAGACTGCCCCAGCTGAGGGTACGCAAGGGTATAGAGATCCGTACAGCGGACCTCCTGATCAAAAAGTGCGCGGGACGCTGTCCCCAGCGTTCTCGCCGCCGCAGGACGCACCACCACCGGGAGAGACGCTTCCGAAGTCATCCTCCGCAGCAGTTTCCGTCCCCGCTCATTGGCACCCAGCACCCGCAGGTAGGGAGGCGTTTCTCCCGGCTCTGCCTGCCGGATCTGCAAATAACTGTGAAGCATTAGCCGCCGCAGCCGCGCCATAGGATAACGTTTGGTCTTTGCCAGCTCCAAAATTTCCTCTACAGACTTCCCCGCAGATACTGCGTGAAAAAAGCGGTGATACAGCCCTTCCCCGCCGCCGTCATAGGGAGCAAACTCCTCCTCTCCCATGGTCCGCAGCCGGGAAAGGATCGCCCGTTGGCATGGGCCCAGAGAAACCGGAGCCCTTCCTTCCCCTATTTCCCGCGCCAGAACATCCGCAGAAGCCTCCGGCATACTCTGCCGCCAAGTGGGGTCCCCTGCCAGCACAAGGCCGCGGATATAGGATGCAGAGGCATAAGCCCCCGGTTCCGCGCTGTCATGGGCAGCACCTACCCGGCGAAAAGTCACCGGCTCGATCCCGCCGGCACCATCCACCCGGCTCAGCGCCCGCAGATACTCCACCGCCAAATTGTCGTTTGGCTGGGAGAGGCACCGGGCAGCATCCCCTGCCAATTGAGCCACCGCCTCCTGCCGGGCAGCGGCAAAACTCATCCCCGTCGCCAAAAGGCGCCGCAGGACCAGAGGATACTCCTCACCATCCAGGCAGAGCGCCGCAGCCCACAGGGCATCCAGGTCGCCGCATTCGCTGCCAAACACCAGATGGGTTACAACACCGGTGGCCGCCAGGATCGCTGCGCCACCCTGAGCAAACCGTTCTGCCGTGGCGCAGGACCAGGGCGTTGGCAATTCCAGCACAAGGTCCACCCCACACCGCAGAGCCGCCTCCGCCCGGGCATGCTTGTCCATCACAGCCAGGTCGCCCCGCTGGACAAAGTTGCCGCTCATCACCGCGACCACTTCTGTATCCTGCCCCAATTGTCCCCGCAGAGCGGACAATTGCCAGCTATGTCCCCGGTGGAAGGGGTTATATTCCGCAATGATGCCCGCTACAGCCATGGCACGCCTCCCCCTTCCTTACACGCATCGGCCGGGCAAGGAATTTTTCCGAAAAAATAACGAAAAAACTGTTGTCTAACCGGCAAGAATGGTCTACAATATGAATCGTGACTATTTTAAACGTCTCCTGCTGTAAATGCAAGTCACAGTACGGAAACAAAAATAACAAAACAATAACAATATGGAAAGATAGGAGAATTTACTGATGAAAATCCTGATCATCAACGCCGGCAGTTCTTCCCTCAAGTACCAGTTCATGGAGTCTGAGGGCGGTGAGGTCTTTGCCAAGGGTCTGTGCGAGCGCATCGGCATCGACGGCCGTCTGACCCACAAGGTCCCCGGCCGTGAGAACGTGGTGATGGATATCCCCATGCCCACCCACAACGAGGCCATCCAGTCCGTGCTGGACATCATGGTCGATCCCGAGAAGGGCGTGATCGCTTCCACCGATGAGATCGCTGCTGTAGGCCACCGCGTCCTGCATGGCGGCGCCGCCTTCACCGAGAGCTGCATCATCGACGACGCCTGCATCGCCGCCATCGAGAAGTGCATCCCCCTGGGCCCCCTCCACAACCCTGCTAACCTCATGGGTATCCGGGCCTGCCAGAAGATCATGCCCAACACCCCCCAGGTGGCCGTGTTCGACACCGCTTTCCATATGACCATGCCCCCCAAGGCTTACATCTACGCCATCCCCTACGAGTACTATGAGAAGGATGACGTCCGCCGCTATGGCTTCCACGGCACCTCTCACCGCTATGTGTCCGCCCGTGCCATCGACATGCTGGGCAATCCTGAGCACAGCCGCGTGATCTCCTGCCACCTGGGCAATGGTTCCTCCCTGGCCGCTATCGTGGACGGCAAGGTCATGGATACTTCCATGGGCCTTGGGCCTCTGGCCGGCTTCCCCATGGGCACCCGCTCCGGCGACGTGGACGCCACCATCCTGGAGTACCTCATGGGCCGCTACAACTACGACATCAAGGAGATGCTGAACATCCTCAACAAGAAGTCCGGCGTGCTGGGCATTTCCGGTGTCAGCTCCGACTTCCGTGACCTGGAGAAGGCCGCTGATGAGGGCAATGAGCGTGCTCAGTTGGCTCTGGACAAGTTCATTTATGAGGTAAAGAAGTACATCGGCGCTTATGCCACCGTCATGGGCGGCGTGGATGCCATCCTCTTCACCGCCGGTATCGGTGAGAACTCCGCTGACCTGCGCGCCAAGATCTGCGAGGGTCTGGAGTACATGGGCATCAAGATGGACGTGGAGAAGAACAAGGTCCGCGGCGAGGAGGCTGTTGTCTCCGCTGATGACTCCAAGGTGAAGATCTTCATCATCCCCACCAACGAGGAGCTCATGATCGCTATGGACACCGCCGCTCTCTGCCAGAAGTAAGCTCTATTCATTACAGGTTTTTCAGGATCTCCGCAGCACCAAGCTGCGGAGATCCTTTTCTTTTCCCTGCAGTAATTCCCCCTTCCATCCAACGATTTGCCTTTTTCCGAAAGTTATGCTAGAATAAATGCCATTCTGCGCCTGGACAGGCGAAATCAATGTACAAAGGATCACTATGACATTTCAGGAACTAAACTTACTACCCCAGCTGCTGCAGGCAGTGGACGACATGGGTTACCAGGCCCCCTCTCCCATTCAGGCCGCGGCTATTCCCCCTGTGCGGGACGGCCGGGATCTTATCGGCTGCGCTCAGACCGGTACCGGAAAGACCGCCGCCTTTGCGATTCCCATCCTCCAGCGGCTAAGTGGCCGGATCAATAAAACCCACCAGCCCATCCGTGCCCTGGTGCTGACCCCTACCCGGGAACTGGCACTGCAGATCAAAGAGAATTTCGATTCCTATGGAAAGTACCTCTCCATCCGCAACACCGTCATCTTCGGCGGCGTAGGCCAGGGGCCCCAGGTGGAAGCTCTGGAAAAGGGCGTGGACGTACTGGTGGCCACCCCGGGCCGTCTCAACGACCTGTGTAACCAGGGGCATATCGATCTTTCCGGGATCGAGGTGTTTGTACTGGACGAGGCGGACCGAATGCTGGACATGGGCTTCATCCACGATGTAAAAAGGGTCATCGCCCGCCTGCCGAAAAAGCGGCAGACTCTCCTCTTCTCCGCCACCATGCCTCAGGAAATCGCGGAGCTATCCAAGACCATCCTTGTCGATCCCGTTCGGGTGGAGGTAACTCCCCAATCCTCCACAGTAGAGGCCATTGAGCAGCAGCTCTACAAAGTGGATAAAGCGAACAAGAAGTATCTCCTCCAGCACATCCTCCAGGACGCCTCCCTGGACAGCGTGCTGGTGTTCACCAACACCAAGCACGGCGCCGACCGGGTGGTAAAGGAACTGGGCCGCAGTGGCATCGCCGCCATGGCTATCCACGGCAACAAGGGACAGACTGCCCGGGTCAAGGCCCTGGAGAGCTTTAAAAGCGGCGCTATCCGGGTACTGGTAGCCACCGATATTGCCGCCCGGGGTATCGACGTAAACGAACTGGGCTGTGTCATCAACTATGAGCTGCCCAACGTACCGGAGACCTACGTCCACCGCATCGGGCGTACCGGCCGGGCGGGCCGCAGTGGCCTCGCCATCAGCTTCTGCAACTTTGACGAGCTGGCCTACCTCAAGGATATTGAAAAACTGATCGGCAAAAAGGTACCTGTGGTGGAGGACCATCCCTGGCCTATGGAGATCTTTGAGGCCACCCCCAAAGTCCCGCGTCCTCCCCGTCCTCGCAGAGCGGAACGGCAGAAGGCCGCAGGGACGGGCACCGTTACCTCTTTGCCGAAACAATCTGCCCCGGAAAAAGTACCGGCACCTGCGGCAAAGAAGCCTGTACCGCCGAAAAAATCCCAGGCAACTGACCGGCACATGTCCGGCAAGCAGCAGCCTCCAGCGGTAGATATGCCTCTCCCCCCACCGGAGGTCTCCGCACCCCAGCCCCAGAAAATACGGCGGCTCACCTCTGATCCACGGCCTCTGGGCAGGCTGATGGCCGCAGCGGACGGACGGCGCAGGCGGCAGTCCAGTCGGGGAAAGTGAGATGCCATCTTGAAAATCCCCCCTGTGTCAGGGTGACTACTGCAAAAAGGAAAAAACAGCAAAACGCCGGTCGTGGAGTACACCCACGACCGGCATTCTACTGCTTTTCACTATAACATCATATCTGTAAAGCTATTATGCTTTTCAGACTATTACTCCTCCAGAAGAAACCCTGCAGCGGCCAGTGCCCCCCGGACCCGCTCCCAGGCTGCCTCGTCCGGGCAGGACAAGGTGTGAAGATGGATCCCCTCTGTCAGGACCGACAGGGGCTGGGCCTGGGCACAGCGTGCTACGAACTGCTGGACATCATAACGGCTCTTCAAATGGAGGGCTCCGGTAAGTTGACCATATACTGGATGGTCAACCACCACATCCAGCACCATACAGCCATTGTCCACCATAATATTCAGCTCCTGCTCCATATCTGCAGCTGCATGGCGGCAAGCCGCCTGCCGCAGAAGGCCTGTCCCGCCTCGCCGGACCACATACCCCCGGGGCGTGGCGTCAATGGCTTCCCCGGCAGCCCGGAGCAGTGCCACATCTCCTACGATGATCTGACGGCTCACCCCATACTGCTGCGCCAGGGCAGTGGCACTCACCGGCTGTGGAGACCGGCTCAATGTCTGCCAGACTGCTCTCCGGCGCTCCTCTGCTGTCACGGTACCATCTCCTCCTCTTCCTCAGGCGATCCGCCGCCTCTTTTTTACCATTGTAGCACGCTGCTCCTTCTGGAGCAACCCATCCCGCCATATATGAAAAATTTAATATTACTCCCAGTATTTTGACCTTGCATATGGCGCCCCAGAACGTATATAATAAATGTGGCTGGAGACAGTACACCCCGCGCAGTGCGCGGATTGGAGGCGATACCCGATGCAGGATGAAGCTTTTCACCGCATAACGGCCGACATCATTACCCACCCACTATTCACGCAGATGCAGAGTTTTGTCCACCACGGTGGCGAGAACTCCCTGTACGACCATTCGGTAGATACCGCAAAATGTGCCTATCGGCTGGCCAGGAAATTCCGCATGCGTGAGGAGCGGGTCGAGGCCGTGACCCGGGCCGCCCTGCTGCACGACTTCTTCGGTTATGATTGGCGAAGCGATGCCCACAAGCAGTTCCTGCGCCATTATTCCGGCCTGCGCCGCCTGACTCATATGCATGCGTTTGTGCATGGCGCTATGGCCGCCCGGAGAGCCAACCGGCTCTTTGGACTGGATGAGCGGCAGCGTTCGGCTATTACCAGCCATATGTTCCCACTGGCACCTATTCCCAAAAATTCTGAGGGCTGGGTGCTGACGCTGGCGGACAAGATGGTAGCCTCCCGGGAGATGTCGGCAACCGTTGGTTGGCATATGCGCAAGTGGTACCGCAAGATGGTTCCCTCTGTCAGCGTGCCCGCCCGACGGATGTGACACAGACAAATCTACAACAAAAAAGGACCGTGGAGAATCCAAAAAGATTCTCCACGGTCCTTATCTTTTATCTGCTTATCCCAGGAGATAGGCGTAATTGACCAGAATGGTATAGATCAGAGCATCGATCTCCGCAGGCAGATCGTTATCCTTGTCCAGATCCGCCTCGAATACCTTGCCATCCAACCGCACCAGCACCTTCCGTCCGCCCAGAGGCAGGAAGCCGCTGTTGGCCGGGCTCTCGTCAAAGCCCGCACGGTCATGGAACAGGGTGAACTTCTCCTTATAGGGAGCACTGTCGTAGGGGCAGAACACCGCACAGTTGCCGCACTCGTTGCACATACGGTCCACGTGGAGGATCTGAGGCCGGCCGTCAGGCAGCGTAATGACCACGTTGGCCCGGTTGGGACACACATCGGCGCAGCACTGGCACACCACGTTGCAGCTCAGGCACCGGTCGCCCTCACACTTGGCACTCTCACAGAGGATACCCTTCCGGGCAATGGCATCGGCCCTGGAAGCATGGGCGATGTGAGGGATCTTGGCCTCGTAGGCGCTGCCGATGACAGCCTCAGCAAAAGCAGAAGCATCGGCGATACCCTCCACCACCGTGGCGGGGCCCCGGAGCACATCGCCGGCGGCGTAAACGCCGGGCAGGTTGGTTTCAAAGCCAGGGCGGCCCTTCTCATTAACGGTCACACCATAGGAGGCCAGCAGCTCGCTGTCCACCTTCTCGCCCACAGCGGAAATAACCGTATCACAGGGGATCTCCACCGTTTCATCGGTCTCCACCGGAGAACGACGGCCGGAGGCATCAGGAGCACCCAGTACCATCTTCCGGCACAGGAGCTTGCCGTCCTTCTGCTCCACAGGGCTCACCAGCTCCAGGAACTGCACGCCGTCGGCGATAGCCAGCTCCAGCTCCTCAGCGTCAGCAGGCATATACTTCTTGGTACGGCGGTAGACCAAGGTGCTGCTTTCCGCGCCGCAGCGGAGAGCCAGCCGGGCCGCATCCATGGCGGTGTTGCCGCCGCCAATGACAGCCACATGGCCCAGAGGCTCCACCTTACCGGCCTTCACGTCCTTCATCCAGCTGATGACGGGCTTTACATTGCCGGCAATATCCAGCTTCCCGGCTTTCCAGGCGCCCACGGCAAAGAGGATATGGGTATAGCCCTGCTTTTTCAGCTCCTCCACAGCGGGAGCGGGGGCACCCAGCTTCACCTCCACACCCATCTTCTTCATGATGGCCGCATCCTTCTCGATGGCCTCATCACTGATGCGGAAGGCAGGGATCACCTGGCGGACGATACCGCCCAGGACGTTCTCCTTCTCAAAGAGGGTGGTGGGGATACCGGCTCTGGCGCAGAAGTAGGCCGCCGCCATACCGGTGGGGCCGCCTCCTACGATAGCCACCTTCTTACCATCATAAACCGGGGTAGGCGTCTGGAGCTTCTTCATCACCGTCTCATAGCCCCGCTCCGCCGCCACCAGCTTGGTGGCACGGATCTGGACAGACTGGTCATAGAAGTTCCGGGTGCACTTGTCCATACAGTGGTGGGCGCAGATAGTACCGGTAATGAAGGGCAGGGGGTTCTTCTCCAGGATCACCTCCAAGGCCCGGGCGTACTTGCCCTTGCGGCAGAGCTCGATGTACTCGGGAATATCCTGGCCGATGGGACAGCCGCCCTTGCAGGGAGCGGTGAAGCAGTCAATGAGAGGCACCTTACTGTAGAGCTTCCGCCGGGGCAGAGGCTTGACAGCTTTCACATGGTACTTGTCGCTGCGGATGGCAATGGCCAGAGCCTCCACCTTCTCCACATCCACCGCAGTGAAGGGATGGAAGCGAAGCATCTCCAGTTTCTCAGCGATCTGCTTGAAACGCTGGTAGCCGCCGGGCTTCAGCTCCGTGGTAGCCATCGTAATGGGCCAGATGTTGCAGGCAAAGAGCTTGTCGATATTGAAGAAGTCGGCGCCGCCGGAGTAGCTGAGCCGAAGCTTTCCGTCAAACTCCTTGCTGATCCGCCGGGCCATCTCAATGGTCAGGGGGAAGAGGCTCTTGCCCGCCATGTACATCTCCTCGCTGGGCAGCTCATTCTGCTTGACATCCACCGGGAAGGTATTGGAGAGCTTGAGACCAAACTCCAGGCCCTTCTCCCCCGCCAGCTTCAGAAGGCGGCGGAACATGGGGATGGCGTCGCTGTACTGGAGATCCTCATTGAAGTGATGCTCATCGAAAGCGATGTAATCATAGCCCATGCCATCCAGGATATCCCGGGCAGACTGGTAGCCCAGAATGGTGGGATTGCACTTGACGAAGGTATGGAGATGTTTCTCCGTGATAAGGTAGGAGGCAATACGCTCGATCTCATCCGGCGGGCAGCCATGGAGGGTGGAGACAGTGACACTGTCAGACACCCGGGCAGGAATGGTATCAATATACGCGCTCTCCTGGGGGAACATCTCCTTGAGTACCTTGATGCACTCCTGGAAAATGGGGGTACCCGACGCATTCAGCATCTCATTGAGGTACTTGTCGATCTTGGGCCCCTTGATGCCCTCCAGGTCATAGCCCACGGACATATTGAAAATAAAGCCGTTGGGATCGCCCAGGCCATAGACCTTGGCCATCATCTTACAAGCGCACCAGGCCTTTACATACTCCTCATAGGCCTGGGGGACATACAGCTCCGTACTCCACTCGCAGTTGTAGCACTCGTCCTCCGCCAAAATGCAGGGACGGCTGATGCAGGCCGCCAGCTCCGCACCATCCATCTTCTGGACAGTCTTGAGCTCAAAGAACCGGGCACCGGCAAAATAGGATGCGACGATATTCTGGGCCAGCTGGGTATTGGGACCAGCGGCAGGGCCAAAGGGGGTCTCGATGGTCTCGCCGCCAAAGATAGGCAACTTCTTCTCCCCGGCCTTATAAGGCCGGTGGACACCGAATACAGAGCCCTCCCGGGCGTATTCAGTGGTGATCCAGGTCATCAGTTCCCGGAATGGAATGGGGATCATCAGTTCACTCATGGCGTTCTCCTCCTGAATTTGAATCATTCCCGATATGCCGCCCCAAATAGGGCGGAGAATAGTTCCTGGCTGGGATGCTTAGTACTGGCAGTGGTTCAGTTCGCCCCACAGCTTCTTGCTCTCCTCAAGGATATGAACATTCTCGGCCTTTCCCATGGGGCCCGCCCCATGGGAGCCCTATTCCTGCTTTATCCGGCAGAAGTGAATTCCGCCGTCCCAAGGTTTTGCACTTCCGTGCAAAACGCTTGTACGCCGCTTCGCGGCGGTGAGGAGGCCGAGATCAGCTCGCTTAGTACTGGCAGTGGTTCAGTTCACCCCACAGCTTTTTGCTCTCCTCAAGGATATGAGCATTCTCAGCCTCCTCGTCAATGCCCACCAGCTCGCGGTCCTTCATGAGGAGCTTGCCGTTGCAGATGGTGGTCTGGCACTGGCGGCCTGTCATGCCAAAGAGCATATGGCCGTCGATATTGGCATCAGAGAAGGGCGTGAAGGGCTTGTAGTCCATGACGATCACGTCGGCAGCGGCGCCGGGAGCCAGCTTGCCCAGCGGCACCCCGAAGTACTTCTCCCCGATGATGGGGTTGTTCTTGAAGAGCATATCCGTCACCTCGCACCAGCCCACATTGGGAAGGCAGGCGTTATGGCGCTGGATGGTAAGGGCCACTTTGATGCTCTCCAGCATGTCATTGGTGTAGGCATCGGTACCAAGGCCCACGGTAATGCCCCGCTTCATGAGCTGGAGGATGGGGGAACATCCCACAGCGTTGCCCATGTTGCTCTCCGGGTTGTTCACCGTCATAGTGCCGGTAGCCTGGATAATCTCCATCTCAGCGGTATTTACATGGATACAATGGCCCAGAATGGTCTTGGGACCCAGGATATCATGATCCTGGAGCCGCTGGACCGGGCGGCGGCCATAGTTCTGGAGGCTGTCGTAGACATCGTTCATGCCCTCGGAGACGTGGATATGGAAGCCGGTACGGCCATTATTGGCCTCTACCATCCGGTCAAAGGTCTTGTCGGAGATGGTAAAGAGGGCATGGCCACCAAACATGGCCGCCAGCATATCGCTGGGATTCTTCTCACAGTAGGTGATAAAATCTGCGTTCTCCTGGATGGCCTGGAGGCACTTCTCCTCCCCGTCCCGGTCACTGACCTCGTAGCACAGGCAGGAACGGATCCCAAACTTTTTGGCGCTGTCCGCAATGGCAAACAGGGAGCCGGGGATCTCCGCGTAAGAGGCATGATGGTCAAAGATGGTGGTAACGCCCTGCTTGATGCAGTCCATATACAGGGCATCAGCACTGGCCCGGGTACCCTTCAGGGTCAGGTGGCGGTCGATGTACCACCACTGGCCGTCCAGCACCTCAAAGAAATTGGTGGGGTTGAAGCCGTTGATGGAGAGGCCTCTGGCCAGAGCGGAATAGATGTGGGTATGGGCATTGACCAGGCCCGGCATGATGACCCCGCCCTTGGCATCAATAAATTCCGCCTGGGGATATTTCGCTTTCAGGTCGGCAGTGGCACCTACTTCCAAAATCTTGGTCCCCTCGATGACTACACCGCCGTCCTGCAGGTAGGGCAAGGCGCTGTCCCGGGTAATGAGCCGTCCGTTTGCCAGAATATACATAGCATTTTCCTCCTTTTCCGTCATCCATATGGTGCGACACACCCCGGTAACAAAAAATGTTTCAAACCCCGGAGGATTTGAAACACTCAAGCGAAAGCCGGAGTGATAGTTTCAGCCCGTGCGCGAAGCACTTCCTTACAGCTATCAT
>OODG01001521.1_pt1 | contig 15700 bp, 14 predicted proteins | sample 1671621 | NCBI WGS metagenome assembly OODG01 (sample SAMN06348175, study PRJEB24527) | human gut metagenome | biome: human gut; feature: ankylosing spondylitis patient; material: feces | host: Homo sapiens | place: China | collected 2015-10 | reverse complement strand
CCCCGCAACGCCGCCGCCGGCTCGCTGCGCCAGCTTGACCCGAGGATCGCGGCGAAGCGCCGGCTGGATATTGCCGTTTTCAACCTCCAGCTCGCCGAGGGACGGACCTTCACGACCCACGCCGAGACGCTTGCTTATCTGCGCACGCAGAAATTCAAGGTCATCGACAACAAGGTGGTCGACAACGTGCAGGACGCGCTCGCGGAGATCCGCCGTCTCGGCGAGGAGCGCGCGGAGCTGCCCTACGATATGGACGGCGCAGTTGTAAAGCTGAATAGCCTTACAGACCGAGAAATTCTCGGCTCAACGAGCAAGGTGCCGCGCTGGGCCATCGCCTACAAGTACCCTCCCGAGGAGAAGGAGACCCGCGTGACGGACATCGTCGTGCAGGTGGGGCGCACGGGCGTGCTGACGCCGAAGGCGGTCTTTGAGCCGGTGCATCTGGCCGGAACGACCGTCACGAACGCGACGCTCCACAACCAGGACTTCATCGACGAGAAGGACATCCGCGTCGGCGACGCCATCGTGGTGCGCAAGGCGGGCGAGATCATTCCTGAGGTCGTGCGCGTGCTGAAGGACAAGCGTCCCGACGGCACGCAGCCCTACCGTCTGCCGGACCGCTGTCCGGTCTGCGGCGCGCCGGTCTACCGCGCCGAGGGCGAGAGCGCCACGCGCTGCACGGGCGCAGAGTGTCCCGCGCAGCTGCTGCGCAACCTCACACACTTCACCTCGCGCGAGGCGATGGACATCGACGGCGTGGGTCCCGCGCTGCTCGAGCAGCTGGTGAACGCCGGGCTTGTCCGCAAGGCGTCCGACCTTTACAGTCTCGACGTGCAAACGCTTGCGCAGCTCGACCGCATGGGCCTCAAGAGCGCGCAGAACGCCGTCGCCGCCATTGATCGCTCCAAGCAGAACGATCTTTCCAAGCTGCTCTGCGCCCTCGGCATCCGCCAGATCGGCACGAAGGCCGCGCGTGTGCTCGCGCAGCGCTTCGGCTCGATGGACGCGCTGATGAACGCCACGGTCGAGGAGCTGACCGCCGTGGATGACATCGGCGAGATCACCGCGCAGTTCCTGCAGCGCTGGTTCGCGGACGGGCAGTCCCGCGACCTCATCGAAAGCCTGAAAAACGCAGGCGTCAACATGACCAGCACGGAAGCCCCGCAGGACCTGCGCTTTGCGGGCAAGACCTTTGTGCTCACCGGCTCGCTCACGCGCTTCACGCGCGACGAGGCCGAGGCGCTCATCGCCGACCACGGCGGCAAGGCCGCCGGCTCCGTCTCCAAAAAGACGAGCTATGTGGTCGCCGGAGAGGCCGCCGGAAGCAAGCTGCGCAAGGCGCAGGAGCTGGGCGTTCCGGTGCTCACGGAGGACGAATTTCTGGCGCTGCTCGGCGGCAAGGCCGAGGACGATCCGGAAAACGGCGAGAATGGCGGACAGCTCGGCCTGTTTTCCTGAAAAGGAGAGCATTTGATGAACATTCGCACGGCAGAGCGCCGCGATCTTTCCGCGATGCTCGATATTTACAACTACGAGGTGAAAAACGGCACGGCGACCTTCGACGTAGAGCCCCGCGCGGGCGCGGCGGGGGAGGCGTGGTTCGCCGCGCACAACACCGGCAACCATCCGCTGCTCGTGGCGGAGGAGGACGGTAAGGTCCTCGGCTACGCCTCGCTCTCGCCCTACCGCGACTTCGACGCCTATCTGCAAACCGTTGAGCTTTCCGTTTACGTCGCGCCCGAGAGCCGCGGCCGCGGCATTGCGAGCGCGCTGATGGAGGCCGTTCTTCGTCTGGCGCGCGAGGACGCGGACACGCACACGGTCGTTTCCGTCATCGCGGGCGGCAACGCGGCGAGCGTCCGCCTGCATGAGAAATTCGGCTTCACCTGCTCCGGCACCCTGCATGAGGTGGGGCTGAAATTCGGCCGCTACCTCGATATCGTCAACTACGAGCTGCGCGTGGGCTGAGCAAAACGCGCCCGAAAAAAACATCGAAAAATCCGGAACTTTTTTCTGCTTTCCTCCGTCTATTCATGCAGGACCGCGGCACGCGGTCAAAAGAACGATCTACTAAGGAGAATCATTCGCATGAAACGAACGCTTTCCCTCATTCTCATCCTCACGATGCTGCTGTCTCTCGCCGCCTGCGGCAGCAAGGACGCCGCGCCAACCGACGACGGCAACGCGCCTTCGCAGGAGCAGGGCGGCGGAGAGGAGCAGTCCGGCGGAACGACCGGGACGCCCGACGAGCCGGAGCAGCCCGAGCAGACGCAGCCAACAGAGCAGGAGCCGGCTGACAACAGCAAGCCCAAGCAGGAGCCTGCCGGGGAGCCGGAAAAGGAGCCTGCCAAGCAGCCTGAGCAGAAGACCGAGCCCAAGCCGGCTGAAAAGCCTGCGGAGGAAAAGCCCGCAGAGCCGCCGACCGAGACGCCCAAGCCCGAGACTCCGGCAGAGGACAAGCCCGCCGCGGCTGTCGACGACGCGCTGACGATCCTCAACGCGATCTGGAATACATACAGCGATGAAGAAAAGTTTCCTGCCGCCGGAGGGGATTCCGAGCACGCCGTAGACGGCGCGCCCGGCAGCTTCGACGTGAGCAATGCCGACAGCCTCAGCTATCTGCTTACGTTCCCGGCGGACGACGCTTCGCTCATCGACAGCGCCGCCTCGCTCGTTCACATGATGAATCTGAACACCTTCACCTGCGGCGCGTTCCATGTCGCCGACGCGAATAACGTCGCCAAGCTCGCGGACGACCTGCGCACGACCATTCAGGCCAAGCACTGGATGTGCGGCTTCCCGGATAAGCTGGTCATCGTCACGGTCGGGCAGAGCGTATTTTCCGTGTACGGAAACGAGGATCTGGTCAACACCTTCCGCGATAAGCTCCTGGCGAGTTATCCTACCGCTGCCGCCGTCTATGACGAGGCCATCAACGCATAAAACAGCAGAGAAGAAAAGAGGGATGCGCGGCATTTCTCTTTTCTTTTTCCGCTTGCGAGCGGGCCGGTTTTCGTATAAAATATGGTCAGAGCACATCGCCGCACGGAGGAAGCGCCATGCCGAAGCCAAAGTGGAAGCTGAACACCATCTATATATCCGAGCGGCTGCAGGAGAGCCTGCGGCCGATCTCCCGCTGCGCGCTGACCACCGTGGTCGCCCCGATGGGCTACGGAAAGACCACCGCGGTGAACTGGTATCTGGAGGAGCGCGCAAAGGCCGGGCCGCTGCGCGTCGTCCGCATCAGCGTGTATTCCGACAATCTTGCGATCTTCTGGCGGAGCGCGCAGGACGCCTTTGCCCGCGCGGGCATCGACCTGCTGCGGGAGTATGCCTGTCCCACGGATGCCGCCGGCGGCGGGCTGCTGGCGGACGATCTCTGCCATGAGCTGGCGGGGGAAACGCCCTGCTATCTGTTCATCGACGATTTTCACCTGCTCACAGACCAACGCGTGACCGCCTTTCTCTGTATGCTTGCGGGCCGCCTACCCGCCAACGTCCACCTGATCATCGCCAGCCGCGACCGCTTTCTGCCCGCCGCAGAGATCGTCCGGCTGGGGGCGAGGGTCTACCGGCTCGGCACAGAGCAGCTGCGGCTGAACCATACGGAGCTGGCCGTTTACGCGCACCGCTGCGGCACGGAGCTTTCCGACGCGCAGGCGGAATCGCTGCTCTACTCCAGCGAGGGCTGGTTCTCCGCCGTCTACCTGAACCTGCGGACGCTCTCGGAGCATGGGACGCTGCCCGAACGTGATTCCGATATTTTCACCATGTTCACCGCTGCCATGATCGAGCCTCTGCCGCAGCGGCAGCAGGAATTTCTCGCGGTGATGGGTCTTGCCGACGAATTTACCGTGGAAATGGCGCGCTTTGTCACCGGGGACGCCGACGCGGAGGAGCTGCTCGCCGTGCTGACCGCGCAGAACGCCTTTGTCAAGCGTCTGCCGGACGGCGTGACCTACCGCTTCCACCACATGATGAAGGAATGTGCGGAGCGCACCTTCCGGACGCTGGACGCGGAGACGCAGCGGCGCTGCCGGGAGCGCTACGGCGCATGGTACGAGGGGCGAGGGCAGTATCTTCACGCCATGGCGGCCTACCGGCGCTGCGGGGACTACGACGCGCTGCTGCGCGTGGTGCAGGAGGATGCGGGCATCCTGCTCGCGTCGCTGCCCCCGTCGGAGGTGCCGGCCGCTCTCGACGAATGTCCCGCCGATGCTCTGAAGGCGCACCCGTTCGCGCTTCTGGTGTTGATGCGCAGTATGTTCAACTGGCGCAATATCCCGAAAATGCTGGAGCTCAAGGCGCTCCTGCTCGCCGCACTGGAGGAGCATCCCGAGCTGCCCGCGGAGGAGCGCGGCAACCTGCTGGGCGAATGCGACCTGATCATGAGCTTCCTCTGCTATAACGACATCAGCGCCATGAGCCGTCTGCACCGCAGTGCCAGCGCGCAGATGTCCCGTCCCGCCATCAGCATCCGCTCGAGCGGCGGCTGGACCTTCGGCTCGCCGTCCGTGCTGATGATGTTCTACCGCGCCCCGGGCGAGCTTGCGGGCGAGCTTGCCGAGATGGCCGAATGTATGCCGCACTACTATAAGATCACCAACGGTCACGGTCAGGGCGCGGAGACCATCATGCGCGCCGAGGCAGCCTTTGTGCAGGGGCGCTTCACCGACGCGCACATCGCGCTGGAGAGCGCCTATGCGCAGATCGAGGGCAACGGGCAGGAGAATATGGCGCTCTGCTGCGACTTCCTCGCGCAGCGACTCTCCCGGTACGCGGAGGTCGGGCCGCACCGCAGCTTTGCCGAGCGCCGCACGGAACTGCTGCGGCACCACAACGCCTCGTGGCTCAACCTCTGGAACGCCGTCAGCGCCTTCTGCCACGCCCTGTCGGGCGAGATGGAACAAATTCCGGAGGTCTTTGCCGAGCACCGCCTCGCCTCGGTCAGCATCCTCGCGCCGGGCCGGCCGATGATCGAGATGATCGAAAATCAGGTGTATCTTGCCCAGGGCGCTTACGCCAAGGTGATCGGCCGCAGCGAAGGTCTGCTCGCCCTGTGCGAGGGGATGCACTACGCGCTCGTCGCGCTGCACGTTCGCCTTCAGACCGCGTCGGCCTATGAGCGGCTGGGCAAGCGCGGGGAAGCCGAGACGCTGCTGGCGCAGGCGCTTGCCGACGCCGCGCCGGACGGCATCGTGATGCCGTTTGCGGAGAACTACCGCTATCTCAAGCCGCTGCTTGCCGCAGGACCGCAGACCGCGCTCACGGCGCGGGTGCTCGCGCTGGGCGAGGCAGGGGAGCGGCGGCAGAGCGGGACGGTCCGCCCCGCAGCGTTCGCCGCGCTGACGGAGCGGGAATATGCGCTGGTCGGCCTGATGGCACAGCGGCTGACGAACCGGGAGATCGCGGAAAAGCTGTTTCTCTCCGAGGGCAGCGTCAAGCAATATGTAAACCAGATCTATTCCAAGCTCCACATCGAGGGCGACCAACGCACGAAGCGCAGGCGGCTCGCGGAGCTGCTCACGCAAAAGGCATGACATTGGGAGGACGTCCGCAGGGACGCCCTCCCGTTCCTTTATCGGTCGAAGCTGGGGTTGACGAAGTAGACGTTCTTCTCGTCGAGCTTTTCCTTGGCAAGCCGCAGCCCCTCGCCGAAGCGCTGGAAGTGCACGATCTCGCGCGCCCGCAGGAACTTGATGACGTCGTTGACGTCGGGATCGTCGGAAAGGCGCAGGATGTTATCGTAGGTCACGCGCGCCTTCTGCTCGGCGGCGAGGTCCTCGGTGAGGTCGGCGATGGTATCGCCCGTGACCTGCATCGTCGCCGCCGACCACGGATAGCCGGAGGCGAACTGCGGGAACACGCCGGTCGTGTGGTCGACGAAATAGGTATCGAAGCCGGCCTCCTTGATCTGATCTACCGTGAGGTTCCGCGTGAGCTGGTGGACGATGGTGCCGACCATCTCAAGATGCCCCAGCTCCTCGGTGCCGATATCGGTCAGCAGGCCCTTGAGCTCGGGGTAGGGCATTGAGTAGCGCTGGCTCAGATACCGCAGCGAAGCGCCGAGCTCGCCGTCCGGGCCGCCGTACTGGCTGATGATCGCCGCGGCGAGCTTCGGGTTGGGGTTGGCGATCTTCACCGGATACTGCAATTTCTTTTCATAAACAAACATCAGTCGTTCCCTCCCAGATCCCACGGCCACGGATTATCGAGCCACTTATAGCTGCCCGGCGTCAGGTCGGTCTGAAGCAGCGGGCCGTACTTCTCCTGATACTTCTCCCGTCCCTCGCGCGCGAGCTTGATATACGACCAGTAGAGCGCCAGCACCTCCTGATCGTCGCGGTGCGTGGTGAGGTACAATCCCAGCTCGTCGATGGCGAAGTCAAGCGCCATCAGCTCGCTGAGCGCCGTGTTGGCGGCGGGGAAGCGGGTCTCCATGTCGGCGTGGAAGGGCAGATTCAAGCCGGGGAACAGCGTGCCGGCCTGCAGGGCGTCCTGCTGGGAATAGCGTGCGGGGTTGTCGCACTGCACGGGAACATAGGGAAAGGCCAGCGGCGCACAGCTGCCCGGCAGACGGCCCTCCGTCGTGCCGCAGATCTTCACTGCCGTATCGTTCTTTTCCAAATGGGTCTCCTCCTTCTTGGCATTGAGCATTGCGCTCATACCAGTATACGCCGCGGCAAAAAAGAGGAAACAGGGCTTTTCTTTCCGCCCGATGTCTGCTACAATATGTCCATGGAAGAATAGAAAAAAGTCCCCGCGCATAGCGTTGCACGGGGTGAGGAAATTGATCGTTCTTCTGCGTAAAAAAATTTTGGTGCTCGCAGCGCTGCTCCTTTTTGGTGTGCTCCTGCTGTGTGAAACATTCGTGCGAGATGCGCTGCCTGTCTTTCGCCCATCTGGCGTGCCGGAGCGGTCGGTGATCGTCATTGACGCGGGACACGGCGGGGAGGACGGCGGCGCCGTCGCGGCGGACGGCACGGTGGAAAGTGGCATCAACCTTGCCATTGCACAGGATCTTGACGCGCTGCTGCGCTTTCTTGGCTGTGAGACCAGGATGACCCGCACGGAGGATGCCGCCATCTATTCCGACGGCGCGAGAACACTGCGGGAGAAGAAGGCCTCCGACCTTAAAAACCGTGTTGCGCTGGTGAATGAAACGCCGAACGCCGTGCTTTTGAGCATCCACCAGAACAGCCTTCCGGCCTCGCGGCGCGTCCACGGCGCGCAGGCGTTCCACGCCCGCACGGAGGGCAGCGAGGCGCTCGCCGAGAGCGTACAGGTCGCGCTCAACGCGGCGGTGAACCCGGGAAACGAAAAAAGCCGGAAGGTCATTGACAAAAGCGTTTATCTGATGAAAAACATCAGCTGTCCCGCGGTGCTGGTCGAGTGCGGCTTTCTCTCCAACGCGGAGGAGGCCGCAAGGCTCTGCGAGACGGACTATCAGCGCAAGCTGGCTGTGACCGTCGCCGCCGGCTTTCTCGCGGGACTCGCCGGTGGGCAAGCGGCAGCATAAGAAACAGAAAAGGGGAGACCCCATGAAGGCAAAAACCGTATTTTACTGCACCGAGTGCGGCAACGAGACCGCAAAGTGGGCGGGGCGCTGCCCTGCCTGCGGCGCATGGAATTCCATCGTGGAGCAGGCCGCGCCGAAGGCGTCGGCGGCAGGGAAGGGGCGCACCAAGGTGCTCGCGCACAGCAAGGCGCATCCGATCGCCGAGCTGCAGACCGAGCAGGAGCTGCGCTTTTCGACCGGTATGGGCGAGCTGGACCGTGTGCTCGGCGGGGGAGCCGTCAAGGGCTCGCTGGTGCTCGTCGGCGGCGCGCCGGGCATCGGCAAATCGACGCTGATGCTGCAGATCTGCAGTCAGCTCTGCCGCTTTGCCAAGGTCCTGTATGTATCCGGCGAGGAATCGCCGCACCAGCTCAAGATGCGCGCCGAGCGGCTCAAGGTCGCGAGCGGGAACCTTTATGTGCTCTCGGAGACCTGTCTCGGCGACGTGCTCGAATGTGTCAGCGAGGAAGCGCCGGACATTCTGATCGTGGACTCCATCCAGACGCTCTACAACGAGGAGCTGGATTCGCCCGCGGGCAGCGTCAGTCAGGTCAAGGACTGCACGATGACGCTCATGCAGCTCGCCAAGGGGCAGGGCGTCACGGTGTTTGTGATCGGTCACGTCAACAAGGAGGGCTCCATTGCCGGTCCCAAGGTGCTCGAGCACATGGTGGACTGCGTGCTCTATTTCGAGGGCGACCAGCACATGACCTACCGCATCCTCCGCGCGGCGAAGAACCGCTTCGGCGCGACGAATGAGATCGGCGTCTTTGAGATGGAAAACGATGGTCTCATTGAGGTCGAAAATCCCTCGGAAATGCTGCTCTCCGGCCGTCCTGCCGACGCGCCGGGGACCTGTGTGACCTGTGTGATGGAGGGCGCGCGGCCCGTGCTCGCGGAGATCCAGGCGCTGCTGGCAAGCTCATCGTACCCGACGCCGCGGCGCACGAGCAACGGCTTTGACTACAACCGCGCGGCGATGCTGCTGGCGGTGCTGGAAAAGCGCGGGCAGCTCAAGGTGTCGCAGTGCGACGCGTATCTGAACATCATCGGCGGCCTGACGCTGGACGAACCCGCCGCCGATCTCGCGGCCATTCTGGCGCTGGCGTCGAGCTATCTCGACAAGCCCATCGGCGCACAGGTCGCCGCCATCGGCGAGGTCGGTCTGACCGGCGAGTTAAGGAACGTGAACAATCTGTCGCAACGGCTCAGCGAGGTGCGGCGGCTCGGCTTCACGGAGTGCATCATTCCAAAGCAGCATGGGAACCGTCTTGGACGTCCGGACGGCCTGAAGCTGACGGAGGTGCAGAATGTCGGTGAAGCGCTGCGTGTGCTGGCGAGGTCGTAACACCGCTGACCGCGGAGCGCGGGATATAGTGTACGCAGGCGTTGCTGCGGCACGACGGCATCCCGCAGACTGTGGAATATTTGAAGCCGCAGCGTCCGTCGGACTGGAACACGCAGTTGGCATGACAGAAAAGCTCGCTCATTCGATCAGACCCTTTCCAATGAAAAGTTTTCACGGAAATAGTTTGCGCGAAGGAGCGATGAATTAAACCGGTTTTTTGAATCTTCAGTATACTCAATGCCTCTAAGCAGTTATCCTTACGGAAAGGAGAAACGCAAAAACAGCCGAAGAAGCGTTTCAGGGCTACCCTTTTTTGAACAAAATTTTTATTTTGTTCAATTATATCTTTAGGTCGATCAGGCTCCCCCGCTTTGAACGACAGCTGTTTTTGTGAAAGCTCATGAACGATTACCGTACCGAAGCGCCGCCGATCCTGCGCGACTTTCTTTCCTACCATGAAACGATCAAGGCGCACTCCAGAAAAACCGTGGACGAATACTTTCTCGATCTGCGGAATTTTTTCCGTTATCTCAAGCAGACGCGCGACCCATTGCTGCGCGGTCTGGAGCTGAATGAAATATCCATTCTGGACGTCGATCTCGATTTCGTGTCCTCCGTCACGCTCACGGACATCTACGGCTATATGACCTATCTGAGCCGCGAGCGCGTACTGCATCAGAACAGCGACGCCTCCGGCTATGGTCTCAACGCCGCCTCCAGAGCGCGTAAAATTGCAACGATCCGCTCTTTTTACAAGTATTTGACCAACAAAGTCCATCTGATCAAGGAAAATCCGGTCAAGGACCTCGATTCGCCGAAGCTCAAGAAAACGCTGCCGAAATACCTCACCTTGGAAGAAAGCGTGCAGCTGTTGTCCTCGGTGGACGGACAGAACCGCGAGCGGGATTACTGCATTCTGACGCTCTTTCTGAACTGCGGCCTGCGTATTTCCGAGCTCTGCGCGCTCAGCACCACGGACATTCAGGACGACGCGCTGCGCGTGCTCGGTAAGGGCAACAAGGTGCGCATCGTCTACCTCAACGACGCATGCAAGGAAGCGCTCAACGGCTATCTCGCCGTGCGCCGCCCCATCGTCGGGCGCGATCAGAACGCCCTCTTCCTCTCCTCCCGCAACGAGCGCGTCAGCCGCTCGACGGTCCATGCGTTGGTGAAAAAGCACTTGGGCGAGGCCGGGCTCGACTCGACGCAGTATTCCGCGCACAAGCTGCGCCACACAGCGGCGACGCTGATGCTGCAAAACGGCGTGGACGTCAAGGCCGTGCAGGAGGTTCTGGGCCATGAGCACCTTAATACGACGGAGATCTACACGCATATCGACAACGAGGCGCTGCGCGTTGCTGCAAAGGCAAATCCCTTGTCACGCGTGAAGCCGCCGAAGAAAAATGAAACAGAAAAATGAGAAAGAGGCGGAGCATGCTCCGTCTCTTTCTGCTTTCTCAGCTTTCCTGCATCTGTACGCTTTCCGCCATGGCGATCAGCTCGTTCTCGGTGAGCTGCAGTTCCTCCCATGCAAAGGATATCTGAAATTGGAAATTTGTCTCTTCATCCATCCAGATGATGGAATTGCAGCGCTCGCTGCCGTTCTCCTCCCGATAGATGCCGAGCATTCCTTCATGGCCGTTTACGGCCACGGGACGGTAGGCATATCGTTCCGGGTCCGCCGGATAGTGCCATCTTGTATCATCCTGCATATACGTATAGGTCAGCGAGATGGAATAGTCCTCGCCCTCATCGGCCTTGTAATAAAACGAAGCGGCGATTGTGCTGGCGAACCGGGCCCGCTTGTCGGCTCTCTCTTCATAGCCCTCCGGCAGCGCGGTGATCGTAAAGACTGGCATCGGCTCGTCTTCCGAGGTGTACACAATATCGCCGGTAAAGAAATAGCTCAGCCATTGGTTCTCCCCTGTCTCACTATATTCGGTAAACCAACGTGCCACCGCCGCGCGGACCGTTGGGCTGGCTTCCATAAGCGTGCCGAACAGGAGCGTGCCGATAAGCAAAAAGCACGCGGCCCCGCGGAGCATCCGTTTCCACAGCGGCTTTGCCTGCTGCCTTGCCCAGCCGAACGGAGACGCGCACAGGCGCAGCCGTTCTCTTTGGTAATGTGCGGAGCGTCCCGGCGGCGCGGAGATCTCCTCCGCATCAAGCGCGTTTGCTTCCATCAGCGCACGGCGCAGCAGCTCGTCCATATTACTACTCATAGCAGTACCCCTCCTTTTTCAGCCGTTCCCGAAGCATTGCCTTTCCGCGTTGGATGCGCGTAGCCACAGTGGACTCGTTCAGTCCAAGACGGCGAGCGATCTCCTGGTTGCTCTGTTCCTCAACGAGCTTGAGCTCCAGCACACGGCGGTAGCCCTCCGGCAGCGCCCGTACGAGCGAGACAAGGTAGGCGTATTCCCCTGCGCTGTCCGTCGGCGCGGGCGGTTCCCATTCATCCGAAAAGGATACCGTGTGCCGCTGTGCGCGCAGCAGGTCGATGGCTGCGTTCTTTGCGACCGTGACCGCATAGCCGCACGCCTCCTCCAAGCCGAACGTTGAGACACGCTCCCAGCTTTGCAGAAGGCGGAGCCACGCCTGCTGAGCGGCGTCCTCGGTCGGCGCAGGATCACGCAGCACCCGAAATGCCGCGGCGTATACTCTTTTCTCACACGCCCCATAGAGCCGCAGAAATTTTTCCCGCTCGGTCTGATCCTCGGGCATCGTCATCCAGGTAACCATGAGCTCCCTCCGCTTCGTGAACGGTGTTTCTGCCAATAGAACGGCTAAGAGTCCGCCAATATCTCACCGGCTCAAAAATTTTATTGTCTTTTTCCGTCTCTGTCAATCATCCCTGCCGGTATACGCCGCCGATGTGCAGGAAGCGCGCACGGACAAATTCATAGGTGGACAGCGGGCGGTCATCGGCGTCGAAGCTGTGCGCGGCGACGAGGATGTCCGCATAGCTGCGCGGACGGTCCGCCGCCACGACGACCGGCGAATGCTGCCAGCCGGCGCCGTCAAACGAGAGCTGCACGATATCGCCCGGCTGGATGCGCTCCGGCGGGACTTCCCCTGCGAACGGGCCGGCGGACGGCGTGCGGCGCGTGAGAAAATTGTAGAGATACTCCACGCCCGTCCACGCGGGTGCTTTGTCGTTGGCATTGATGTAGTACCAGCCAAAGGTCGGCGTGTCGTTCATCACACCCGCACCGGCATAGATGCATTGGGACGCAAAATTCGTGCAGTCGCCGCCGATGCTTTCGTAATCATAATAGCGCGGATTGCGCCCGTACGCCCAGATATGCGCATAGCGCACCGCCGCGGCGCGGTCGTATGGCAGTAAAACGAGCATGGCCTCTCCCCTCCCCTCTCCCAACGTATGCAAAAAGGCGGAAATCGGCCACAATATGTCGTAGGAATGAATTGACTTTGCGTCCATATTTCGGTATACTGTCAAATTGAGCGAATGAAATTTTGCAAGGAGGTCTTCCATGAACACGCAAGAGCTTTCCAAGGTCTGCCGTCAGGTGCGCCGCGACATCATCACGATGACGGCCAATGCCGGCAGCGGCCATCCCGGCGGCTCCCTTTCGGCCGTCGAGCTGATGACCAGCGTTTTCTTCAACCACATGCGCGTCGATCCCAGCAATCCGCACGATCCCGACCGCGACCGCTTTGTGCTCTCCAAGGGCCACGCGGCGCCGTGCTATTATGCGGTGCTTGCCGCCAAGGGCTTCATCTCCCGCGACGAATACGCGAACTTCCGTCAGCTCCACTCCATCCTGCAGGGCCACCCCGACGCCAAAAAGGTCCCGGGCGTGGACGCCTCCACCGGTTCGCTCGGTCAGGGCGTGTCCATCGCCGTCGGCATGGCGCTCGGCGCGAAGCACCTCGGCAAGGATACGAAGGTCTTTGCCCTCGTCGGCGACGGCGAGAGCCAGGAGGGGCAGATCTGGGAGGCTTACATGGCCGCCGCCCACTATAAGCTGGACAACCTCACCGTCATCATCGACAACAACGGTCTGCAGATCGACGGCTCAAACGATCAGGTCATGAGCCTCGGCGACCTCGGCGCGAAGCTGCGCGCGTTCGGCTTTGACCTTGTGGAGCTGCCGGACGGCAACGATCTCGACGCGGTGGAGGCCGCGCTCTCGAAGCCGACGATGCCCGGCAAGCCCAAGGCGATCCTCGCCCACACGGTCAAGGGCAAGGGCGTTTCGTTCATGGAAAATCAGGTCGGCTGGCACGGCAAGGCGCCCAACGCCGAGCAGCGCGATCAGGCTTTGAAGGAATTGGAGGGTTAACGAACATGGCTGATAAAATTGCGACCCGCCAGGCTTACGGCGAAGCGCTGATCGAGCTGGTGGAAAAGAACGATAAGGTTGTCGTGCTCGACGCCGACCTTGCCAACGCGACCCAGACCTGCAAGGTCGCCAAGGCACACCCCGAGAAATTCTACAACTTCGGCATTGCCGAGGCCAACATGGTCGACGCCGCCGCCGGCATGAGCACGATGGGTCTCGTTCCCTTCTGCTCCACCTTCGCGATGTTCGCCGCCGGCCGCGCCTACGAGCAGATCCGCAACTCCGTTGCCTATCCGCACTTCAACGTCAAGATCTGCGCCACTCACGCCGGTGTGAGCGTCGGCGAGGACGGCGGCAGCCATCAGTGCATCGAGGACCTTGCGCTCATGCGCGTGATTCCCGGCATGACGGTCATCTGCCCCGCCGACGCGAACGAGGCCAAGGCCGCGACCACGGCGATCGCCGATTTCGACGGCCCTGTGTATATGCGCCTCGCCCGTCTCGCCACGCCTGTTTTTGAGGGCGACATGGTCAAGCCCTTTGTTCTCGGCAAGGCCAATGTCCTGCGCGAAGGCAAGGATGTCGCGATCTTCGCGACGGGCCTGATGGTCAATGAATCCCTCATGGCGGCGGAAGCGCTCGCCAAGGACGGCATCGACGCCGTCGTCATCAACGTCCACACCATCAAGCCCATCGACGCCGAATGTGTGACTGCGTGGGCGGAGAAGTGCGGCAAGGTCATCACCGTTGAGGAGCACAGTGTCATCGGCGGCTTGGGCGACGCGGTGGCGGACGTCCTCATGGGCAAGGTCAACTGCAAATTCCATAAGATCGGTGTGAACGACCAGTTCGGCCAGTCCGGCAAGGCAGCCGACGTGCTGCGCGAGTACGGTCTGACCGCCGATCAGATCGCCGCAACGATCAAGGCCAACATCTGACGAGAGAAAGAGAGACAAAGCACACACTTTGTCTCTCTTTTTTAAGGAAATATTTTTCACTTTTCTCTTGTATTTTCTGTTTTCTGTGCTACAATACAGGTAGTACCAAACGTACCAATCATTTGAAATAACTTTACAAAAGGAGACGATATCATGCCACTCGTTACCTCTACCGAAATGTTCAAGAAGGCGTATGACGGCGGCTACGCCATCGGCGCGTTCAACGTCAACAACATGGAGATCGTGCAGGGCATCACCGAGGCCTGCCAGGAGGAACACGCTCCCGTTATTCTTCAGGTTTCCAAGGGCGCCCGCGCCTACGCGAACCATACCTACCTCGTCAAGCTCGTCGAGGCCGCCGTGGAGTGCTGCCCCGACATCCCCATCGTGCTGCACCTCGATCACGGCCCGGACTTTGAGACCTGCAAGAGCTGCATCGACGGCGGCTTCACCTCCGTTATGATCGACGCCTCCTCCAAGCCCTTTGCCGAGAACATCGAGATCACCAAGAAGGTCGTTGAGTACGCGCATGACCACGGCGTGGTCGTCGAGGCCGAGCTCGGCACCCTCGCCGGCATTGAGGACGAGGTCAAGGTCGCGGCGCACGAGGCGTCCTACACCCATCCCGAGGAGGTCGAGGAGTTCGTCTCCAAGACCGGCTGCGACTCTCTCGCCATCGCCATCGGCACCAGCCACGGCGCTTACAAGTTCAAGCCCGAGCAGTGCACCCGCAACGCCGACGGCATCCTTGTTCCGCCCCCGCTTCGCTTCGACGTTCTGAAGGAAGTCTCCAAGCGTCTGCCCGGCTTCCCCATCGTGCTGCACGGCTCCTCCTCCGTCCCGCAGGAGTATGTGAAGATGATCAACGACCACGGCGGCAAGATGCCCAATGCCATCGGCGTGCCCGAGGAGCAGCTGCGCGAGGCTGCGAAGCTCTCGGTCTGCAAGATCAACATCGACTCCGACCTGCGTCTCGCCATGACCGGCACCATCCGTCAGTTCATGGATGAGCACCCCGACAAGTTCGACCCCCGCGAGTATCTCAAGCCCGCCCGCGCCAACATCAAGGAGCTCGTCCGTCATAAGCTTGTCGACGTGCTCGGCTGCGCCGGTAAGGCTTAAACCGTCAAAGGAGAAACGATATGAGTGAATTGAAAGGCGCCTGCATCATCGGTCAGTCCGGCGGCCCGACCTCTGTCATCAACGCCAGCGCCTACGGCGTGATCCGCACGGCGCTTGACTCCGACTGCATCACCGCCGTCTACGGCGCGGAGCACGGCATCAAGGGCGTGCTTGCCGACCGCCTGTTCGACATGAGCAAGGAGGACGCGCGCGAGCTGGAGCTGCTGAAGTACACCCCCTCCTCCGCGCTCGGCTCCTGCCGCTACAAGATCGCCGATCCCGATGTGGACGACACCGATTATAAGCGTATTCTCGAGGTGTTCAAGAAGCATGATGTCCGCTATTTCTTCTACAACGGCGGCAACGACTCCATGGACACCTGCAACAAGATCTCCAAGTATATGCAGAAGGTCGGCTACGAGTGCCGCGT
>OODG01001517.1_pt1 | contig 15715 bp, 8 predicted proteins | sample 1671621 | NCBI WGS metagenome assembly OODG01 (sample SAMN06348175, study PRJEB24527) | human gut metagenome | biome: human gut; feature: ankylosing spondylitis patient; material: feces | host: Homo sapiens | place: China | collected 2015-10 | reverse complement strand
TGAAAAAGATTGGAATAGATACGGTGGTAATGATTCGTTCCGGTTATCGGAAATTTATAACTTATCCTTCACCTTATTTATTAAAAAAAGGATGCTATATGCCATCAGTTGATTTGGTAGATATGTATTTGCGTCTCGCTGCTAAATATAATATGAAGTTTTATTTTGGTTTATATGATTCAGGACGATATTGGGATACGGGTGATTTAAGTTGGGAGATTGAGGATAATAAATATGTGATAGACGAAGTCTGGAAAATGTATGGAGAGAAGTATAAAAGTTTTGGAGGCTGGTACATTAGCGGAGAAATTAGCCGGGCAACCAAAGGCGCAATCGATTCATTTTATACAATGGGAAAGCAATGTAAAGATGTTTCGGCCGGGCTTCCTACTTTTATTTCTCCTTGGATTGATGGCAAGAAGGCGATTATGGGAACAGGTAAACTGACAAAAGAAGATGCAGTTTCTGTACAACAACACGAAAAAGAATGGAATGAAATTTTTGATGGTATTCATGAGGTGGTAGATGCATGTGCTTTTCAAGATGGACATATTGATTATGATGAATTGGATGCTTTCTTTTCTGTCAATAAAAAATTAGCAGATAAGTATGGGATGCAATGCTGGACAAATGCCGAATCTTTTGATCGTGATATGCCTATTCGTTTTCTACCCATTAAGTTTGATAAACTTCGGATGAAATTGGAAGCTGCCAAGCGTGCCGGATATGATAAGGCTATAACCTTTGAATTTTCTCATTTTATGAGTCCGCAATCTGCTTACTTGCAAGCAGGGAATTTGTATAACAGATATATAGAATATTTTGAAATAAAATAATATTATGCAATCTACTATTAATTTTGGCTATCTTATATTCCTTTCTGTTGTGGCTGCTTTGGGCGGTTTTTTGTTCGGATATGATACGGCAGTTATATCCGGTACAATTGCTCAGGTTACTCAGCTTTTTCAACTGGATGCATTGCAGCAGGGATGGTATGTAGGGTGTGCGTTGGTCGGTTCAATCATTGGAGTCCTTTTTGCCGGTATTTTGAGTGATAAATTAGGGAGAAAATTGACTATGGTTATTTCTGCTATTCTCTTCTCCGCATCGGCTTTAGGATGTGCTCTCTGTACGGATTTTACGCAATTAGTGGTGTATCGTATAATTGGGGGTGTCGGGATAGGCGTTGTTTCCATAGTGTCTCCTCTTTACATTTCGGAAGTTTCAGTAGCACAGTATAGAGGGCGTTTAGTCTCTTTATATCAACTGGCTGTGACCGTTGGCTTCTTAGGAGCTTATCTGGTTAATTATCAGTTGTTGGCTTGGTCGGAAAGTGGTGCTTTATTGGGTGTTCCTCTATTAAATAAGATATTTATAACTGAGGTATGGAGAGGTATGTTAGGCATGGAAACGTTACCTGCGATATTATTCTTTATAATCATATTTTTCATACCGGAGAGTCCTCGTTGGTTAATTGTACGAGGGCAGGAGAGAAGGGCTATAAATATTCTGGAGAGAATCTATAATTCGATTACAGAAGCAACGAACCAATTGAAAGAAACTCAATCAGTTTTGACTGCTGAAACAAGCTCAGAATGGTCGTTATTGATGAAACCCGACATTTTGAAGGCAGTAATTATAGGTGTATGCATTGCTATTTTGGGGCAATTTATGGGAGTCAATGCGGTGCTTTATTATGGTCCTTCTATTTTTGAGAATGCAGGACTTTCAGGAGGTGATTCTCTTTTTTACCAAGTTCTGGTAGGACTTGTTAATACTTTGACCACCATTTTGGCTCTTGTCATCATTGATAAAGTTGGTCGTAAGAAGCTGGTTTATTACGGAGTTTCGGGAATGGTTGTCTCTTTGATTCTCATCGGCCTTTATTTCCTCTTTGGAGATTCCCTGAATGTCTCAAGCCTCTTCCTGCTTGTTTTCTTCCTGTTCTATGTATTCTGTTGTGCCGTGTCTATCTGCGCTGTAGTGTTCGTGCTTCTCTCGGAGATGTATCCCACCAAAGTTCGCGGGCTGGCCATGTCAATAGCAGGATTCGCTCTCTGGATCGGAACGTACCTGATCGGACAGTTAACCCCCTGGATGCTCCAGAACCTTACCCCCGCCGGAACATTCTTCCTGTTCGCCGTTATGTGCGTGCCGTATATGCTCATCGTATGGAAACTAGTCCCGGAGACGACCGGGAAGTCACTGGAGGAAATTGAAAGATACTGGAACCGTTCGGAACAGTAAAAAAGATCATATTAACTTAACACTTTAAAGATATATGGATTTAAAAAAACTATCGGACCAATACAGGGATGAATTGTTGAACAATGTTCTTCCTTTTTGGCTTCAAAACTCTCAAGACAAAGAGTTTGGCGGCTATTTCACCTGTCTGGATCGTGAAGGCAAAGTATTCGATACAGACAAGTTTATCTGGCTGCAAGGGCGTGAGGTATGGATGTTCTCCATGCTTTACAATAAGGTGGAGAAACGCCAGGAATGGCTGGACTGTGCCGTTCAAGGTGGCGAATTCTTAAAGAAATACGGACATGACGGAAATTACAACTGGTACTTTTCCCTCGACCGTTCGGGTAGACCGTTGGTAGAACCGTATAACATTTTCTCCTATACTTTTGCGACAATGGCTTTCGGACAATTGAGTTTGGCAACCGGTAATCAGGAGTATGCCGATATTGCCAGAAAGACATTCGATATTATCTTGTCCAAAGTTGATAATCCTAAAGGAAAATGGAACAAGCTTCATCCTGATACACGCAATCTAAAGAATTTTGCTCTGCCGATGATTCTATGCAATCTCGCTATGGAAATAGAGCATATTTTAGGTAAAGACTACTTGGAACGAGCTATGAACACTTGCATCCATGAAGTTATGGACGTCTTTTATCGTCCCGAACTTGGTGGAATCATTGTCGAAAATGTAGATATAAACGGTAATCTTGTGGATTGTTTTGAGGGTCGCCAGATTACTCCCGGTCACGCGATTGAAGCGATGTGGTTTATCATGGATCTGGGTAAACGTCTGCATCGTCCGGAACTGATAGAGAAAGCAAAAAACACGACTCTTACCATGCTTGAATACGGTTGGGATAAGGAGCATGGCGGTATCTTTTACTTTTTAGATCGTAACAGTTTTCCTCCCCAACAATTGGAATGGGACCAGAAACTCTGGTGGGTACATATCGAATCTTTAATTTCATTGTTAAAAGGCTATCAGTTGACAGGAGACAAACAGTGTTTGGATTGGTTTGAAAAAGTACATGATTATACATGGGCACACTTTAAGGATCCCGAATATCCGGAATGGTACGGATACTTGAATAGAAGAGGCGAAGTATTGTTACCCTTGAAAGGTGGTAAATGGAAAGGATGTTTTCATGTACCTAGAGGACTGTTTCAATGCTGGAAAATACTGGAAACTATTTCGCTACAAACATTTCCCGGATTATTAAATATTGCTGAAACACAATTTAAATCTATTTACTAAATTCAAAATTATGAAACAATGGACCTTAAACATGTCTAAATACCATCGCGGAATTTTAGACTCAAAAAAAGGACTACAATGTATGATGCTGTGTATTGCATTATTAGCACCTAGCTATGCTACAGCAAGTACAAATGTAGGAAATGAGCAAAAATCATTCTATGAAGTAACACAACCTTTGTCAATGATGAAAGAGACATCAAACGTTTCTCCAATTGACAATTCTGTTCGTGGAACAATTATTGATGAAAAAGGTGTTCCTCTACCCGGTGTCAGTGTTGCAATTAAAGGCACATCCACTGGTGTGATTTCAGATATTAATGGTTATTACATTATTAACGCAAAAGCAGGAGATATTCTGGTATTCTCGTTTGTAGGCTTCAAATCGCAAGAAATCACAGTCGGTAAGAGACCGGCTCTTGACATCGTAATGAAAGAAGATGTACACGAACTGGAAGAAACGGTTATTGTCGGTATGGGTAAACAACGGAAAGCCAGCGTTATAGGTTCTATCTCTTCTGTTTCAATAAAGGAACTGGAAGTACCGCAACGAAATCTGACTAACGCTCTTTCCGGACGTATTGCCGGTGCAGTGGTCGTACAACGTTCAGGTGAACCAGGACAAGACAATGCTGATTTTTGGGTACGTGGTATCTCTTCGTTCGGAGCTAATCAAAAACCATTAGTATTAGTTGACGGAGTGGAACGGGATATGTCTGATTTGTCAATTGAAGAAGTAGAATCCATTTCTATCTTGAAAGATGCATCGGCAACGGCAGTATATGGTGTGCGCGCAGCCAATGGAGTTGTATTGGTAACTACCCGTAAGGGGGTTGCCCAAAAACCGGTCATAGAAGTAAAATTGGAAACAGGTTTCTCCGATCTCCCGACAATGCCGAAGTTATTGGACGGGGTCAATTACGCATTGCTAGCCAATGAAGCATTGGGTACTGAAAATTATACTCCGGAGTACATAGACAATTTGCGAAGTGGAACCAATCCTTTTCTATATCCGAATGTAAACTGGATGGATCAACTTTTCCGCAAGTATTCAACTAATACGAATGCAGCCATCAATATTCGTGGAGGTGGCGAAAGAGCACGTTATTATATTAGTGCCAGTTTTATAGAAGATAACGGTAACTTGAAAAATAATCCGGAAGCGGATTACAAATCAAACATTTCACTTCGTCGATATAACTTTCGATCAAACATTGATTTGACATTGACTAAAACAACCAATTTATCATTAGAAATAGGTGCCAATATGACAGATATGCATCAACCCGGTTTAGGAAATGAGTATGTAGACAACAGATGGTTCAGCCCTGTTGAATTACTTTATTACTATTCCTATTTATCCAATCCATTATCCGCTCCGGTTCGGGTACCTATCGGAAAAGATGCGTTTGGTAATACAGAATGGGGTTGGGGAGCACCATCACAGGTCGGTGAAGTGAATCCGGCAGAACGTTTGTTTGGCTCTGGATATAATAAATCATTCCGCTCACAAATTATGAGCCAGATTACATTAAAACAAGACTTGAGTTTCTTATTAAAGGGCCTTGACATACAAGCTTCTTTCTCTTTCGATGCCAATAATCAGACCATACAGAACAGACGTAAAAATTCTTCTACCTATAACATAACGGGAGTTGACGATGAAACCGGAGAATTTCAAGTAGCGGAAATTACCAAAGGAAATGAATTCTTGGGATACAATGTGACTCCATCCAGTAACCGCGCCGAAGAACTGAAAGTGCAATTGAATTATAATCAGATTTTCAATGAAACACACCGCATCGGTGCAATGGCGATGTATTATCAGCGTGACTACGTAGACCAGACTGCCGGATCGTCTATTAAATCATTGCCCTATAAAAAGCAAGGTCTGGCTTTAAGAACAACTTATGCTTTCAAAGACCGTTACTTTGCTGAATTTAATATGGGATATAATGGCTCGGAGAACTTTCCGAAAGGAAAACGTTTTGGTCTATTTCCGGCAGGAGCATTAGGGTATTTGATATCCAATGAGTCTTTCTGGCCTTTTAAAGCTATAAATGTATTAAAAGTCAGAGGCTCTGTTGGTCTGGTAGGTTCCGAATCATTGCCTGACAATATGCGTTTCGGTTATCTGTCATATTTTGGTGAAGGTTTAGGAGGATACTATTTCGGTATGGCCCCTAGCTTTCACGAAGGTATCGGAGAAGACCAAATCGGAGTAGCTGATCTGACTTGGGAGAAAGGTTTTAAGAAAGATATCGGTATTGAACTGAAAATGTTCGATAGCATGGTTTCTCTGGATCTTGACTACTTCCACGAAAAACGTTCCGATATTCTTATTCAACGTCAGTCTGTTCCTGCAACCATGGGAGTCATCAAACAGCCCTTTGCTAATATGGGTGTAATGGTGAATCAAGGTATAGACGGTACGTTGGAATTTAACCATTCGATTGGAGATTTCCGTTATAAACTCTATGGAAACTTCACCTACACTCATAATGAGATTAAAGAAATGGATGAAGCTCAGAAAAAATATGCATACCGTATGCAAACGGGACATCGTTACGGACAGCATTTTGGGCTAATTGCCTTAGGATTATTTCAAGACCAAAAAGAGATCAATGAAAGTCCTGAACAGAAATTCGGTGATGTACGTCCAGGTGATGTAAAATATTTGGATTATAACGAAGATGGCGTAGTAGATGAAGATGATAAATGTCCGATCGGTTATTCAAGTGTTCCGGAAATTGTTTATGGTTTTGGAGCTCAGCTTTTCTGGAAAGGATTCGACTTCGGTATTTTCTTCAGAGGACAGGCACATGTTACTTACGGTCTAGGGGGGGATACATTCATTCCATTCAATAAAGGAGTAGGGAAAGGTAACTTATTTGAAAAAGCACTTGACCGTTGGACGGAAGATAATCCTAATCCCAATGCATTCTATCCCCGTCTGTCCAATGGAGCTTCATCCAACAACTGGCAATCATCTACGCGTACCATTTATAATGGCCGTTTGCTGCGCTTGGCCGATCTGGAACTCGGATATACTTTCAAGAAAAACTGGATTGCTCCAATTGGCATGAAATCTCTTCGCATCTATTGCTTGGCGAATAATGTCGCATTGTTTGCACCATGGGATATGTGGGACCCGGAAACAGCTTCATTTAATGGTAGCAAATATCCTCTCCCGAGAAAAGTTAATATTGGAATTAGAGCTTCTTTTTAAAACGCATCGAATATGAAAAAATATATTATAGTTTTATTTAGTTTGTTGGCATTGTCGACTAGTTGTACTGACTACTTGGACAAACAGCCCGATGATATGAAAACAGATGAAATGGTTTGGAGTTCCCGCATGGAAACGGAGAAGTATCTGGCCAATTGTTACGGAGGAATCCCCACAGGGCATTTGCATCAACATGAACCTTGGGTTGGAGCAGCCGATGAATGTAATATAACCTGGAATTTCTATCAGGCGGATAACTTCAACAGAGGTGACTGGACCCCTTCCAGCGAATTGGTGTGTGATAGATACGCTCGTTTTTATCAAGCTATTCGTGCTACTTTGACATTTGAGAACAATGTAGATCGTTGCGGCGAACTAAGTAGCGAATTGAAAACGCGTTATAAAGCCGAGGTCCGTTTTCTACGTGGATATTATTATTATCTTCTTCTTCGTCAATATGGTCCGGTAGTGTTAATTAAAGAATTGCTCCCTTCTGAAACAGATTTTGCAAATATGCAGCGTGCCCCCTATGATGAATGCGTAGAATATATTTGCCAAATGATGGACTTAGCAGCTTATGACCTTCCGATGCATTATTGGGATGACCAGACCCGTTTGGGACGACCGAACAAATTGGTTTGTCTAGCAGTAAAAGCAATTGTACGTAATCTGGCCGCCTCTCCTCAATTTAATGGTAATACGGAATATGCCAACTTCAAGAATCATGATGGTACCCCACTTATTAATACCACTTACAGTGAACAAAAATGGAAAGATGCGGCAGCCGCAGCAAAAGCCGTCATAGATATGGCAGAGAAATATCCGGACACTCGTTTGAAACTATACCGGAATGATGAGAATGGGGATACAGAGTTTAATCCGTATAAATCATGTGTGGATGTTCAACTAAAGGCTTGGAATTGTGAGGTAATATGGGCTAGGTCAGAAGGACAATATGATGATACATTTCAACGGTCATGGATGGTACACAATACACCCGGCCCGCACTGTTTGGGAGGAGTAAGTCCTACTTTACGACTGGTAGATGCTTTTCTGATGAAGAACGGAAAGCCTATCGATGTGGCCGGTTCCGGTTATGTTGAGAAAGGATTTGCGGCTGACGGTGGAGATAATTGGAATCCCAACGGACATGACATTGCTTCCGAAGAAGGTCGTAAAGGTATCATAGCAGATATCCGTGATAGTAAGGCATGGGGGCATTGGAAAGGTGACTGGAATATGTTTTGCAATCGTGAGCCTCGTTTCTATGCAGCTATCCTATATAATCACAGAGTGATACCTAGTCTGTCGGATGATAAAAACATTCGTAACGAATGGAGTACAGGAAGACAGAAAGATGGTTTCGGACGCGCAGAATTATATTTAGGAGGAGCAGCTCGTCCATCTATTAATTATGCGAACTACTCTAAAACGGGTATGTTAGTCTTCAAGCGCAACGACCCGCAAGCAGATATGTATAACCGTGCTTATCCTCAAAACTATGCTTGTACTTACATACGCTATGCTGAAATCTTGCTAGACTATATAGAAGCGTTAAGCAATTATGATCCTACCAATGCGGACATTCGTAAATATTGGGATCAAATTCGTAAAAGAGCAGGTGTAGAAAGCGCATTTGTCGCTACTCCTGAAATAGCTTCTGACCCGGCTTTAATGCATGAATACATTATTCGTGAACGTCAGATTGAGCTTTGTTTTGAAGGTGACCGTTATTTCACAACTCGTCGTCTTTGGAAAGCCCACACACCGGATAAAATTGTAACAGATCCTGTGACCGGTGAAGAAAAAGACGGTCGAATATATGGTGATGGAGGCAGTATGTGGGGAATGAATGTTGATGCCGGTGATGTAGGTTCAAATGATTTCAATTTTGAAGGGTTCTATAAACGTGCTGTTTTTGAAGAAAGAAAATTCAATAAAGAGTACTATTTATTCCCCATTCCGCAAAAAGAAATGGATAAGTGTCCGGGATTGGTTCAGAATCCATGGTGGAGTGGAAATACTGCTAATTAATAAAAAAGTATATAGTTATGAAGAAAATATATTTATACGCAATACTCGCTACATTTGCAAGTATGTCAATGCTGACTTCTTGTGATGCGGATGCGGAGTTTGAAACAGAAGTTCCCGTGAATCCTGTAATGCGTCCTATCATCAGCTTGACGGCAATGGAACAGGAAGATATTTTTGAAGGTGTCATTGATGATAATAAACGTACTATTAAATTGGAAGTCGAAGCTTGGACTGATTTATCAAATATGACTGTTAATTTGAATATACCGAAACGAGCTACACTTATATCTCCGTCAAGCCCGGAAGGTGTATGGGACTTAACCCAACCGGTAAATGTTGTGATAAACAATATTGAAAGAGATGTGACTTATACAGTAACGGCTAAGAAAAAGGCGGAGTTTATTGAAAACCCGATTGTAAGTCTGGTGGCAAAAGCAGGCGGTGAAACTGCTACAGGAGAAATTGATCATACTAATCATACAATTAAATTAAATTTTGGTCCTTGGGTGAATTTGTCAGAAACGACACTGACTATTGAAGTGAAACCACATGTGAAATTAGTAGATCCTATTGCTTTGGAAACGGTATATGACTTTAGTGAAACTAAAACAAAATCTATCATCGTAAATGATGTACAGAAAGATGTTACTTACAATTTAGTGGTAACTCAGACCGAACTAGTCTCTACTTTGGTAGACCATACAACACTTAAAGAATATAAATTGGATAATGATGCAAATATTGTTGATAGTAGTCTTGGACTAGGTACAACCGATTTTGCTAAACTAATTGACGGTAAATATATGTCGTCTCCGTCCGATTATGGGGCTGTAGGATGGAGTCCTTTTGCTTGCCAATATAATGGTACGGCAGATGCAACATTCCTAACAGTCGACGCTGGTAAAATGATGTATCTAGCAAAATTTAGTGCACATCGTTATTGGAATGAAGCGAATACCCAAGTTACCAAATTTGATCTTTATGGTTATTGTCAAGAAGGAGAACCTGCAAAGAATGGTTCTTTAGATGGTTGGACATTACTCGGCAGCTATAATTATAATCCAGATTCCCCAAGTAATTTTGCTGAAGGAGATTGTATTACAATTGAAAAGGAACAGGCCAAACAAGCCCGTTATTATCGAGTAAATGCCAAAGAAACCTGGTTTGTGCATTCTGGTTCCCCTGATGATTGGAGAGCTCGTGTGTATACTTTCACCGAATTCCGATTCTGGGAATATAAATAACATTCAATAACTTTTAGATGGTTGGTAGAGCTGTATAATCCTATCAGCCATCTAATTGCATTTTATAAATTACATAACTTCACAAAATTGATTATGAGAAAATTTATCAAATTCAGTGTACTTTTATTATGCTCTTTGATGGCATTATGTGTTTCATGTTCTTCTTCTGACGGTCCATCAGACGATAAAGAAGTTCCCCCTACTCCTCCGGTAAATCCGGGTGAGCTCTATCCATGGGAAGAGAATCGCACAGCACTTTTGAATTCCACTGATATGGTTCTTATTTATGGAGGAGGACATCACAGGGAACCTTATAATTGGGATGTAGACAGAATAAGTTCTTATGTAACTTATAAAGACAAGGCTGGAACAGAGCACTGGCTCTTCGACGCCTTTTTGTTTCTGGAATTGAAAGACACAGGTAATGGAGGAACCAATAAAACCTACACTTACGAAAATCAAGAAGGTTTGGATGCAGCCAATCAAAAGGATTGGAAAAGATTGGTTGATTATTATTTTGCAAGTAGTACCGGACTGGGAGCATTGAATCGTGCCATATCAAATGCACAAAAGCGTTTGGAAAACCCAAAAACGAAACATAGAGTAGTCATTGCCATTCCGGAACCCATAGCCCACAAGACACCGGCAAATGAAAATTCGACTACCGTATATTGGGGAAGCTTGGATGGACATATCATGGACTTTTCCATCGCACAGGATCGGGTAGATGCTTGTAAATGGTACATAGACTATGTCCGCAGCAAATTCAACGAGATGCAGTACCAGAATATAGAATTGGCAGGCTTTTATTGGTTGGCGGAAACAGCTGGAACTACCAGAGATATTATTTCCAAAGTAGGAGCTTACGTCAACCAATTCAAATATAGTTTCAACTGGATACCTTACCGTGGTGCAGAAGGACATGATAAATGGGAAACTTTGGGATTCAACAATGCCTACTACCAGCCTAACTATTTCTTCAATACAGAACAGTCATACGCTGTCTTGGAAGAAACTTGTAAAACTGCGAAAAGGGAAAATCTGGATATGGAATTTGAGTTTGATTACCGGGTGTTGGCAAGTAATTCGGAACACAATATTTATTATCCCCGTATGAAAGACTATATAAAAGCATTTAAAGCTCATCAAATATGGGACACTAAACGCTTGGCATATTATGAAGGCGGTGGAAACCTTCTTTCATTAAAGAACTCTGCCAATGAAGCTGATCAAGAACTGTATCATGAATTTTGCCAATTTGTGATTACCCGTCCCATTCGTTCCAAATAATAATTATCAGATCAATTAGGATGAGACGTATAAGAAAGCATATTCGTACATTGATTATAGTCAGTATCCCGTTCTTCACGACTCTGATAGTGAAAGCACAGCAAATGCTTCCCTATCAAAATCCGCAACTGTCCGTAGAAGAACGAGTGAACGACTTGTTAGGTCGGATGACTTTGGAAGAGAAAATAGGGCAGATTACCCATCTCCATTCGTACAAAGTATTTGACGGACAAGAACTGAATCCGAATAAGTTGGAAGTAGCATGTGGCAACATAGGATACGGGTTCTTTGAGGGGTTTCCACTCACAGCCTCACATTGCCGCAAGAACTTCCGCCGGATACAAGAATATCTGATAAAGCACACACGTTTAGGCATTCCCGGATTCTCGGTTGCGGAGTCTCTTCATGGAGTAGTCCATGAAGGGGCTACTATCTATCCGCAGAATATTGCATTGGGAAGCACTTTTAACCCTGAATTGGCGTATGCGAAAACCAAACATATTTCCGGTGAGCTGAACACGATGGGAGTTAAACAAGTACTCTCCCCCTGTATTGATGTAGCACGTGAATTACGCTGGGGACGAGTTGAGGAATCTTTCGGAGAAGATCCTTTTCTTTGTTCTGCTATGGCAGTAGCGGAGGTGCGAGGGTACTTGGATCATGGAATCTCCCCTATGCTGAAACATTACGGTCCTCATGGCAATCCATCAGGAGGATTAAACTTAGCTTCTGTTGACTGTGGGGTTCGTGATTTATTCGACATATATCTGAAACCTTTTGAAACGGTTCTTGCACAAACCCGCGTGATGGCAGTCATGTCAAGCTATAACGCTTGGAACCGAGTTCCCAATTCAGCTTCACATTTCATGTTAACGGAAATTCTTCGAAACAAATTTGGTTTTCGAGGGTATGTATATTCTGATTGGGGAGTAGTGGCTATGTTAAAATCATTCCATAAAACTGCAGGTGATGATTTTGAAGCTGCCCGTCAAGCTTTAGAAGCAGGTCTTGACGTGGAGGCCTCCAGTCCTTGTTTTGAAACATTAGCAAAGCAGGTGAAGAATGGAAACTTTGACATTCGTTACATAAATCAAGCTGTAAAACGCGTATTACGGGCTAAATTTGGATCAGGTTTGTTTGAGGACCCTTTTCAAGAGAAAGCTTCCTATCATCTTCCGTTGCGTGCAAAAGAAAGTATACAGCTTTCTCGTCAGATAGCTGATGAATCTACAGTATTGTTGAAGAACGAAGGAGATTTACTACCTTTGGATTGCACAAAACTAAAATCTATCGCGGTAATCGGGCCTAATGCCGATTGTGTGCAATTTGGAGATTATACATGGAGTAAAAACAAAAGTGACGGCATCACGCCACTCCAAGGCATACGAAATCTGCTCGGAAAACGGGTGAAAATAAATTATGCAAAAGGATGTTCGTTAGCGTCAATGGATACGACATTGATAACGGAGGCTGTTAAAGCTGTTCACGATAGTGAGATTGCTCTAGTATTTGTAGGAAGTTCCAGTACAGCATTTGTGCGCCACAGTAATGAACCCTCGACAAGTGGAGAGGGAATAGACCTTAGTGATATTTCCCTAACAGGAGCGCAGGAACAACTCATCCGTTCCGTATGCGCGACAGGCAAACCTGTTGTTGTGGTTTTGGTAGTCGGCAAACCATTTGCTATACCCTATATAAAAGAAAAAGTACCCGCTATATTGGCTCAATGGTATGCTGGAGAACAGGCTGGAAACTCCATTGCTGATATTCTGTTTGGTAAAGTTAATCCTTCTGGAAAACTGCCATTCTCTTTTCCTCAAAGTACAGGTCATTTGCCTGCTTATTATAATTATCTTCCTACTGACAAAGGATACTATAAAGAACCTGGCACATACACCTCTCCGGGACGAGATTATGTTTTTTCAAGTCCTGCCCCCTTATGGACGTTTGGACATGGATTAAGTTATACCCGCTTTGAATACGTGCAAGCTACTACTGATAAAACAAGCTATCAGCCTCATGACACAATACGCATATCCGTAAAAGTAAAGAATAGTGGGGAATTAGCAGGAAAAGAAGTTGTTCAGATATATATTCACGATGTGGTTAGTACGGTCATGACACCGGTCAAACAACTGAAAGGGTTTAAAAAGATAGAACTACAACCAGGCGAGGAAAAGCTAGTGCAGCTAAAAGTACCAGTACATGAACTTTACTTGACTAGTAATTTCGGAGACCGATATTTGGAACCTGGAAAGTTCGAAATCCAAGTAGGCACTTCTTCAGACGAAATATATTATAAATTACCAGTATGGGTAGGTAATAAGCCTATTTCTTTAGAGGAAAACAGTTTGTCAAAAGCCCCCGTAATAAGCACTGGTAAAGTTATACGCATAGAAGGAATTGTTCGTGATGTCCAAGCTACACCAATAGCCGGAGTGAAAGTAAAAACTATAAGTTCTGAAGAGGGAGTTATGACTGATGCAAAGGGTTCTTATTCCTTGCCAGCACATTCGGATGATATTCTCTTGTTCTCCAAAAAAGGCTATGCGAGCCAAAAAGTACGGACAAACGGACAACATAAGATCAACATACAAATGATGAAAGAAAACTTTTAAAATTAATCTACTAAATAAAATGAGAAAATACAATTTTTTGCTAGTAATGCTTGTGGCTATATTGGCCATTTCATGTTCACAATCTTCTTCTGATACACAAGTCTCAAATCTCGGAACAAAATGGCATTGGGATAAAGGGACTATTGTCATTGAAACTCCTGAACGTCCTACCGGACAAACTAGTGTAATAGGTTTAAAAGCTCCCAAAATGGAATTTGTTCGTGTAGGATTCGTTGGATTAGGGATGCGTGGTCCGGCAGCGGTAGAACGTTTCACTTATATTCCGGGTGTGGAGATTGTAGCATTATGTGATTATGAGAAAGAACGTGCGGAAGAATGTCAAAAGTTATTAAAGAAGGCTTCTATGCCCGAGGCTACTGTTTATTCAGGTGAAAAAGGATATGAAGAATTATGCAAACGGGATGATATTGATTTAGTTTATATTGCAACGGATTGGTTACATCATTTTCCTGTAGCTATGTGTGCAATGGAGAATGGCAAGCACACGGCTATTGAAGTGCCTTCCGCTATGAGTTTAAAAGAATGTTGGGCTTTGATTGATATGTCAGAAAAGACCCGTAAACATTGTATGATTTTAGAAAACTGTTGTTATGACTGGTTCGAAATGAATACCTTAAATATGGCTCAACAAGGGGTATTCGGTGAGGTCATTCGTGCACAAGGAGCTTATATTCATAACCTCGATGAATTTTGGGATTATTATTGGAAAAAAGGAAAAGATGACAAACTCGGATGGAGATTGGAATATAACATGAAACATCGCGGAGATGTATATGCTACTCATGGTCTGGGGCCTGTGGCTCAAGCCTTAAATATCCATCGCGGAGATCGTATGAAAACATTGATTGCAATGGATACAAAATCTGTCATTGGCAAAGATCTGGTTGAAAAAAGAACAGGGGAAACGTGTAACGACTTCCGCAATGGTGACCATACGACTACACTTATTCGTACAGAAAACGGGAAAGTTATTGAAATACAACATAATGTAATGACCCCACAACCCTACAACCGTTTATATCAGCTTACAGGCACTAAGGGACTGGCTAATAAATATCCGGTAGAAGGATATGCGTTAGATTCTAATCAGATGAGTGCATCCGGAATGAAGCCCAAAGTGGATAACTTGACCTCACATAACTTTTTGCCTGAAAATGAGATGAAAACGTTAGTAGAAAAGTATCAACATCCTATTTTAAAAAAATATGGTGAGATGGCTAAAGAAGTAGGTGGACATGGCGGCATGGATTTTATAATGGATAGCCGTCTGATTTATTGTTTACAGAATGGATTACCATTAGATATGGATGTCTATGATTTGGCTGAATGGTGTTGCTTGGCAGAATTAGGTGAATTGTCAATGGACAACAATTGTGCATCTGTCGCATTTCCAGATTTTACCCGTGGTGAATGGAACAAAATACAAGGTTACAAACACGCTTATGCTACTCAGGAAGAAGAAGCCAATAGTATGGAAAAAGCCAAGACTTTTACTAAAAAATTAAAAGAAAAAAATAGGAATAAACTTAGGTAGGTGATCTTTATGTACCGAAATTGAATTAACCCGTTGGCAGAATTACATTAGCACATATGTTAATAATCAGCATTATGCACAACTTTTTAGTCACAAATCTTTTATAATTTTAATTCCGCCAACGGGTTTTTTCCGTAAAATTATGTACCTTTGTCGGCAAATAAAGATATTCTCGTCAAACAAATATAAATAATATAAACATGGAAAAAAACAGAAAAAAACAAATCGTAGTTTTGAGTA
>OODG01001513.1_pt1 | contig 15745 bp, 18 predicted proteins | sample 1671621 | NCBI WGS metagenome assembly OODG01 (sample SAMN06348175, study PRJEB24527) | human gut metagenome | biome: human gut; feature: ankylosing spondylitis patient; material: feces | host: Homo sapiens | place: China | collected 2015-10 | reverse complement strand
TTATAGAGCTGCACGGCTATGACAGTTACGACTTCGATGCTCGTATGTATTATCCCGCCCTCTGCCGATTTATGACGATGGATCCTCTCTGCGAGAAATATTACTCCATCTCGCCCTATGCCTATTGTAATAACAATCCGGTGAATTATGTAGACCCGGACGGGAGGGATATTTGGGAAATAGATTACGATGGCAGAATTATAAATCGTATCGAGAACAAGACCCAAGATGCCTTTTATATGGTGGCAAAAGATAGTAACGGTGATTATCAACGGACTTTCTCGGTCGATGAAGACGGGAACAAGAAGTATAATTCCATCAATTTCGAATATGGAGTCATAACCGATTCAAAAAAAGCATGGTTTTTCAATCAGGAAACAAGTTTTTCTATTAATAATGAATCAGACGGAGCAAATTTATTCAAATTCTTTGCTAATAATACAAAAATTGAATTTGGGTTAATAAATACACAAAACAATGGTTCCCTTGTTATGACTAACCATCAAGAACACTCCATTAAAGTAAGTAAACAAGCCCTGACGGCGCTGGATATGAAATTCCAGCTCCTTATGAAAGCTATAGACGAAGAACCGGAGGCCTCCGTCACCTACTTCAAGCCGGACCAGCGGAAGGACGGGGGCGCGTATCTGACTGAGACGGGTAAGATCGGAAAAATTGACGAGTACCAGCGGCTGGTAATCATGCGCAGCGGTGTGAGGATCCCCATGGATGACATCCTGCAGATCGACTTCGACCGCTCTGCTGAGATCGAGCGCCGTGACGATGAAAGCGTGGGTGAATGAAAGAAATCCTGCTCTATGTTCGCGGAAAGGGCGGTTTGGCATAATACATGGACAGCGCCTTTTTCGCGGACCGGCCCAATTGGAAATAGTGCCAGTCCGAAGCAAATGGCTCCGGCTGGCAGAAAGCCCTTATGCGCAAGAAACTGCGGGGCTGCAAGGAACTCCCGCTTGCGTCCCTCGGCGCACAGGATGCACAGGCCCTTTTTCCCCTGCGCTTTGGCATCCCGGATGCACTCGTCCAGCAGGTCGCTAGAGTAGCCGTGTCCCTTCATGGAGCCGGAGACCCACAGGCAGTTGATATAGAGATACCCCGCTGCTTCAATGGGCACCCAGGCGTTTTCTGCCGGAATGTACTCGATAAAGCACTTGCCCCGCTCCTCGCTGCGGTAAAAGACAAGCCCCTCGGGAAAGCGCCGTTTCAGCCACTCTTTTTTCACAAGGCTCTGTTTGCCGGACATGGCGCAGCAGATGTGCTCCTTGTCGATGTTTTCTTCCGTGATTCGGATATAGTTCATATCATCTCAACCCTTTTGTTTTGCCGCAGTGTCGGAAGCAGCGCATTCTCAATCCGTTCCACGCCTCACCTCAAGGCTCCTGCCCGTTTTGCAGGACGCTGATCTGGCAGATATTCGGCTGGTTTTTCTCTATGTATGGATATAATTCCTCCGGTTTCATTCGTTCCAATCCTTTCTTTTCTGTGATCGCTTGATTTTTTTGAAGAACAGAATGTAAATCAGCACCCCGTCAATGACAAAATCGTAAAGGCGCAAATGGTCAAAAAGCAGGACGCTGCTCATGACCGACACAGCTGCGATTCCTGCGGCGATGATTTTTGAGAAAGCACCGGGTTCCTTTGCCATCCATGCAAAATAGGCCATGACAGGGGAGGTCAGGGCGAACACCGCCCAGCCGATGATAAAGGTCCGGCTGTAAACCCCGTGGGTGATGGCTGCCGTCACATAATAGGCCGCCAGCATCCCCATGCAGAAGGGAAATATATTTTCCATGGCCGCTTTCTTTGTAGGACTGTAAATCGCAAACCCTGTTCCCAAAAGAATCCATATGGCTATCTGGGAAAAGATCTCTCCGAGATTTTGGAAATAGATATCAAACAGTCTTGCTGCAATGCCGAGAAGCAGTCCGGCCAAAAGCATAGACAGCGGATTTAGGAGAAACGATCGTCTGCTTGATTTCATCCTCTCAGCTCCAAACTCATTTCACCTGATATACCTCAAAGAACTGCCGGATATGCCGCTCAATCAGTTTCATCACATCATTCTCCTGCTCCGGCTCCCGGTCGCAGAGATTGATCCAGGCAGAGATCGGCAGACAAAGCTGCGCCGCCATGATCTCCGGGTCAGAGTCTACAAGCCGCCCCTGACGAATGAGAAAACGCACAAGCCCGGTGAAGTAGCCCATGACATCCGTGTAATTCTGCTTGGTTTGCAGCGCTGCCATCTGCGGATTCTGAAACTGCTCAATGGTGAGCATTTTCCTGGCGCGGCTGATTTTCGGATCGTGGAGAATATAACGAATCTGCCCAAGGAACATCTGCGCCGCCATTTCCGCCGTCATATGTTCCTTATCCTTTGTGAATGCGGGATCATCCCAATCTGCATTGGCAAAAATGGAATGCTTCTCGTATTCTCCTATGGTGGTCTGGATCAGAGCGTCCAGAATCGCCTGCTTGTTTTCAAAATGGCTGTAGAGAGACGCCTTGCGGATACCAACCGCTTCCGCGAGTTGGGAAATGGAAGTGGCCTCATACCCCTGCACGGAAAACAATTCCAGCGCGGCATCCAATATCCCCTGCTTGGTGGTTCCTTTTGCTGTCATGGTGTACTCCTCCTGAGTCTGGTATTTCCTCATATTATACCTACCGAACGATAGGCTGTCAAGCGGCGATGCTTTCATTCAGATGTAAAAGAAACGATAAAAAGAAACAATGCGCCCATCGGATATAGCGCTGACGGGAGAACGGTCAAAAAATGCACTGATTCTTCGCGTTGGCTGACTGCATCGGCTCACTGCCCGCTTTTGCCATCATAATGGTGTTCTGCACACGCCTTTCGGGTGCGCCAAAGAAGTTTTTACCCGGATAATCGGACACCGGCGTGCTGCCGCCTGCGCAAAGCGATGAAGGCTCGGCAAGTGTTAAAAATGTGTTAGAAAACCGCCGGGTAAGGTCCCCCGCGAAAACAAAAAAGAAAACCTTGAAACCACAACGGTTTCAAGGTTTTCTTTTGGTGGAGATAAGCGGGATCGAACCGCTGACCTCTTGAATGCCATTCAAGCGCTCTCCCGGTTAGTGCGGTTACATACCCCCCTAAACCGGGTTAAAAGAGCGCTTCAATACGCGGGAGATATGTCTCCCCTCTGGCTGGGGTGCAATTTTGGCATTTTTGAAATCTCTCACAAGCATGAAAATATCATTTCAATATCGGATATTAGTCGAAAAAGGACATTTGGGTTTCTGCCGGTTTCTCCTGTGCAGTAGGTTCAATATAGTCCAACAAGGAAATTAGCTTTTCTAAAAATCCGAACTGCCCCTTAAATATTTTCTTTTTAGCTTCTTGAATCGAAAACCATTGCGCCTTATCATTTTCTGGAAACACTTGCATCTTCCCAGATTTCGGAGGCCATTCCATCTCAAATGTATTGCTTTGAATTTTTGAGGCATCAATATCCTTACATACTGCAAAGGCTGTTATTGTTTTCTGGCCTGACTGTTTTATTGAACCAAGTTCAAGTAGATTACCGTCTATGGTTACTCCGGTTTCCTCGTTGAACTCCCGCCGCGCTGCTTCTTGCGTAGACTCTCCATCCTCAATTATTCCTTTGGGAATAGACCAAGAAGCATCATCTTTCTTTGCCCAAAACGGGCCACCAGGATGTGCCAACATAACCTCAAGATGTCCTGTGGTATATCTATATACTAAAATGCCCGCACTATACACCATTGTAACAGTCTCCTATTCTATCGAATTCTCGTAACAATCACCATCATGAATTAATTCGTAGTAACTAGATTTTATGGTGTCATAAAACGAGTTTCCGTCATTTATTATTTCGAAAGCAAAACTCTTTCTCATCCCAACTTTGTAAGGTTTTGTCTCAATTTGAATTCTGCCACTTTCCAAATTACCATCAAGAATTATTGCACTACCAAAGGGCAAGGTATTATGCATTTTAATTGAGAATCTTTTTTGCCTTTCTGCGGAAAGCGATTTTTTTAGTTGACTTAACCTTTTAAGAGCATCTTTTGTACTGTTTTGTAAACTTGAATAGTCTGCACCAAATACAGGTTCAAGAGCCATGTACAATTCATCTCTAAAAGGGTTCAGCAGTGAAATTGTAACTCTAAAATCGCGTTGCTTATTGATTTTATTCTTAATAACAGTACAAATATCATCAATCTGTATACCAGTTGTAAGCGTAATACTTACAAGCTCGATACTACTCTTGGCTGTATTGATATACCTATCAATCGAGGGCGTAGAAGCCCTGTATTTACTATAATCATCTCTAGATGAGAAAAAAGCACTGAGTCCAATAGCGTTAATCTGTTGGCTTAACTCATCAGACATCTGCTTATCGGGCGGGGAAAAACTGCGAAGTGCTCTTTTAATTTGATTAGCCGATGGCCCTAAAGCGGCCTTTAGATTATTGTCGGCTCTTTTAGCATTATACTTTAGAGGTGTAATACCAGTCAAATCTGTGGGCAGGTGAATATCATCATTTGAGCGTGGCATAACAATAAAACAATTCGCAATACCAATTATTCCGATGAACAATCCTAACTCAAATACTACATTATCGCGTACTGTAAGCTCTTCCGTATCTCTAATCTTTATTGTATCATCAAAAGAAAACACAAAAATGCCATAATCAGAATTTTGCGCCCTTTTAATCAAATCTAGCAAAGTAACAGACGACGGGGCAAAAACATCTTGATCCCAGACGGTACATTCCGCAGAGAACTCCAATAATTCTTGAATGGCGTATGCAGCATCAAGCCCTTCGACAGATGAAGCAATAAAAATCCGAGGTTTAATCTTATCCATATTACTTTGCCCCCAATCATAGCAAGTATATTATGACCTTGTTATCATAGCATAGTTATTGAAAAGTATCAAATATTTTGTTGAAAATAATAGAATTTGCCGCCCAACAGGACAACGGGCGGCGTTTTCATATATAAAACCACGAAGGGAGGTCACTTCCACCCGGCCAGTCTGCGGACTGGCTTTTTTCATGCCACGAAAAGGAGGTTTGCAAATGGCAGATGATAAGAAAAACTTTCCCGAGGCAGTTCCGCCCGCTGAGGCTCCCGCTCCTGCGGTAGAAAAAGCCGCCGTGCCGGAGCCACCTGTTCCCGAGCCTGCGCTGACCGACGCAGAGGCGGTCATGCTGGAACACGAGGGACAGGCGGCGCTCTTTGAAATGGGTGAGGCCGTGCCCGATCCCGCCGACGCTGTTACTCACACCGAGGTGGAGGAGCCCGCCGCGCCCGAAGCTCCCAAGGCTGAAAAGGAACAGGAGCAGCCGCCCACTCCCGGCAAGGATGGCCCCGCCCCGGCACATTCCGGCAAGGTGGTGGATTTTGCCGCCGCCCGTGACGAAGCAACCAAGGAGGAGAAAAAGGCGGTCAAGCAGAAGCTGCCCACAGAAAAGGACAAGGCCGCCAAACCCGGCAGAGGCCGTCCGCCCAAGGATGGCAAGGCCTCTCCCGATAAGGCAAAGCCGCCCAAACCTCGGGACAAAAAGTCCCAAAGCAAGCCCGCCCCAGAGAAGCCTGTCGTGGATAAGGGCAGCGCTCCCGCTGGTGCGGAGGTCACGCCGGAGCCGTCTGCGCCCCGTGACGCCACCCGCGCCGAAAAAGAGGAGATCGTCTATCTCAACCTGTCTGACCTGCACCCGTTCAAAAATCATCCCTTTGGTGTCCGGGACGATGCGGAGATGCAGGGACTTGTGGAGTCGGTCAAGGCAGCGGGTGTCAATCAGCCTGCGCTGGTGCGTCCCCGTGAGGATGGCGGCTATGAGATCATCGCAGGCCACCGCCGCCAGCGGGCAAGCGAGCTTGCCGGATTTGCGAATATGCCGTGCATCGTCCGCAACATGACGGATGATGAAGCCATCCTCGCCATGACGGATGACAACCTCCGTCACCGTGAGCGCATTTTGCCCACGGAAAAGGCTCAATCTCTCAAAATGCAGGTGGAGGCCATCAAGCACCAAGGTTCCCGCCCCGGTGAGGAGGACAAGGACGCAGGAAAACGCTCCACGCAGGTCGTGGGAGATCGCAACGGCATGAACTACAAGCAGGTGCAGCGGTATATCCGCCTGACCGAGCTTGTGCCAGATTTGCAGAAAATGGTGGACGAGAAAAAGCTGGCGTTCACCCCAGCCGTGGAGATCTCATTCATCCGCCCCAAAAATCAGAGGTATATCGCCGTGTCCATCGAGGGGCAGCAGTCCTCGCCCTCGCTGTCGCAGGCACAGAAAATGCGGGAGCTGGACAAGGATGGCAAGCTCAACGGCGATGTGATCGACGGGATTCTGTCGCAGGAGAAAAAGGAGGTAGACAAGGTGATCATCAATAGTGCGGAACTGGAAAAGTATTTCGGCAAGGACAAGTCCCCGAGGGAAATGAAAGACAAGATCATTTCTCTGCTGGATGACTGGAAAGCCAAGCAGCCGCCCGAGTTGGGCAAGCCCGAAAAGAAAACGGATCTGGAAAAGTGACCTTGGGACTTTTTGTCCCGAGGTCTTTCGTTTCCCCGGATGGCTCTTGCGGTTATATCCCCCGTCGCCGCCCGTATTCCAGCATGGCCGGGAGCGGGCTGTCAAGGGTGCATCGCACCGCCGTTTACGGCGGCCAGCCCTTGACCGCCTGTCCCGGCTATGCTTTTTCTCCGGCAAGCGGCGGGGGTATATCCTCCAGAGCCGCCCCCTTTTCCAAGATTGGAAAAGGGCGGGGGAAAAGGTTGACCCACTATGTTATATAAAAACGGAGGTTTTCACAATGAAACGACCCCTTGCGTACATTACCGCCGCATGGTGCGGCAGCGACCACGAAAACACAAAGCTGGCGGCGCAGTATTGCCGCACGGTGTATGAGGCAGGCTTTTCGCCTATCTGCCCGACGCTCTATCAGCCCCTTTTCCTCAATGACGCCGTTCCCGAGGAGCATAAGAGCGGCATCGATATGGGGCGCGACCTGCTCCGCCGCTCTCATGTGCTGGTGGTGTGCGGTCATACCGTCACCGGGGCCATGAAGAACGACATCGCCGTTGCCCAGCGGCTCGGGATCACCGCCACCACCCTTGAGGGCATTTTGACCGTCAAGGGACAGGGTCGCAGATAAGATGACGGCGCTCCGGCTGGGGAGCCTGTTTGACGGGATCGGCGTGTTTCCGCTGGCGGCGGTGCGCTGCGGCATTGAGCCGGTATGGGCAAGCGAGATCGAAAAAGCCCCTATCTCCATCACCAAGCGCCACTTTCCCGATATGGCGCATTTGGGGGATGTGACAAAGCTGGACGGGCGGGAGATCCCGCCCGTCCATATCATCACCTTTGGCTCACCGTGTCAAAATCTTTCGCAGATCGGCAACCGAAAGGGGCTTGCGGGAGAAAAGTCCAGCCTGTTTTTTCAAGCCATCCGAATTATCCGTGAAATGAGGGAGGCGACAAATGGTCTATTTCCAGCAATCGCTGTTTGGGAAAACGTCATGGGAGCGTTTTCATCAAATGACCGGATGGATTTTAGAGCCGTCCTATCCGCTTTCACAGACACCGATGTTTCAATGCCTGCTTCTGGAAGATGGGCAGGAGCCGGAATGGTGCGAGGGCGAACACCTGACCTCTGCTGGCGGCTCATGGACGCCCAGCATTGGGCAAGCCCCAGACTGGCACGACGGCAGCGCATCTTTCTTGTGGCAGACTTTGGAGGACGGCGTTCCCACGAAATACTTTTTAAGCCCCGCACAATGCAGTCACTTCCTGCATTTGGCGGAGATCGCTGGCTGCCCGCCGCCTGCGGAGATCGAGGCTCTTTTATTGAAGCAGGGCGGCGCGTACCAGTCACCCGACCCTTTCAATGCTTCCGTATGCGGGCATCCGCCAAGGAGCGGACGGAAACAGCGTTCCGAAACAGCTTCGGACTGCCAACTGACCCTTTTCCCACTTTGTTAGCGGGCGGTATTTCGCCCTTTGCCTTTTGGTATGAGGACGATCCCGCCGGGGGCTGCGTCCGCTTTCCCACGGAAACGGAATGTGAGCGGCTCATGGGGCTGCCGGAGGGCTGGACAAGGTACGGCGCAGACGGCGAGGAAATTCTATCCTCCCACCGCTACCGGGCATTGGGAAACGCCATCGCGCTGCCCTGTGCCGAGTACATCATGGCGGGGATCGCAGAGGCGCTGACAAAAGGAGGTGCAAATGACGGTATTTGAAGCCTACATTACCAACCTCGGCAAATACGCCGTGGGGCAGCTTGTGGGTGAAACGCTGAAATTTCCGGCGACCACAGAGGAGGTGCAATCGCTTCTAAAAAATATCGGCGTGGATGGTGTGCGGTATGAGGAGTTTTTCATCACCGCCTTTGACGGCGATGTAATGGGCTTATACGACTATCTCACCGAGTATGAAAACTTGGACGAGCTGAACCATCTGGCACATCTCATTTCCGAACTGGACAGCGACGAAATTGAAACGCTGGAGGCCGCGCTCAACAAGGGCGACCACACTTCCAGCGTGGCGGACATCATCAACCTCGTTCACAATCTGGACTGCTACGATCTGCACCCCGGCGTGACCGACGATGAAACGCTGGGGCGCATTTATGTGGAGGACATGGAACTACTGGATGTGCCGGACAATGTGCTGCCCTACTTCGATTTTGAAGCCTATGGGCGGGATATGCGGATCAACGAGGGCGGCCACTTCGCCCCCACGGGCTATCTGACCCGCAGCGGCGATTTCAAGGAGGTGTACCACGGCATCGAGGACATTCCCGCCGAACACCGCATTTTTGCGTACCCCAAGTTGAATATCCGGGAGCAGATGGCGGCCTACAAGGAGGTCATAGACCGTTCTTCTTTGGAGGGCGAACGGCTGCACCCGAGAAAGGAGCATGATGACCGCTGACCTTGGGACATTTTGTCCCAAGGTCATATTTCTACCAGAAAGGAGGCGATGACGACTGGTAGACGAGGATATTTCCCGGCGCACGATTGCCGTATCGGTAAAGGCGTCGAAGCTGACCGCCCGAGGACTTGCCTATGTTGTCCGGGCGGTGGGGCGCAAGATCGCCAAGGCGCACCGGGCAAAGCAGACACCTCACGGCAAGCAGACCGTGAAAAAGCTCATGGCGCACGGCACATCCACTAACAGCCTTGAACTGTCCGGGGACACAAAGCTCTTTGACCGGGTAGCCCGGAAATGGAATGTGGACTATGCCTTTTATCAGACCGAACCGGGGAAATACCTGCTGTTCTTCAAGTCCGGGCAGGCAGACGCTATGACCGCCTGCTTTTCGGAATATTCCCGCAAGGTGCTGGATAAGGCCAAGTCCCGGCAGCCCTCGATCCCCGAACAGATGAAGCAGGCAGAACAGCAGCTTGCCAAGGAAAAGCCGCAAAAAGGACACATCAAGGAGGCCGTGCATGGTGACAGATAAGCTCCGTAAATATGTGCTGCCCAACATTCCCTATGTGTTCATCGGTTGGGTGTTCCTCAAGCTGGGGACAGCCTACCGTCTGGCGGCGGGCGGCGATTTTGCTCATAAGTTTATCGGCTTGGGACAGACCGTCGGCGTGGCCTTTGCCGACTTTACCCCCGGCCTTGCTCCCTTTGACTGGATGGTGGGCATTGTGGGGGCGGTGGCGTTCCGTCTGCTGATCTGCTTCAAAAGCAAGAACGCAAAGAAATTCCGGCGTGATGAAGAGTACGGGTCAGCCCGTTGGGGATCTGAAAAAGATATACGCCCTTTTGTCGATCCCAAGTTTGAAAACAATATGCTGCTGACCGCCACGGAACGGCTCACCATGAACACCCGTCCGAAAAATCCCGCCAACGCCCGCAACCTCAATTTCTGCGGCATCGGCTCGTCCGGCTCCGGCAAGACCCGCTTTTGGCTCACGCCCCAGCTCCTGCAAGCTCATTCTTCCTATGTGGTGGTAGACCCCAAGGGCGGTGTACTGGGGCAGGTCGGCTCGTTTTTGCAAAAGCGGGGCTACAAAATTAAGGTGTTCAACAGCATTGATTTTTCAAAATCCATGCACTATAACCCGCTGGCGTACATCAAGACCGAGGCTGACATTCTAAAGTTTGTCAATGCTCTCATCTCCAACACCAAAGGCGAGGGCAAGGAGGGCGACCCGTTCTGGACGAAAGCAGAAGCACTTTTGTACTGCGCCCTGCTGGGCTACATCATTTTTGAGGGAGCCGAGGAGGATCGCAACATGAATACGCTGGTGGACATGATCTCCGGCATGGAGGTCAAGGAGGATGACGAGGATTTTCTCAACGCCGTGGACTATATGTTCAAGGGGCTGGAGCAGCGCAAACCGAATTGCTTTGCGGTGAAGCAGTATAAAAAATACAAGCTCAGCAGCGGCAAGACGGCCAAAAGCATTTTGATCTCCTGCGGCGCTCGGCTTGCTCCCTTTGATATTCCCCAGCTTCGGGAGATCATGTCCTATGACGAATTAGAGCTTGACCGCATGGGAGATCGCCGGACGGCTACTTTCTTCTGCATCAGCGATACCGACAGCACCTACAATTTCCTTGTGGCGCTGGCCTTTTCGCAGATGTTCAACCTCCTGTGTGAACGGGCGGACAATGTTCATGGCGGACGGCTGCCCCATCATGTGCGGGTGCTGTGGGACGAGGCGGCCAACACCGGGCAGGTGCCAAACTTGGAAAAGCTGGTGGCGGTCATCCGCTCCCGTGAGATCAGCCTGTGCCTGCTGTATCAGCAGTTGGCCCAATGTAAAGCCATCTACGATAAGAACGCGGAAACCATTCTCGGCAACATGGACAGCGTGCTGTTCCTCGGTGGCCGTGAGGCCAGCACCATCAAGGAAATTTCCGAGAACTGGCTGGGCAAGGCCACCATCTCCATGCAGACCGAGGGGCGCTCTCGTGGACAGTCCGAAAGTTACAGCCAGAACACCCAGCGGCTCGGGCGGGAGCTGATGACCCCAAGTGAGCTTGCCACCATGCCCGGAGATCGGTGCATTTTGCAGCTCCGGGGATTGCCGCCGTTCTATTCCAAAAAGTACGATTTGAAACAGCACCCCAATTACCGCTTTACGGCGGAGGCCGATAAAGTGAAAAACGCCTTTGACCTCGACAGGCTCATTGACCGCCGCAGGCGACCGGGCATGAACGAGGAATGTGAGGTGTACGAAGTGTCCGTGCCGGACGAGGCGCTCACAGACGAGGACGAGGACATCCTCAACTATGACGACCTCGACGACCCGGACGCTTTTGTATAGAGCTTTGGGACATTTTGTCCCGAAGTAACAAGCTGCCGCCCGCAAGGGCGGCTTTTTTCATGGCCGGGTATATCCCGGAGAATAGGAGGCTATATGCAGTTTTTCGCTTCTGCCATCACCACTTTGCAGACCCTTGTGATCGCCCTCGGCGCTGGCCTCGGCGTGTGGGGCGTGGTCAATCTGCTGGAGGGCTATGGCTCGGACAACCCCGGCGCTAATGCTCATGTACGGTAAGGAAGCAAGCAACCGAAAACAAGAGATAGACCGCCAGCACTACACTATTCCGAACCAAAGACCAAAAGATAAGCATTGTGGGAAAATCTAAACTTTTGGATTTTCCTACAATGCCGACTACGGCGGAATCCCTCCCACTCCTTATATCTTTCTTTCCGTATACATTGAATTTGTATTTAGTAAATGCTATAATGTCCCTATTCAAATTATAAATGTGTTGAATTAGTTACATGTACATATTTTTTGTGCCGGAGGAAGTGAAATGAAACAAAAAATTTATCTCATTACAGGCTTAATGGCTTCTGGAAAATCTACAGTTTCCGATTTACTGGCAAAATCAATAGAAAAATGCGTCCATCTTCGTGGTGATGTGTTCCGAAAAATGATTATTTCAGGCAGAGAAAATATGTCAGCTACCCCATCAGCGGAAGCAGTCCGCCAGCTGTACCTTCGATACAAATTGACTGCTGATGCGGCAAGGTCATACTTTGACAACGGCTTTTCTGTAGTGATCCAAGATAACTACTACGGTGATGAATTAAACCGAATGATAAATTATCTGCATAAATACCCTGTTGAGGTTGTCGTTCTTTGTCCAGATGTGGAAACAATAAAAGAAAGGGAACGATACAGGGAGAAAACAGGCTATTCCGGCTTTACGGTTGAAACCTTATACGATACATTTATGCAGACAACACCACGGATCGGCTTTTGGCTGGACAATTCCAATCAAACACCACAGCAGACAGCAGAAACCATTCTGAACACCAGGAAGCCGGTATGATTGTTACATATAAGGGGAAGAAAAATTTCTTTTAGGTACTTGCTTTCCTAAAACTGATGTGATATAATAGCTTCATTCCAGAAAAGGAGTAAAAAATATGCGGCAAGGTATTCTTAAATAAAACTATAATCAAATAGTGGGAACAAAGAATTATGATAGCTCCTTTTGTGGGGGCTTGGTTTTTTGTACCCAATTTAAGAATACTTTTGCCTTATCAATTTTGACATATCCGAAAAACAGCAATCACAAACAGGTGTATGCTGTATATGTGTATGTCCGCAAATTATAATCCCCAGTGGTAAAAGTATTTTACTGCTGGGGATTTTTATGCCCTTTTGGGGCTGTAAAAGGAGGACAATCACATGAAAATAATCAATATTGGAATTCTTGCCCATGTAGACGCAGGAAAAACAACATTGACGGAAAGCCTGCTGTACACCAGTGGAGCGATTGCGGAACAAGGAAACGTGGATAAAGGAACTACAAGAACAGACACTATGATTTTGGAACGGCAGCGCGGAATTACCATTCAGACAGCGGTTACTTCTTTTTGCTGGAATGATTATAAAATCAATATCGTGGACACTCCCGGTCATATGGATTTTTTAACCGAAGCATACCGCTCTTTATCTGTCCTTGACGGAGCTGTTTTAGTCATTTCAGCAAAAGACGGCGTACAGGCACAAACCCGTATATTATTCCATGCGCTTCAGAAAATGGACATTCCGACAATTATCTTTATAAATAAGATAGACCAAAATGGGATCGACCTGCGGCGTGTTTACCAAAGCATTAAAGATAAACTTACCAGTGATATGATTGTCATGCAGGAGGTTTCCCTGTCGCCAAAGATAACCATGACCGATATTTCTGATTTGGACAAATGGGATATGATTATTTCCGGAAGCGATGAACTATTAGAACGATATGTTGCAGAGGATTCTTTGGATATACAGGAATTACAATATGAAAAGTGCAAAAGAACCAGATGCTGCTCTTTGTTTCCTGTTTATCATGGGAGTGCAAAAGACAATTTAGGAACAGAAAAACTGATTGAAGCGATTACAGAAACTTTCATTACAGAAACAGACGATATTCAGTCTGAATTATGTGGATATGTTTTTAAGGTTGAGTATACAGAGCGGAAAAAACGGCTTTCTTATTTACGCCTGTATCATGGGACGCTCCATTTACGGGATACCCTGCTGCTGTCAAAAAAGGAAAAAATAAAGATTACAGAAATGTGTATTCCGTCAAATGGTGAAATCGTCCCGGCTGACCATGCCTGTCCGGGAGAAATTGTTATTTTAGCTGATGATACTTTGAAACTGAACGACATTCTGGGAAATGAAAAACTCCTGCCTCACAAAACACGGATTGATAATCCCATGCCATTACTTCGGACAACGGTAGAGCCGCAAAAGCCGGAGCAAAGGGAAGCCCTGTTAAATGCCCTCGCAGAGATTGCTGATACAGACCCTCTTTTGCATTTTGACATTGATACTGTTACACATGAGATTATGTTATCTTTTTTGGGAAAAGTACAGTTAGAAGTTATTTGTTCGCTATTAGAAGAAAAATATCATGTGGGCGTGGCTATGAAAGAGCCTTCGGTTATTTATCTGGAAAGACCGCAAAAAAAAGCGAGCTACACGATTCATATTGAAGTGCCGCCGAATCCGTTTTGGGCATCTATTGGTTTGACTGTAACACCGCTTCCTGTTGGAAGCGGAACACAATATAAAAGCGAGGTATCTCTCGGCTATTTAAACCAAAGTTTTCAAAATGCCGTCATGGAGGGTGTGCGTTATGGAATGGAGCAGGGCTTATATGGCTGGGGAGTGACAGACTGCCAAATTTGTTTTGATTATGGAGTTTATTACAGCCCGGTCAGCACCCCCGCTGATTTTCGTTTTCTTGCGCCTGTCGTGTTGGAGCAGGCATTGAAAAAAGCAGGAACACAACTGTTGGAACCATACCTTTCCTTTACCCTTTTTGCACCGCAGGAATATCTTTCACGGGCTTATAATGATGCACCAAAGTATTGCGCAATCATTGAATCAACCAGACTTGAAAAAGATGAAGTTATTTTTAAGGGGGAAATCCCTGCCCGTTGTATTGGTGAATATAGAAATGATTTGAATTTTTATACAAATGGAAGAAGTGTCTGCATTACAGAATTAAAAGGGTATCAGGAAACTTCCGGCGAGCCTGTGTTTCAGCCACGCCGCCCGAACAGCCGTTTAGACAAGATCCGGCATATGTTTCAGAAGATAATGTAACGTCTTGCGCAATGCAAGCGTTCATTGCTGGCTATTGCGAAATATCATTGATAAAATCAGCATCAGAGAGGAGGAACCATTTTGAACCAGAAACAGACGGATATTACAACAGGAAAGCAAATACGTCATCTGCGAACACAATCGGGAATGACACAGGAAGAACTGGCTGGGGAATTGAATGTTACCCGGCAGGCGCTATCGAATTGGGAGAGAGATGTTAATGAACCCGATTTAAATACGTTGAAAAAAATTTGTTTTCTTTTTGGAGTCCACATGGACGATTTTGCGAAGGAGGTAATAACAAAAATGGAAACATGTGAAAAAAAAGAGAAACGACAATTTAATAAGTATGATATGGCAATTGGACTTTTTTATGGTGTCGGGATATTTCTTGGCATTGGTATTTTCTTTGTTGGCGGTTTTATGACAATGTCGGGTGCAGGGTGGGGAGCATCACTATTTGGCGGTGGCTGTTTTTCTCTTGTATTTGGCTTGATATGCCATGCAGTTATTACATTGAGAAGAAATGACAAATGATGACATATCCTGCTTTCTAGACTTTTCGGTCATATCGCGTAAAAAAGCCGCTGCTTTTGGCTTTCCAATAGCGGCGGCAATCGGTCGTGCGTTCCAACAGGCAGGTATTATACAGCTCCCGCCTTAGGATGGCTGGATCATGGAAAGTTGTCCATCCATCCAGCAGGTCGTTAATCTCCGATTCCGTATAATCCCGGCCGGACTCTATTTTATCGGAAAGATAGTAGACCGCCAAAAGCAGTTTTTTTCGTTTAGCCGGCATGGCAATGATCTGCTCTTTTTCATTAAAAAATGAACGCAGCTCCGGAAACTCGTTTGGGTTCATTTCGCATCTCCCCTTTCGGAAAAATTATAGCATAGCAAGCGGAATATGTCTATCTTACTTGGGAGTGCATCCAACATACAATTGACCATAACCATTGACCTATTGCATTGATGGGCGCACCAGTGCCGGGGTTTGACTGCGTCTGATTTTCCTCATTAGGATGAATGACAATGACACCCGGTTCCTGTGGCTTAGCCGCAACATTGCCATCTTCATCTATGGTTATGCTTTCGGACAGACAGGGGGCCAGCGCAGCGGATTCTTCCGGGGAAATACCG
>OODG01001501.1_pt1 | contig 15792 bp, 16 predicted proteins | sample 1671621 | NCBI WGS metagenome assembly OODG01 (sample SAMN06348175, study PRJEB24527) | human gut metagenome | biome: human gut; feature: ankylosing spondylitis patient; material: feces | host: Homo sapiens | place: China | collected 2015-10 | reverse complement strand
AACCAACGACAGTGCGGGAGTCAATCTCGAGGAGATCGAGATGATCTTCGACCGCTGAATGCGGCGGAACTGCAAAGATTCCTTTCAAGCCTGTTGAAGGCAAAAGCTACTATTGCAGCGAATGTTTTGCAAAAAGAAAAGCAGCTGAATAATTAATTGAATTTTTATTGTTTTAGTTTAATTTCTCGTAACTGAGGTTAAATATTTTAATTTTAAAAGCTTGATTATCTTCAGACTAATTTCAAATTAAAAAAGCTAAACACAAAAACGGTGGGCATATGCTCACCGTTTTTTATGTTTTAACTATTCAACTAACTATTTAATTTTGTTTTTGGTCGCATTTTGTAACTGTAAAGTGCGAGGACGATTAGGATGATGATGTAAAATGTGAAGTATTGCAAAGTGTTAAATAAAATATTCAGAACATCGAATATATTATTAATTCCAAATGTAAAGTCGCTAATATTCCTCAAGTTCAAAAATATTGAACCTGCAATACTTGAAATGCACATCATAACGGAACACAGCATGAAGTTAATTCTGTTCAGGAGTATGCAGTTGAGCGTCATAATTCCAAGTCCGGCAAAATAAACGGCAGGAATCAAACATCCTGCAGAGTCGGTCAAGTAACAAAGCCCCCAACAAATATTCAGCAAAAAAAGCACTATCGTAATTATAATTTGTGTTGATTTTTGAAGTTGAAAGTCATTGTGAGTTGCCTTGAATTTTACTATGGTTGAAATTAATGCCATAAACAGCAAAATGGCTATTTGACTGCTTAAGAACATTAAATTAATCAAATCAAAGCTTATTGTCACACCCGCAATTGAAGTTGCAGTTGCAGACACAATTGCCGGCATAAAGCAGATTGCGTTTTGTTTCGGACTTTTGAGCATTGCACAATTTAAACCGCATACAACAATTGTCAGCAGTATAAACGGAATAAGTAAAGTCCAAGAAAATATATAAGCACAAGCCGACAGAATAGCAACAATAAAATTTGCCGTAAACAAAATGAAAAAAATTGTATTGCTATTTTTCATAATATCACCTCATTAAAATCAACAGGGGTAAAGAGTTACTGCGATTATATACGGAACTATCGGTGAGCTTACAATAAATATGTAATACGGTGCACATATTGCGGCAAAGACTGCGGCTCTTTCCGTTTTGTCTGCCTTTGAACAGGAAAATCTTTGGAATATAGTTGACTTTGCAATAAAAAATTCAACTACGCCTGCCACCAATATTAAAGATAAATAAGAAAATTGTCCTATTGAAAGGTGGTTGTAATTACCTGAGTCTGCAATATGTGCAACAGCCGTTGCGGCAAATGATGCAATGAAGTTTATAATTGAAAAAATCAGAATTATTTTTTTGTAATCATTTTTTGTTATAAGTGTTTTTTCTTCTGTATCGGCTTTTCTTCTTGGCAAAATGTGTAGCAATGCAGATTGTGATACAAGTAAAAAATAAAGCCGCAAGAATGTTTACTAAAATAGCGGTAAGAGTTGCCGAGTTAAGCATAAATCATCTCTCCTTAAACACAAAATCAAAACATCATACGGTCGATAATCATACTTGCAATCTGTCCGTAAGGGATCAACAATTCATACGGTGCGTTTGCAAGTGCGGTGAAAAATGAGAGTTTCCATTTTTTATTGTTTGGTATTTCAAATTTGCGATAAACAAATGTGTAGTTCACAAAAATCAATACCACTATGCTTACGATAATAACGAAAATAAACGGAAAAACATATATCAAACCAAGACCGTATGGACTATCCAAAAATTCATAATTTGCTCCGATAATAGCCATGTAAAATATAGATAAGAAGTCCTGCAATAACTGGTCAAATCTTATGTGTGAGTAAATTGCATCCATCACCATCGTCACAATAAATAAAGAAGCTAAAGCCAATAATATGTATCCGACTCCGAATGAAATAGAAGCTGTTTTTATGACCTTGAATTTACCGTTGTAAGATTTTTTAGAAAGATATTTTGAAATACCGAAATTTACTGCTAAAGTTTTTCCTATGCTTACTGCAATGGCACAAATGCCGAATATAATATATATGTATGCAAATCCCATAACCAAACCTCCTTAACATTAAATCATACTTTTGAAAATCATCGTTCCAAACTGACCGTATGGTATTAACAATTCATACGGTGCGTTTGCAAGTGCTGTGAAAAATGAAAGTTTCATTTTCTTATTTTTAGAAACTTCAAAATCTTTGTAAACGAACTTGTAATTGATAAAAAACAGCGTTGGAATGCTTAGAATAACTAAAATAAAGAAAGGTATAACATACGCACCGTACTCATTACCGATTGTATTGTACCATGGACCTAAAAAAGACATCGCAAGTGCAACCAAAAATCCTAAAAGCAATTCTACTATATTTTCTAATATATTAAGGTAACCCGATATACTTATACTGCAAACCACCACACCTATAACAAACAAAACAACTAATGCCAACAAAATATAGTTCGTTTCCAAAGTATGTAACGCAACTTTTTTGAATTCAAAATCACCTTTATACGGCTTTTTTGAGAGATATTTTGAAATACCATAGTTTATAGCAAAGGTTTTAAAAATACCTCCGCTGAGAATTACAACAGCAAGCAACATATATAAGATAAATTTCAACATAAAATCACGCTCCTTTTTAAGCAATTGAACTAATTCATTAGTACAATTATATAATACAATATCTTTGTACAATTGTCAATCGGAAAACACAAAATTTTTGTTTAATTTCAAATGCTTTTGTTGCAAAAATTGTATTGAACCGCCCGAATAACATACTTGTTGTCAAATTTGCTTATATAATGTATAATAATAAAAGTAACGATACCGAGAAGGTGATTGCCGTGACGATTGAAAAAATTAAGAGAATTTATGCATCTACCGCAATTTACAAGTTTTCGCAGGGACTAAAGAACGCTGAAACCGATGACTTTGATTCAGCGTTTGACAATGTGCTTGATTTTTTCGGAAACAAAATCGAGGAAGACGCTCTTAAAATTGAATGTTCGGGCGATGAGGTTAATATGATGTTCCTTGATTTTGTAAGAATGTTATCGTCAACCCGTCACCTTGCAATGTGTGTGTTTGTAAACGGCAATGCCGATGTTGATACAGTCAAAAGACTTGAACGCTTTTCGGGTTGGTCGGAGTGCTTTAAGGTTGTTCGTGATATGAATAAACATGATGACAAAATCTGCATCTACATAGGTTTTATAAATTGGTTTGACGGTGAAATTTACGATGTTGATTACACGGTTAATGTGATTTTGTAAGGTCAAATTGCTTGAAAAGTCAGACTTTATCGGATAAAAATCGAAAGTCAGAAAAAGTCAAAAATATTTTAAAATATTAGGAAACGAGAGCATAAGCGAGAATTCGTGAGAATTTCAAAGCTTATGCTTTAATTTTTGACTTTAATTGACTTTGACTTTCCCTGACCTTGATATTATAATGTAGTCAAACAAATGAAAAGAGGCGACCAAAATGAGAATGAGCGATTTGGTGGCACAGTACATTATAGAGATGCTTGACCGTGAAAACGGCAGTGCAGAGATTCAGCGAAACGAACTCGCCGGCAACCTCGGTTGTGTACCGAGCCAAATCAATTATGTTATAACCTCCCGATTCACTCCCGAAAAAGGCTACATTGTAGAGAGCCGTAGGGGCGGTGGCGGATTTATCCGAATAAGCCGTGTGAAGATGGATAGAGGTACGGCGCTTATGCATATAATAAATTCGATTGGAACAACACTTGACAAGGCAAGTGCAGAGGCAATGCTCAAAAATATGTTGCAAAGAGATATGATTGAGCTTGCATCGGCAAAGCTGATAGCCTCGGCATTGTCCGACAGAACGCTTACAAATGTTGAACAGAGTAAACGAGATGCCGTGCGAGCGGACTTGTTCAAGAATATGTTGCTCACATTAAGTTGATTTTGAACGGAGGCAGTTATTATGAAATGTCAAAAATGCGGTGCTAACAATGCTAATACTCATGTAAAGACCGTTATCAACGGTGAAATTAAGGAATATGATTTGTGCAGTGAATGTGCAAAGAAAATGGGATACACAAACATCTTCGGTAACTTTGAGGACGAATTTTCGGGACTTCTCGGAAGTTTCTTCGGCAACAGCCTTCCCGCAAGAACTCAGGCAACACGCTGTGACTTCTGCGGAAGTTCATATTCCGATATTGCAAAGTCAGGTCATGTAGGCTGTGCAAAATGTTACGAAATTTTCGGCGACCAGCTTCTTCCTTCAATCAGAAGAATTCACGGCAACACAACCCATTGCGGTAAGAACAGCCGTTTCGGTACAAAGAAAGCCGAAAAGAGTGCCGAGATGACAAAGAAAGATAAAATCAAGGCACTTAAAAAGGAACTCGACAAGGCAATTTCGGAACAGAATTTTGAACATGCCGCAGAGTTAAGAGATCAGATTAAGGAAATGGAGGCTTAATTATGAGTAACGAAGTAATTTCCAGAGTAAGACTTGCAAGAAACCTGAAAGATTACCCGTTTCCGTGCCGACTGTCCGAGCAGGGCAGAAAAAAGGTTATTGAAAAGGTTACAAGTGCAATCAGGGACAGCAACAGCTCAATTGCCTCGGATTTCAATCTGATTAAGCTTGATGATTTGACAGAGGCACAGGGTGTGTCACTTGTTGAAAGACATCTTGTAAGTCCCGAATTCATTAGCGAAACAGAGGGCAGAGCATTGCTGTTGAGCAAGGATGAAAGCATGAGCATTATGATTAACGAGGAAGATCACATAAGACTTCAGGTTATCACAGACGGCTTGTCGCTTGAACAGGCATATGACACAGCCGATAAGCTTGACACCCTGCTTGATGAAAACCTTGAATTTGCTTTTGATGACAAGCTCGGTTATCTTACACAATGCCCTACAAACCTCGGCACAGGCATGAGAGCCTCTGTTATGCTCCATCTGCCGGCACTTGAAAAGAGCCGTACAATCGGCAGAATTGCAGGCAACCTTTCAAAGCTCGGACTTACAATCCGTGGTGCTTACGGTGAAGGCTCAGAACCCAGCGGTTCGCTTTATCAGCTTTCAAATCAGGTAACGCTCGGTATCTCCGAAAAAGCCGCAATTGAAAATCTTGAGAACATCACAAAACAGCTTGTTTCTCAGGAACAACAGGCAAGAGAAAGACTTGCAAAGAGTATTGATATTCAGGACAGCGTAAGCAGAAGCTTAGGCTTGTTGAAATCGGCAATGGTTATGACTCATGACGAGGCTTTAAAGCTGTTGTCAAATGTTCGTTTCGGCATTTTGTCGGGACAGATAAAAGATGTTACCGCAGAGGTTGTTGACTCTCTTATGGAAAAAATTGAGCCTGCAACGCTTATGGTAAACGCAGGAAAAAATCTTTCCGCACAGGAAAGAGATATTGAAAGGGCAAAAATTTTAAGAGAGGCTCTTTCATAGAAAATAAGTAGTTAATACATTATCCACAAGGAAGGGTGATGATTTTATGTATCAGTTCAAAGGTTTTACAGAAAAAGCAAACAAGGCGCTTAATCTTGCGATTGAAAGCGCAGAGGAAATGCGCCACAACTATGTCGGTACAGAACATATTCTCTACGGACTCGTAAAAGAGGGCAGCGGTGTTGCCGCAACCGCTCTTAATGAGTGCGGAGTAACGGAAGATGCTCTCCGTGAAAAGCTTGAATCCATTAACGGTACAATGTCGCTCGTTGAGCTTACTCCCGATGATTTTACTCCCCGTACAAAGAGAGTTCTGAGAGCCGCAGTTATCATTTCTTCAAAAACAGGCTACACCTATGTAGGCACAGAGCATTTGCTCCTTGCAATCCTTTCGGAGAGCGACAGCTACGCAGTAGCTTTTCTTGAAGAACTCGGTGTATCTGTTGAAAGACTTGCACAGGCTGTGTCAAAAGGTATGCAGGGCGGTGCAGATGACGGTTTCGGCGGTTTTGAAAACGAGTCCGCTCCGAACGGTTCACAGAAAGGCGGTTCGGCTCTTGATAAATTCGGCAGAGATCTTACTCAAGCCGCAAAGAACGGCGAAATTGATCCTGTAATCGGCAGAGAAAAGGAAATCCAGAGGGTTATCCAGATTCTTTCCCGCCGTACAAAGAATAATCCTGTTCTTATCGGTGAACCCGGTGTAGGTAAAACTGCGGTTGCAGAGGGACTTGCACTTGAAATTGCAAAGGGCAATGTGCCTGAAATTCTTAAAGACAAGCGAGTTGTCAGCCTTGACCTCACAGGTATGGTAGCAGGTGCGAAGTACAGAGGTGACTTTGAGGAGAGAATTAAGGCGGCTATTGACGAGGTTAAAAAGTCAAAGAACACTATCCTCTTCATTGATGAACTTCATACTATCGTTGGTGCAGGTGCCGCAGAGGGCAGTGCAGACGCTGCAAATATCCTTAAACCGTCACTTGCAAGAGGCGATTTTCAGGTTATCGGTGCAACAACTCTTAACGAGTACAGAAAATATATTGAAAAAGATGCCGCTTTGGAGCGTCGTTTCCAGCCCGTAAAGGTTGGCGAACCTACTCCCGAACAGGCTGTACAGATTCTCAAAGGCTTGCGTGACAGCTACGAGGCACACCATAAGGTTAAGATTACCGATGAGGCAATCAATGCCGCAGTAACATTGTCATCAAGATATATCGCAGACCGTTACCTCCCCGATAAGGCAATTGACCTTATTGATGAGGGTGCGTCAAAGGTAAGGCTTGCATCTCTTACCTCTCCTGATAATGTAAAGGAGCTTGAAGATGAAATTGCAGACTATGAAAAAGAAAAGGCAAGCGCAATTAACGAGCAGGACTTTGAAAGGGCTGCACGACTTCGTGATGAGCAGAAGGAACTTCAGACAAAGCTTGACGATGCAAAGAAGAAGTGGCAGGACCAGCAGAAGGGCAACAGCGGTGAGGTAACTGCCGAGGATATCGCAAAGATTGTGTCCGAATGGACAGGTATCCCTGTTGTTCAGCTTACTAAGGAAGAAAGCGAAAGACTTCTTAACATGGAGAATGTTCTCCACGAAAGAGTTATCGGTCAGAGCGAGGCTGTAACTGCAATCGCAAAGGCTATCAGACGAGGCAGAGTAGGTCTTAAAGACCCGAAAAGACCTGTCGGTTCGTTCATCTTCCTCGGTCCGACGGGTGTCGGCAAAACAGAACTTTGCAAGGCTCTTGCAGAGGCAATGTTCGGCGATGAAAATGCAATGCTCCGTCTTGATATGAGTGAATATATGGAGAAACACACCGTGTCAAAGCTTATCGGTTCACCGCCCGGATATGTAGGCTTTGAAGAGGGCGGTCAGCTCACCGAAAAGGTAAGAAGAAAACCGTATTCGGTTGTACTTTTCGATGAGATTGAAAAGGCTCACCCCGATGTATTCAATATGCTCCTCCAGATTCTTGAGGACGGCAGACTTACCGACTCACAGGGCAGAACGGTTGACTTTAAGAACACCGTTATCATAATGACCTCTAATGTCGGCGCAAGACTTATCACCGAAAAGCAGAGCTCACTCGGCTTTAACTCCGAAAATGAGAATGTCGAAGAGAGCGAGAAAAAGGACATCAAGGAGCTTGTAACAGGCGAACTCCGCAAGGTGTTCCGTCCTGAATTTTTGAACCGTGTTGACGACATTATCGTGTTCAACAAGCTCAACAAGGACGAAATCAAGCAGATTGCCGTTAAGATGCTCAAAACTCTTGAAAACCGTCTTGATAAGATGAATATTAAAATCAGCTTTACAGACAACGCAGTCAGCGAGATTGCCGACAAGGGCTTTGACGAAAACTACGGTGCAAGACCTCTCCGCCGTGCAATACAGAATGAGATTGAAGATCCGCTTTCAGAGCAGATGCTTGAGGGCAAGGTCAAGGACGGCGCAGTAGTTACCTGCGATTTTGCAGACGGTCAGTTTACCTTTACAACAGCAAACGCCAACTAAGCGTAATTCTTAGTAAAAATAAAATCAACCGCAGAGCTAAAAACTTTGCGGTTGATTTTTTTGTTTTGAATATCTTGACAAAATAAATTTAAGGTGTATAATTAAGCCGACAAAAACACAATAGGATGTTAATTATGAAAAAAATTATCTCGATTATCTTGTTGGCAGTTATTATCTCAACTTCTGTTTTATTTACAGGTTGTGGCGGTGAAGTTGCACCGAGCAATGCTAAAACTTCTGATGAAGCCGATACAACTGCTTTATCAGATACTACTCCGACAGCAGATCCAAACCAATTTTCAGTTGAATTTTATGACTACAAAACTAATGAACTTATTTCAAAATCAAACAAAAATAATTTGGATGAAAAGCTGAAAGAGGCTATTAATTTGACCAGCACAACATCGGAACAAAAGGTTGAATCAATTGATGTTGAGCCAACATATGTTATCCTTTTATCGTACCTCAAAGATACAAGCCGTGACCTTTGGTTTTTGATATATGTCAAGGGTGATGATGTCTATATTCAGGCTGACAAAAGGCACGCAAACATCAATCTTGATACAGGGGGATATGATATCTACAAAACCGATTACACAAAATCAGACCTTGAAGAATTGATGAAATAATCACAGCATAGAACTGCCTATATTTAAACAATTTTACAAAACACGGTGTAACCCAAATGCATAAGGTTGCACCGTGTTTTTTACATCAAATTTCTGCTCATAATTTGAAAAGTGTAGTTTTTGCCCCTCAAATTTCATTGAAAAGTGCAGTTTTTAACCCCTAAATTCTATTGAAAAGTGTATTTTTAAATGGTATAATCTTATTGAAAAGTGTAAAAAAACTATACTGAAAATCTATTGAAAAGTGGGATTGGTATGCTTTACAGAAAGATTGAAACCGTAATCGAAGAACATTTGAAGTCGGATTCAAAGAAAATTCTTCTCATAGACGGTGCAAGACAGGTCGGAAAAACATACATTATCCGTTATGTCGGCAAAAAGATTTTTAAAAATTTTATTGAAATAAATATGGTTGAAGATTCCCTCGGCAACCGACTTTTTGAAAACACAAAAACAGTCGAAGATTTTTACTTGCAGGTGAGTATGCTCGCAGGAAATAAAATGGGGAAGAAAAGCGATACCTTGATTTTTATTGACGAAATTCAGGCATATCCTCATCTGCTGACTTTGCTCAAATTTTTGTCACAGGACGGCAAATTTACATTCATTGCAAGCGGTTCGCTTTTGGGTGTAACGCTGTCACAGACTCCCTCAATTCCAATGGGCAGTATTCGCAAAGTGCGTATGTTTCCGCTTGATTTTGAGGAATTTCTCTACGCAAACGGAATGAATGAAATTATTATTTCGGCTATGCAGAAAAAATTTGAAAATCTTGAATCTCTCGATGAATCCATGCACAATAGGATGATGGATTTATTCAGAAAGTACCTGCTTGTCGGCGGATTGCCCGATGCGGTTAACAGCTATATTTCTGAGAGAAATATTCAGTCCGTCAGAGAGATACAAAGCGAAATTCACGAATATTATGCTGCAGACGCTTCAAAATACGATGATGAAAACAAACTTAAAATCCGCAGAGTTTATGACCTCATTCCGTCAAATATGGAAAACAAAAAGAAAAGGATTGTTGCAAAAAATATTGAGAATAAAAGCGGTAAGCGTTTCAGCGACTATCAGGATGAATTCGAGTATCTGATAAGTGCAGGAATCGCCCTTAATATTCAGGCAATTTCAAATCCCGTTTTTCCGCTTATTGAATCAACGGGCAAAAATCTGCTCAAGCTTTATCTGAACGATGTCGGTATTCTGACGGGAATTTTGTACGGCAACAATATCCGTGCCGTGCTTGATGATGAAACGAGTGTGAATCTCGGTTCGGCTTATGAAAGCGTTGTGGCAAGCGAACTTGCAGCTCACGGCTATAAACTTTACTATTATGATAATCGAAGTAAGGGAGAGGTTGACTATCTTATTGATGATTACGACAGCCTTTCTGCTGTTCCGATTGAGGTGAAATCGGGAAAGGATTACACGGTTCACAGCGCATTGAACACATTTGTAAGCAATAAGGATTATCACATTAAGAAAGCCTTTGTTCTTTCAAACGAAAGAACAGTAACTTCCGACGGGAAGATTAACTATATCCCGATTTACTATATTATGTTTTTCAAAAATGATGTGGGCAAAACAGGAAGTATTACCTTTTGATATTTAATAGGGTGTAAAAAAGCCTCCCGTGGTGGGAGGCTTTTGTTCGGTTATGAACCGTTAATCAGTCGATTTCAACCATGATTTTTTCTTCACTGCGGATAGCGGCACTGCGGGCAATTGTGCGGATAGCCTTGGCAATTCTGCCCTGCTTACCGATGATTCTGCCCATGTCGTTTTCTGCAACATGAATGTGGTAAACAACTGTTCCCTCTTCGTTGGGAGCGTCTGCTTCAACTGATACGGAATCGGGATCGTCAACAAGACCCTTTGCGATAACTGCAAGTAAATCTTTCATTGTTTGTCCTTTCCGAAACGCAATTATTCAATTACGCCGTTCTTCTTGAGAAGAGCCTTTACTGTGTCTGTTGGCTGAGCACCGTTAGCAATCCACTTCTTAACTGCTTCAGCGTCAACATTGAACTCAGAAGGCTTCTTGAGAATATCATATGTGCCGATTTCTTCAATGAAACGGCCGTTTCTCGGATATCTTGAATCTGCTACTACCACTCTGTAGAAAGGAGCCTTCTTTGAACCCATTCTTCTAAGTCTGATCTTTACTGCCATAATGTTCACCTCATAAAAATTGTTAATTTATATTCACCAACCGTAATTGGATGAAAAACTTTGTTTAATGCTTGATTAATGTTAATTATTTGAACGGAGGCATTCCGTCCGGTCCGCCCATTCCGCCCATAGGTCCCATGCCGTTCATCGGCATACCGCCGAGTCCGGGAAGGCCTTTCATTTTTCTTCTTTTCTTAGAGCCTTTTCCGCCCTTTGTCATCTGACGCATCATCTTCTGCATCTGGTCAATCTGCTTGATAAGTCGGTTGACCTCTTCAATGCTTCTGCCCGAACCTGCCGCAATTCTGCGCTTTCTTGACGGGTTCATAATGTGCGGATGACTTCTTTCTTCGGGTGTCATTGAGAGGATGATTGCCTGAACCCAGTCAATCTGTCTGTCGTCAATGTCAACGCCCTCAAGCTGTTTTCCGACACCCGGAATTTTTGAAAGAATGCCCTTGAGCGGTCCCATTTTCTTGACCTGCTCAAACTGATCGTACAAATCGTTAAAGTCGAATTTGTTGCTCATCATCTTCTGAGCCATTTCTTCGGCTTTTTCGGCATCCATTTTATTCTGTGCGTCCTCAATGAGAGTAAGCACATCACCCATGCCGAGAATACGGCTTGCCATTCTGTCGGGGTGGAAAACCTCAATATCGTCCAGCTTTTCGCCTGTACCTGCAAATTTAATAGGTCTGCCTGTAACAGCCTTTACCGAAAGCGCTGCACCGCCTCGAGTGTCACCGTCAAGCTTTGTGAGAATAACACCCGTAATGTCAAGAAGTTCGTTAAAGCTCTTCGCAACATTAACTGCGTCCTGACCTGTCATCGAGTCGATAACAAGCAAAATTTCGTTTGGCTCAACTTCTTTTTTGATGTTTTTAAGCTCATCCATGAGAGCCTCATCAATATGAAGTCGGCCTGCGGTATCGAGAATAACAACATCGTTTCCGTAGTCCTTTGCACGCTTGATTGCCTCTTTTGCAATCTTAACGGGATTTGCTTTTCCCATTTCAAAAACAGGAACGCCTGCCTTTTCACCGACAACCTTCAACTGGTCGATAGCAGCGGGACGATAAACGTCACAGGCGGCAAGCAGAGGATTTCTGCCTTGCTTTTTCAGCATTTTTGCAAGCTTTGCCGTGTGGGTTGTTTTACCCGAACCCTGAAGACCGCACATCATGATGACTGTCGGAGGCTTTGACGCAAACTCAATTCGTGCGTCCTCACCGCCCATAAGGCTTGTAAGCTCCTCGTCAACAATCTTAACAACCATCTGTGCAGGAGTAAGACTTTGCATAACATCCTGACCAACAGCACGCTCTGTTACTTTGTTTGTAAAGTCCTTTGCAACCTTGTAGTTTACATCGGCCTCAAGAAGTGCGAGCCGAACCTCTCGCATTGCTTCCTTAACATCTTTTTCAGAAAGCTTGCCTTTGTTTTTCAGTTTTTTGAACGCATTGCCAAGCTTATCTGCAAGTCCTTCAAATGCCATGAAAACTCCTTTAATCTTTCAGCGAGCCTGATTTTTCGATGATAACATCCGCAAGCTCTGTGATTTGTGTATCCTGTGAAAGTTCTTTTATTTCAAGTGCAAGAGCCGAAATTTCGTCAAGCCCCTGCTCAAGCTTACTGAACTGTTTGAACAGACCGAGCTTTTCTTCAAACTCAAAAAGCTGTTGCTCACTGCGCTTGATACTGTCACGCACACCCTGTCTTGTTATTCCTGTTTCATCGGCAACCTCTGCAAGCGACAAATCTTCGTTATAATAAAGGTCAATCGCCTTTTTGCCCGAGGGCTTTAAAAGCTCGCCGTAAAAATCAAACAAGAGAGATACTTCAATGTTTTTTTCCATACCTGACAGCTCCCGTGATTCTGGTCTGTATGTAAAGAAAATTTCTTTACACCTGTGAATTATAATATACAATTGCCCGTTTGTCAAGCATTTTAAGCCGATTTTACGGCTGAGAGTAATTTTGATAAATTTTTAATTTTCGGGAAGTTATCAAATTTGTACAGTTATATTACAAAAACGGCAATATTGTGAAAGTTTCGGAAGATTTAAATAACTAAAATAAGCCGATTGTAATGCGATTTTGAGTATAATTACGAAATAGTAAAAAAAGTGTTTCTATCCTTTACAAATGAGTGGCTATGTGAAGTTTAGTTTTCGTCAAAATTCACAAAAATTATTTTTTTAGTGAAAAAAGCTATTTTTAATGTACATTTTCAAGTAAAATGTGTTATAATTGTTTTGAATTATTGAAGAAACGGGAGTTTTGCTTTACGGAACAAATTATAAATATCGACAGAATGGAAAATGCCGTAGCACTTTTTGGCAGTTTTGACGGAAATATTAAGCTGATTGAAAAGGAGTTTAATGTCCGTGTCACCTGCCGTGACAGTGAGCTTAAGGTTGAGGGCGATGCCGAAAACACATCGAAGGCCTGCAAGGTTATTGAAAGCCTGTTGCAGTTCATCAACCGTGGCGAAGCACTTTCCGAGCAAAATATCCGCTACTGCATTTCGCTTGTCAATGAAGGCAGTGAGGACAAAATAGAACAGCTTGCAGGCGACTGCATCTGTATTACTTCAAAAGGAAAGCCTATTAAGCCGAAAACCATCGGTCAGAAGCGCTACTGCTCGCAGATTGCGAAAAATACCGTCACAATCGGCGTCGGTCCTGCCGGTACGGGCAAGACCTACCTTGCCGTTGCAATGGCGGTCACGGCTTTCAGAAGCAAGCAGATTAACCGAATAATTCTCACAAGACCTGCTGTTGAGGCAGGTGAAAAGCTCGGTTTTCTGCCCGGTGATTTGCAGAGCAAGGTCGATCCGTATCTTCGCCCCCTGTATGACGCATTGTTTGATATGCTCGGTGCGGAAACATATCAAAAGTATGTTGAAAGAGGTAACATTGAGGTTGCACCGCTTGCATATATGCGAGGAAGAACGCTTGACGACAGCTTTATAATTCTTGACGAGGCTCAGAATACGACAAGGGAACAGATGAAGATGTTCCTTACCCGACTTGGATTTAACTCAAAAATGGTAATCACGGGCGATATTACACAGATTGACCTTCCGAACGGTGCAAAGAGCGGTCTTAAAGACTGCATCAAAATCCTCAAGAACATTGATGATATCGGCACCTGTTTCTTTGATGAAAAGGATGTTGTCCGTCATCGCCTTGTTCAGGATATCATCAAGGCTTATGCAAAATTTGAAAGCACTGACATTAATAATTTACGAAACAACGGCTCCAAAAACAACGGCTCCAAAAATTAATTTACTTAATTTTCACATATCCCACGCTATCGGGTTAAAAATAATGAAAGGATGATCATGAATGGCAGAGCATAATAAAATCAGGGTAATTATCACAAACAAACAAAAAGCAGTAAAGATTCCGACAGGTATCAGAATGTTGGTTCGTCGTTGTTGTAACGCAGTTCTGCGACTTGAAAAATTTGAAGGTTCTGCTGAAATCAGCGTTACTTTCACGGATAACGAGGGCATCAAGGCTCTTAACAAGCAGTATCGTGACAAGGACATTGAAACCGATGTTCTTTCTTTCCCAATGGGCGAAAACGGTGTTTATGACACCAATCCCGAAACAGGCGCACAGATTCTCGGTGATGTTGTAATTTCTATGGAAAAGGCAAGAGATCAGGCGGAACTCTTTGGCCACAGCCTCCAGAGAGAGGTGGGCTATCTTACCGCTCACAGCGTTCTGCACCTTCTCGGCTATGATCACATGGAAAAGCTTGAAAGGGTAAGAATGAGAGAAAAAGAAGAGCTTGTTATGGAACAGCTCGGTCTTCCTGCATCATCAAGCTACATAGTTGATGACGATATGGCTTGACAAAGTTCAGTTATATTACGGGGTATGAAAAAGCAAATCAAAAGTTTTAAAAGTGCATTCATAGGTTTCTGCTTTGCCGTAAAAAGCGAAAGTCATATGAGATTTCACCTTGTTGCGACATTTTATGTTTTTGTTTTCGGTTGCTTTTACGATTTTTCTGCCGCAAAATGGGCGTTGCTCGCCGTTTTGTGTGCGCTTGTAATTGCACTTGAAATGGTCAACACCTGTGTTGAAAAGCTTTGTGATTTGTTTTGTGACAGATACGATTTTTCCGTTAAGATTATCAAGGACACTGCAGCCGCAGCCGTGCTTGCCGTGTCATTTCCGGCTGTGTTTACAGCGGTGCTGTTTTTCCTTGATTTTGAAATAATCGGAAAAATATTTTTGTATTTCGTAAACAATCCCGTTATGCTCGCTTTGCTGATTTTATCTGCGGTGATTTCTGCCGTCTTTGTATGTGCAGGTCCCGTAAAAGTCAAGAACGCAATTTTGGGCATTAAAAGAAAAGATAAACATTAACAAAGGGGCGGCATTTTGCTTGCCCCCGATTTTTGTATAGTGAGGTAATATGTTAAATACAGATAATAAAGATAAATCCGCATTTATTGCCATTGTCGGCAGACCTAATGTGGGCAAAAGTTCAATTCTCAACAGACTTATGGGACAGAAAATTGCAATTGTTTCAAGCAAACCGCAGACTACCCGCAACAGAATCACAGGCGTGCTTACTCAGGGCGAATATCAGCTTGTTTTCTTTGATACACCGGGTATGCACAAGCCGAAAACCTCCCTCGGCAAGTATATGGTGCGTTCCGTCAATGAATCCGTGGGCGGTGTTGACTGCTGTATGCTCGTTGTTGAGGCAGGAAAAGAACCGGGTGACACAGAACTTAACCTTATTGAAAAGTTCAAGTCAATGGAAATGCCGGCAATCCTTGCAATCAACAAGATTGACACTCTCAAAGAAAAAGAAGAACTTATGAAACAGATTGCCCGTTACAGTCTGCTCTACGATTTTGACGCAGTTGTTCCCGTTAGCGCACAGGACGGCAACGGTATGAACGAACTTCTTGACGAGCTTAAAAAGCAGGCAGGCGAGGAGCGCGACAAGGTATTCAATGAG
>OODG01001496.1_pt1 | contig 15875 bp, 14 predicted proteins | sample 1671621 | NCBI WGS metagenome assembly OODG01 (sample SAMN06348175, study PRJEB24527) | human gut metagenome | biome: human gut; feature: ankylosing spondylitis patient; material: feces | host: Homo sapiens | place: China | collected 2015-10 | reverse complement strand
TTTTTATTGCTTCTTTTTTTTACTTTTCAATCCTTTGTTATATCTTTGTAGCATTATGTATTATACAAACAACTGTCAATATGGGATTTTTTAGTTTTTTTTCAAAGGAGAAGAAGGAAACTTTAGATAAGGGGTTATCTAAAACCAAAGAGAGCGTGTTTAGTAAAATCGCTCGTGCCGTGGCTGGTAAGTCAAAGGTAGATGACGAAGTGTTGGATAATCTGGAAGAAGTGTTGATTACGTCGGATGTAGGCGTAGAGACGACTTTGAATATTATTAAGCGCATCGAAAAACGTGCCGCTGCGGATAAATATGTGAATACTCAGGAATTGAATCATATATTACGTGACGAAATAGCCGCTTTGTTGACCGAGAATAACTCGGATGATGTAGCTGATTTTGATGTTCCGATCGAAAGAAAGCCTTATGTGATTATGGTAGTAGGGGTCAATGGAGTGGGAAAGACTACAACTATCGGCAAACTGGCTTATCAATTCAAGAAAGCCGGTAAATCTGTTTACTTGGGAGCCGCTGATACATTCCGTGCGGCTGCTGTAGAACAGTTGATGATTTGGGGAGAGCGGGTAGGGGTGCCTGTCGTTAAACAGAAAATGGGTGCTGATCCTGCATCGGTAGCTTATGACACCCTTAGCTCTGCTGTTGCCAACAATGCTGACATCGTTATTATTGATACAGCCGGACGCTTGCACAATAAAGTCGGCCTGATGAACGAGCTGACCAAAATTAAAAATGTAATGAAGAAAGTAGTGCCTGATGCACCGGATGAAGTATTACTTGTATTGGACGGCTCTACAGGACAGAATGCTTTTGAACAAGCCAAGCAGTTTACTCTGGCAACGGAGGTTACCGCTATGGCTATCACTAAACTTGATGGGACTGCTAAAGGCGGTGTTGTAATTGGTATTTCCGACCAATTTAAGATTCCTGTTAAATACATCGGTTTGGGTGAAGGAATGGAGGATTTACAAGTATTCCGCAAAAACGAATTTGTTGATTCCTTGTTTGGAGAAAATGCATGAAAAGAAAGAGAATAGATATAATCACTTTGGGATGCTCTAAAAATTTGGTGGACTCTGAGCAGTTGATGCGTCAACTGGAAGAAGTAGGATATAGCGTGACTCATGATACTGAAACTCCACAAGGGGAAATTGCAGTCATCAATACATGCGGTTTCATCGGCGATGCCAAAGAAGAATCTATCAATATGATTCTGGAGTTTGCCAAAAGAAAGGAAGAAGGTGACTTAAAGAAACTTTTTGTAATGGGTTGTCTTTCTGAACGTTATCTCAGGGAGCTGGCTATTGAAATACCACAAGTAGATAAATTCTATGGTAAATTCAACTGGAAGGAACTTTTGCATGATTTGGGGAAAAGCTATCATGAGGAGTTGTATATTGAACGGACGCTGACCACTCCGCAGCATTATGCTTATCTGAAAATATCGGAAGGATGTGATCGTAAATGTTCGTATTGTGCTATCCCGATTATTACAGGACGTCATATATCTAAACCGATAGAAGAAATCTTGGATGAAGTCCGGTATCTGGTGTCGCAAGGCGTGAAAGAGTTTCAGGTTATAGCACAGGAGCTAACTTATTACGGAGTTGATTTGTATAAGAAACAAATGCTTCCGGAATTGATTGAACGCATTTCGGAAATACCAGGAGTAGAATGGATTCGTCTGCATTATGCGTATCCGGCACATTTCCCGATTGACTTGTTTCGTGTAATGCGTGAACGTGGCAATGTTTGCAAGTATATGGATATAGCTTTGCAACATATCAGTGACAATATGTTGAAGCTGATGCGTCGGCAAGTGACAAAGGAGGATACTTACAGACTGATTGAACAATTCCGTAAAGAAGTCCCTGGTATTCACCTGCGAACAACTTTAATGGTAGGACATCCTGGAGAAACAGAGGAAGATTTTGAAGAGTTAAAGGAGTTTGTCCGTAAAGTACGCTTCGATAGAATGGGAGCTTTTGCTTATTCGGAAGAAGAAGGTACTTATGCTGCAGAAACTTATGAAGATTCTATTCCGCAAAAAGTGAAACAAGCCCGACTTGATGAATTAATGGATATTCAGCAGGGCATATCGGCAGAGTTGAGTGCAGAAAAAGTCGGTAAACAGATGAAAATTATCATTGATCGGTTAGAAGGCGATTATTATATCGGAAGAACTGAATTTGATTCGCCGGAAGTAGATCCGGAAGTATTGATTAATTGTTCTGAAAAAGAGCTTGAGATCGGAAAGTTTTATCAAGTAGAAGTAGTAGATGCAGACGATTTTGATTTATATGCAAAGATAATAAATGACTATGAATAATAAGGAATTTACATCTGAACTAGCTGAAAGACTGGGGTACACCATTAAGGATACTTCCGAATTAATAGGTTCTTTACTGTCTGATATGATACAAGAACTGGAAGAAGGTAACGTGATTGCAGTACAAGGATTCGGTTCTTTTGAAGTAAAAAAGAAAGCGGAACGTATTTCAATTAATCCGGCAAGTAAACAACGTATGTTGGTTCCTCCCAAATTGGTGTTATCTTATAAACCTAGCAATACATTGAAAGATAAGTTTAAATAAATATTTCCCGTTATGAATGAAAGACTAACAATTCAAGACCTTACTGACTTGTTGGCTGCTAAACATAGCATGACCAAGAAGGATGCCGAGGTGTTCGTAAAAGAGTTTTTTCTCTTGATTGAACAAGCCTTGGAAAACGAGAAGACTGTAAAAATCAAAGGATTGGGAACTTTCAAACTTATCGATGTAGATAGCCGGGAAAGTGTCAATGTTAACACAGGTGAACGTTTCCAGATAAAAGGGCATACAAAGGTTTCATTTTCTCCGGACGCGAATTTGAGAGATACAATTAATAAACCTTTTGCACATTTCGAGACTGTTGTGTTGAATGAAAACACAGTATTGGAAGATACTCCGGTAGAAGAAGTGGAAGAGGAAGAAGTAGGTGAGGAAATTCTTGCTTCAACAATAGAAGATTATAATAAAAAGGAGGAAAGTCAAGAGAATACTTCTAATCCTATAGTAGAAAATGAAAGTCAGATTGCTGAACAAGATTCTTCCGAAGAAGTGGATACGGTTCAGGAGGAACGAATAACGGAACAGTCTATTGAAGAAAAAGTAGTGGTTGAAGAATCACTTATGGTTGAACAACAACAGCCAGAACAACCAGTAAAAGAGAAAGAAAAAATTACGGCAGAGCAGATTATTGAACAAGAACTTCTGAAAGCAAATCTAAAGCCCGAAATTCCAATAGTATCACCACAGTCGGAAATTACAAAGCCGACTAAAGCTTCTGTACAAACTACTGTTAGCCCGATATCTAAAAAAGAGGTTGTTAAAAAGGAGAAATCTCCTGTTCCTTATTTGATAGCTGTAATCGTCATAGTATTGTTACTATGTGGAGGTGTGATTTTATTTATCTATTATCCGGACCTGTTTTCTTCTTCATCTGACAAGAATACCCTCGATATGCCGCCTGTAACAACTCAACCTGTTCGAACTGAAGCGCAGCTTTCCGATACTATTGAACATAAAGATACTGTTGTAGAAGTAACTGTTACTACACCGAAGAACGTTGTTGAGCCACAGTCAATTGTAAAAAAAGAAGAGATATTAACTTCTGCAAAGGCTGAGAGTAGGCCTGTCCAGCAGCAACCTTCAGCTTCTGTTTATCCTGATTCTGCATCATATAAAATAACAGGAACAAAGATAAAGTATACAATCAAGGAAGGTGAAACTTTAACAAGAGTTTCTTTACGTTTCTATGGTACAAAAGCGATGTGGCCATATATAGTGAAGCATAATCCGGATGTGATTAAAAATCCGAATAACGTGCCTTATGGTACTACAATCAAAATACCGGAACTTACAAAAGAATAATTATAACTATCTACTCCCCCGGCTATACATTACTTGTACTGGTCGGGGGAAGTGTTATGGATGTACAAAAGCGTATGAAAGTACCTTAATCTAAAGATTTCGCATTGTTTTTTAATAAAAATTAGTTGCAATCGTTAATTATATGGCGTACTTTTGGGGCAAAATAAAAAGCCTTATGACACAGGCAAGGCTTACATAAAATTAATGGGATTTAAATAATAAAATATTAAGTATTTATGGCTGAATCAATTGATATCCGCGAGCTAAATGAGCGGATTGAAAGACAAAGTGCTTTCGTTACCAATCTTACGACAGGTATGGACCAAATCATTGTTGGTCAGAAACATTTGGTTGAATCACTGCTTATCGGATTACTCTCCGATGGTCATGTCCTTTTGGAAGGTGTGCCTGGTTTGGCAAAAACTTTGGCTATTAAAACTCTTGCTTCTTTGATTGACGCTAAATATAGCCGTATCCAGTTTACCCCCGACTTATTGCCTGCTGACGTTATCGGTACAATGGTTTACAGTCAGAAAGATGAATCGTTTAAAGTACAAAAAGGACCGATTTTCGCAAACTTTGTATTAGCCGATGAAATAAATCGTGCTCCTGCCAAGGTTCAGAGTGCTTTGCTGGAAGCTATGCAAGAACGTCAGGTTACTATTGGTAAAGAGACTTTCTTATTACCGGAGCCTTTTCTTGTATTGGCAACTCAAAATCCTATCGAACAAGAAGGTACTTATCCGCTTCCTGAAGCACAGGTTGACCGTTTTATGCTGAAAGTTGTTATCGATTATCCAAAACTAGAGGAAGAAAAGTTGATTATTCGCCAGAATATAAATGGAGAAAAGTTCAATATAAAGCCAATTCTGAAGGCAGAGGAAATTATCGAAGCACGAAAAGTAGTTCGTCAGGTGTATTTGGACGAAAAGATTGAACGCTATATCGTAGATATTGTATTTGCAACTCGTTTCCCGGAAAAATATGACCTGAAAGAATTGAAAGATATGATCGGATTTGGTGGTTCGCCTCGTGCATCTATCAATCTTGCTTTAGCTGCCCGTACGTATGCTTTCATTAAACGCCGCGGTTATGTGATTCCAGAGGATGTACGTGCTGTTGCGCATGACGTGCTCCGTCACCGTATTGGACTGACATACGAAGCCGAAGCAAACAGTATGACTTCGGACGAAATCATCAGTAAGATTTTGAATAAGGTTGAAGTACCTTAATTGGTAGTTAACTACTTACCACTTAACTACTTTATAAATGGAAACAAGTGAAATACTAAAAAAGGTTCGCCAAATTGAAATCAAGACACGAGGATTGTCTAACAATATTTTTGCAGGCCAATATCATTCGGCTTTCAAAGGTAGAGGAATGTCCTTTTCGGAGGTTCGTGAGTATCAATTTGGGGATGACATACGTGACATAGACTGGAACGTGACGGCGCGCTTCAACAAACCTTATGTGAAAGTGTTTGAAGAGGAACGCGAACTGACAGTTATGTTGATGGTCGATGTTTCCGGAAGTTTAGAATTTGGTACGGTCAAGCAATTAAAGAAAGACATGATAACGGAAATTGCCGCTACTCTTGCTTTCTCTGCTATCCAAAACAATGATAAAATCGGTGTGATATTCTTTTCAGACCGGATAGAGAAGTTTATTCCGCCCAAGAAGGGACGTAAGCATATTCTATATATTATTCGTGAATTGATTGATTTTCAGCCGGAAAGTCATCGCACTAATATACGTCTTGCATTGGAATATCTGACTAATGTTATGAAAAGACGCTGTACTGCGTTTGTTTTATCCGACTTTATCGATCAGGAAAGTTTCAAAAATGCTTTGACTATTGCTAACCGGAAACATGATGTAGTAGCATTACAGGTTTATGATAGGAGAGTCAGTGATCTTCCTCCGGTGGGATTGATGCGGATAAAAGATGCAGAAACAGGACATGAGCAATGGATTGATACTTCTTCCAAAGCTGTACGTCGGGCACATCGCGACTGGTGGATACAAAAACAGACAGAATTGAATGATACATTTACTAAAAGTAACGTAGACTCTGTATCTGTAAGAACTGACCAGGATTACGTAAAGGCATTGTTGAATTTATTTGCCAAACGAAACTAATGAAATCAAAGATGAATAAAAATATTATTCTGATAGCATTGTTATGTTTACTGTCTATTGATAGAGTAGGAGCACAATCTGTAACAGTGGAGGCAAAGATAGATTCTTTGCAGATACTGATTGGTGAACAAGCGAAAATACAATTACAAGTAGCTATGGATGCCAAGCAACGGGCTGTTTTTCCCGCTTATACCGATACACTGGTACGAGGGGTAGAAATTATAGAAACTGCCAAGCCGGATACTCAGTTCTTGAACGATCGTCAGCGTATGATGATTACTCAAGAGTATACTGTTACTTCTTTTGACTCGGCTTTGTATTATCTACCACCAATGCCTGTTACAGTAGATGGCAAAGAGTATAGATCAAGAGCTTTGGCATTGAAAGTATATTCAATACCGGTTGACACATTACATCCAGACCAATTTTTTGGACAGAAAACCGTGATGAAAGCTCCTTTCGCATGGGAAGACTGGTATGGGTTAATTGGCTGTTCATTCTTGGCTTTGCCTTTACTTGGTCTATTGATTTATCTCATAGTTCGTATCCGGGATAACAAACCTATTATCCGCAAAATAAAGGTAGAACCTAAATTGCCGCCCCATCAGGCTGCAATGAAAGAGATAGAGCGTATCAAGAATGAGAAAGTATGGCAGAAAGGACAACCGAAGGAATATTACACAGAATTGACTGATACACTTCGCACCTATATAAAAGATCGTTTTGGTTTCAATGCGCTTGAAATGACTTCATCTGAGATTATTGACAAGCTATTAGAAATGAAGGATAAAGAAGCTATTTCTGATTTGAAGGAGCTTTTCCAGACAGCCGATCTAGTGAAGTTCGCGAAGCACGATCCGCAAATGAACGAGAATGATGCCAATCTGATCAATGCTATTGACTTTATTAATGAAACGAAGCAACCTGAAGAAGAAAATCAAAAACCGCAACCAACGGAAATTACAATTATAGAGAAGCGTTCTTTGCGGACAAAAGTATTGTTAATTTGCGGAATCGCAATTTTGTCAACCGCATTGATAGGTACCTTTATATATATAGGTATGCAGCTATATAATCTTTTTGCTTAAAAGTATATATAGCTTGAATACTAAATAGTAAACTGTTAAATCATAAATGAAATGATTTTTGCCAATATTGAATATCTGTTTTTGCTATTATTACTTATACCTTATATTGTATGGTATATTCTGAGGCAAAAGAAAAGTGAAGCAACTCTTCAAATTTCGGATGCTCGTGTATATGCACATACACCTAAAAGCTATAAGAACTATTTGTTGCATGTTCCATTCTTATTGCGTGTTATTGCCTTAGTGCTGGTTATTCTAGTGCTTGCACGTCCGCAAACGACTAATAAATGGCAGAATAGCGAAATAGAAGGGATTGATATAATGCTCGCTATTGACGTATCTACTAGTATGTTAGCCGAGGATTTAAAGCCGAATCGGTTGGAAGCTGCAAAGGATGTAGCTGCTGAATTTATTAACGGCCGCCCTAACGATAATATCGGTATAACTTTATTTGCAGGTGAAACTTTCACTCAATGTCCGCTTACTGTCGACCATGCTGTTTTATTGGATATGATTCATAATATCAAATGTGGCCTTATCGAAGATGGTACAGCAGTAGGTATGGGAATAGCAAATGCAGTAACCCGACTGAAAGATAGTAAGGCAAAGTCTAAGGTGATTATTTTATTGACAGACGGTACTAATAACAAAGGGGATATTTCTCCATTGACGGCTGCTGAGATAGCCAAAAGTTTTGGTATTCGCGTGTATACTATTGGGGTGGGGACGAATGGTATGGCACCTTATCCCTATCCAGTTGGAAATACGGTGCAATATGTAAATATGCCGGTGGAAATTGATGAGAAAACGTTGACACAGATTGCAGGTACAACCGATGGTAACTATTTTAGGGCTACGAGTAACTCGAAACTAAAAGAAGTATATGAGGAAATTGATAAACTGGAAAAAACTAAACTGAATGTAAAGGAGTATAGTAAGAGGGACGAAGAATATCAGTGGTTTGCATTGGCGGCTTTCCTTTGTGTGTTATTAGAAGTGTTATTGCGTAACTCAATACTCAAAAAGATTCCATAAGGATGTTTGTCAATCGTTATTTGTCAATCGTAAAATAAGAAGAAAATGTTCCGATTTGAAGAACCTACATATTTATATTTATTGTTGCTATTACCTTTTTTAGCAGTTTTCTACTTGTATTCCAATTACAGGAGAAGAAAAAATATTCGACGTTTTGGTGATCCGGTTTTACTGGCCCAGTTGATGCCTGATGTATCCAAATATCGTCCGGATATAAAATTTTGGATAATATTTGTTGTTATCGGCTTGTTCTCTGTATTATTAGCACGTCCTCAGTTTGGCTCCAAACAGGAAACAGTGAAGCGTAAAGGGGTAGAAGTTATTATTGCTTTGGATATTTCAAATTCGATGTTGGCACAGGACGTACAGCCAAGTCGTCTGGAAAAAGCTAAAAGATTAATTTCCAGGTTAGTTGATGAACTGGATAATGATAAAATCGGTATGATTGTATTTGCAGGAGATGCATTTACACAGTTACCGATTACCAGCGACTATATTTCTGCCAAGATGTTTTTGGAGTCGATTAGTCCTTCATTGATTTCTAAACAAGGTACGGCTATTGGAGAAGCTATTAATTTGGCTGTACGGAGTTTTACACCTCAAGAAGGAGTGGGACGTGCCATTGTTGTAATTACAGATGGTGAAAACCATGAAGGCGGAGCTGTAGAAGCTGCTAAAGTTGCAGCTGAAAAAGGTATTCAAGTAAGTGTATTAGGGGTGGGTATGCCTGATGGTGCACCTATTCCCATAGAAGGTACAAATGATTATCGTCGTGACCGTGAAGGGAATGTTATTGTCACACGCTTAAACGAAGCTATGTGTCAGGAAATTGCCAAAGAAGGAAAAGGTATTTATGTACGAGTAGATAATACTAACTCTGCTCAGAAAGCTATTAATCAGGAAGTGAATAAAATGGCGAAATCAGATGTTGAGTCGAAAGTGTATACAGAGTTTAACGAACAGTTTCAAGCTATTGCATGGATTATTTTAATATTATTGTTAGCAGAATTGTTAATTCTAGATCGTAAAAATCCTTTGTTCAAAAACGTTCACCTATTTTCTAATAAGAAATAGCTATGCATATGTTAAGAAGTAAATATATTTTATTCACTATTTTTCTACTATCGGTAGCCAGTGTCTCGGCACAGAAAGCAGAGCGTGACTACATCCGTAAAGGAAACCGTTTGTTTAATGACAGCGTATTTGTAGATGCGGAGGTGAATTATCGGAAAGCTTTAGAAGTAAACCCTAAGTCGACAGTATCCATGTATAATCTGGGGAATACTCTCTCACAGCAACAAAAGTTTCAGGATGCTATGGAACAATATGTAGCTGCCGGCAAAATCGAAAAAGACAAAATGAAACTGGCTCATATTTATCATAATATGGGGGTTCTTTTTCAAGCTGGTAAAGATTATGCAAAAGCAGTAGAAGCGTATAAAATGTCGTTACGCAATAATCCAGCTGACGATGAAACTCGATATAATTTGGCACTTGCCCAGAAAATGCTGAAAGATCAACAGCAGAATCAGGACCAAAATCAAGACCAAAACAAAGACCAGCAACAGAAGCAAGATCAACAACAAGATAAGAATAAAGACAAACAGAATGATCAAAAACAGGATGAAAAGAAAGATCAGCAACAACCTCCAAAATCTGAAAAGAAGGACAATCAAATGTCGAAGGAGAATGCAGAACAATTACTTAATTCTGTGATGCAGGATGAAAAGGATGTGCAGGATAAAGTGAAGAAACAACAGAAAGTGTTGCAAGGTGGGCGTTTGGAAAAAGACTGGTAATATTAAGTTGACGATATAAATTTCATAAGCAATGAGAAAACTAATTATTATATTAATGACATTGATGGCATATAGCACCCAAACTTTCGCTGATAAAGTGTCGTTTGTTGCTTCTGCTCCGGACGTGGTGGTGGTAGGCGATCAATTTAGGCTATCGTATACGGTTACAACACAGAAAGTAAAAGATTTTCGTGCTCCTTCTATCAAAGGATTTGATGTTTTAATGGGGCCAAGCCGATCAGAACAAAGTAGTACTCAGATTGTGAATGGTAGTGTATCATCTACTAGTAGTATTACTTTCACTTATATATTGATGGCCAATACTGCCGGTGAGTTTACTGTTCCTGGTGCTTCAATAGTAGCTGACGGTAATCAAATGATATCTAACTCAGTGAAAATAAAAGTATTGCCACAAGATCAAAATCATAATAGTAGCAGGAGGAATAATGATAATAGTTCTTCCATACAGCCTTCGTCGAATGCAAGTGTATCTAACCAAGATTTGTTTATTACAGCAACTGCAAGTAAGACAAATGTTTATGAGCAGGAAGCGTTCGTATTGACATATAAAATATATACCAGAGAATCTAACTTACAGCTTAATAATGCCAAGTTACCTGACTTCAAGGGTTTTCATTCACAGGAAATCGAAATGACTACAAATGCTCGATGGACACCTGAGCATTATAAAGGTCGTAACTACTATACAACTGTTTATCGCCAATTCGTGCTCTTTCCACAACAGTCGGGCAAACTATTTATAGAGCCTGCACAGTTCCAAATGACGGTAAATAAACCAGTACAGTCAGCCGATCCTTTTGATGCTTTTTTTAACGGAGGAAACAATGTTATAGAGATTAAGAAGCCTATCACAACTCCTAAAATAGCCATCAATGTTAATCCGCTTCCGGCTGGTAAACCGACAAACTTCTTAGGTGGAGTAGGAGAGTTCAACATTTCTTCTTCTATCAACAGTAAGGAGTTAAAAACGAATGATGCAATAACTATTAAATTAGTGATTTCCGGAACGGGTAATCTGAAACTTATTTCCAATCCGGAAATCAAATTTCCAGATGATTTTGAAGTGTACGATCCTAAAGTTGATAATCAGGTGAGATTAACAAAAGAAGGGCTTACTGGGAATAAAGTTATTGAATATTTAGCAATCCCTAGACATGCCGGAACATATAAAATTCCGGGTGTATCTTTTAGTTATTTCGATATCCGTTCCAAATCTTATAAAACTCTGAATACAGAAGATTATGTAATAAACGTAGAGAAAGGTGCAGGAAATGCAGATCAAGTTATTGCTAACTTCACCAATAAGGAGGATTTGAAAGTCTTGGGTGAAGATATTCGCTATATTAAACAAAACGAAGTGACTTTTCAACCTAAAGGAAGCTTCTTCTATGGTTCAATGTCGTACTGGCTATTCTATATTATTCCGGCTCTTGCCTTTATTCTTTTCTTTATAATTTATCGCAAACAAGCAGCAGAGAATGCCAATGTAGCGAAGATGAGAACGAAGAAGGCTAATAAAGTAGCAATAAAACGTATGAAGCTGGCTGGTAAACTGCTTTCTGAAAATAAGAAAGATGCTTTCTATGATGAAGTTTTGAAAGCATTGTGGGGCTATATCAGTGATAAACTGAATATTCCGGTATCCCGTTTGTCTAAAGATAATATTGAGGAAAAATTGAGAAATCATGGAGTGAGTGAAGAGCTAATTAAGGAATTTCTGAATGCATTGAATGACTGTGAATTTGCCCGTTTTGCTCCGGGAGATGAAAATCAGGCAATGGATAAAGTTTATTCATCTTCAATAGAAGTGATAAGCAAAATGGAGAATTCAATAAAACATTAACCTAGAAGAGATTGTGTCATGAAAAAAATATTATTTTTTATATTCTTATCAATGTCGGTAACTTGCTTCGCGCAAGATTCACTGAGCATTGAACCCAGACAAATAAACGAAGCTGATTCTATCCATGTCGATACACATACACTTCTTGATAACAAATTGGAAGATGTGACAAAAACTAAAGGAGATTCCGCATATATAAAAGAAGATTATGCGGCTGCCATTCAAATATACGAAGCATTACTAAAGAATGGAGAAGCATCTGAAGTTTATTATAACCTCGGAAATAGTTATTATAAAATAGGTGAAATAGCAAAGGCGGTTCTTAATTACGAACGTGCCTTGCTTTTGCAACCGGGAAATAGCGACATCCGTGCTAATCTCGAAGTAGCACGTGCCAAAACAATAGATAAAGTAGAACCTACTCCTGAAGTCTTTTTTATCTCATGGACTAAGTCTTTGATTAATTGTATGAGTGTAGATGCATGGGCCACATGGGGAATTGTTTCTTTCATTCTACTGATAGTATCTCTCTACTTCTTTATATTTTCAAAACAGATTATGTGGAAAAAGATAGGCTTCATTTCAGGGATTATCTTTTTAATAATCACAGTATGCTCTAATCTTTTTGCTTCACAACAAAAAGAAAATTTGGTAAACCGTAACGAAGCGATAGTTATGAATCCGAGTGTCACAGTGCGAAGTACTCCAAGTGAAAGTGGTACTAGTTTATTTATTCTTCATGAAGGAAGAAAGGTTCCAGGCTCTTCCAGCTTACGCGCGGACCGAGTTCCTCAAGGAGCTTGCTCCATGCGCCGCCCTGATAGGCAAGGATAAAGGCTTGCTTCTGCCTGATGGTGCTGCCGTGCTTTGCCTGCCAGTCCAGATAAAGCCCCAGAAGATCGGCCTTTGCCAACGCCTTGTAACGGCGCTTGTCATCAAGGATGGCCTGTCGGGCGGAGGAGAGAAGCCGGGAAACTGCAACTGCGGGAAGGGCTGCCTCTGCCTCTATCGCCCGGCGTTCCTCTGCCGTCTGGAGGGCGCGCTGCGTCGCTTCTGGCATGGAGGAAACAAGCCACTCCTTCCCGCCACCGCGTCCCTTGCGCGGGCGGAATTGCCACGACTCACGCTGTGCGCGTTGCAGCGTAGATTTTACGCTCAACCCCAAGAGCCTGCTGCATTCTTGCGTGATGTATGCTTCGCGGAGTGCCATTGCCTGTTCCCCTGTCGTTGTAAGATTCCGGCTCCGCTGATAGAGTGATTTTGCTATTTCTCAACCTCAACCCCTGAACCATTCAGGGAATCAACGGAGCCGGAGATGCCTTCAAAAAAAATCGGCTGGGATAAAGAGATTGAACATTATCTTATAGAATCTGGTTCTCGCTATTCTGGAGCAACAACGCTAGCATTTATTGTTGTTGAGCTATTGTGCAAAGATATAACATTGAACTATGATTCATTTCGGGAAATACTTATCAACTCTCTTTCTAATACGAAAAATAAAAACGCCGAACATTACGTAGAACTACTTCTTGCACTATCCTTTTTTGATAAAACATCACATGAACTTCTTGGAATAAGTAAAGAATCTAATAGAGTGTGATTTCTTTTATCTTGTTTTTTTCTGCAGCCTTCTTCATAGAAAGCGCATGGGTTATATTTATATGCTGTCCTGACTTCATAATGTCTCCTCATGCGTCGTGTGCGGATCAAACAGATATTGTTCAGGAACGCTGTTGGCGCGGAGTGCTTCCAGCACGCGCGGGCTGTGCTTCTTGCCTCGTACTGTGGCGGAAACCAGCTCCGCCGTGACACCTATGCGCCGTCCAAGCTCCGACATGCTCAAGCCTCTTTCGACAAGGACAGCCCGGATTGCATAGCGAGCCTCATAGCGTAGGCGTCCGCATTCTTCGCGGGTCATAAGTCTTCCTCCAGCTTGCGCTTGCGTTGACGCGCCGCCTTCATCTCTAAAACCGCAGCCCCATAGTCTCGGAGCTTCCTGTCTTCTTCCGTCATCAAATCCAGTCCCAACGCACGCGCCGCAACGCGGAATGGTTCCACGTTGCCGGTGGCGCGGCAGAAAGCCAGCAGGGCCAGAATGGAGGGAGGATGCGACGTGTCGGAGGGGGCCAGCCACTTGTCCAGAGTGGCTTTGCTGATGGACAGGGTATTACCGCCCGTCAGCTTGATGCCAGCCCGCTGTGCTATTTCATTCAGGCGGTCGGCAAGCATCTTTCTTCCTTCGCCTTCCGGCGCTCCGGCGGCATCGCGCATGGCGGTCTTAATGGCCACCATGACGCCGGAAAGCCGGATGGCGTCGTCAAGTAAGGATAGCTGCTTCATGACCTGCTCCCTGTCCAAACGCGGTTCGCGCCCGGACGTTGATTTAATGGGGCGGGCCGGATAAAGTCCCTTTTGCTACTGTTGAAAACTTCAACCGCCCGCAAGACCCTTTTTACCTATTTTTTGACTAAAATCAAGGCGCTTAATGGGTAAAAGTTCATATTTTGAATAAAATGTAAATTTACAAATATTCTAATATGATACCATAAGTTCCTAGGTAAAAGTTTGGGTAAAAGTTCGGGCATGGAAACTTTTACCCTATGGAAACGCTAGGTGACCGCATAAAAATTATTCGTGGAGAGACTAGCCAGACACAATTTTCGAGCAGCCTGGGTATTACGCAAACGAAACTGAGTCGCTACGAACGGAATACTACCCCCCCAGAGATAGATTTTCTTGTGAGGCTATCACGCCAGTATGCTGTATCATTGGACTGGCTCCTACTTGGCAATGGATGCACAGAGTCTTCCCGCCCAAGTGATGGTGACGATGCTAACATACAGAGTGAGTTAGCTACCGAGCGCACAGAACGGAGAGAGTTGGCTGCCGAAAATCGAAAGCTTTATCGCGAAAAAGAGGCACTCTACAAGGAAAGAGAGGCGCTGCTTCGTGAAATTGGGGAACTACGAGAAAAGGTTGCCCGACTGGAGGAGCGTAAAAATCGACTCGCTGTTGCTTCGGATCAGCCTGCGCAACATAGCGGCGTTGCATAATCAGAAAAGACAAAAAAACAGCCCTGCTTTTGTGTCAAAAACGACACGCGGCAGGGCTGTTGTATTCTCATTTGTCGTGCGGAAACGCTCTTGAAATAGCCTTCCGTTCTCAAGTCTTTTTTCGCGGCCTTTTTTAGACGCCGGACCACCATAAGCCCGCGCCTGGCCTACATATAGCCGACATCTAGCCGACTGGATGACGCCATACCGTCATTCTCATTTCTTCTGCCCCCCTATACTAGCCGCAAAAAGGCCGTGCGGACAGTTTGCGGACAGTTTTGCGGACAGTCACGAGAAAGGGGTTACATCTTTTGATGTAACCCCTTGATTTCTCTGGAGCCAGCACGCGGATTTGAACCGTGGACCTACTGATTACGAATCAGTTGCTCTACCAGCTGAGCTATGCTGGCGCATTGACCGATGGCCAATACAGGGGGAATCAATAGCTTGTCCCCGGTTTAAAGTCAAGCCATTTTCCTTTTGGAGGAATAAAAGGTTTTGGGGACGGCTTGCGGCACCTACGGCGTCAGGTGCGCAGACGGGCCGTAAAGGGAGATTGTGACAAATGGATTACGGACGTTTGAAGGGGCGATCAGGGCTTGATTCTCCACAGGTCTGTCCGTATCCTGTGCGCTGTTTTCCAAACCGTTTCAAACCTGTATTTGCGTGATCAGGACTTTTTCATGACGGACCTTTCTTTTTTTGAACAGGCGATTTCGTTTGTTCTGCATATCGATCAGCACCTTTTCGCACTTGTCGCGGAATATGGGGCGCTGCTGTATCTTTTTCTGTTTATCGTCGTGTTCTGTGAAACCGGTCTGGTGGTGACGCCTTTCCTGCCGGGCGACTCGCTGCTGTTTGCGGCGGGGACCGTGGCCGGAGCCGGGCATCTCAGTTACCCGGTGTGTATGCTTGTCCTGTTGGGGGCGGCGATTTTGGGGGATGCCGTAAACTATGAGATCGGG
>OODG01001491.1_pt1 | contig 15891 bp, 9 predicted proteins | sample 1671621 | NCBI WGS metagenome assembly OODG01 (sample SAMN06348175, study PRJEB24527) | human gut metagenome | biome: human gut; feature: ankylosing spondylitis patient; material: feces | host: Homo sapiens | place: China | collected 2015-10 | reverse complement strand
TAGTTGCCGTTTTACGGTACGCAACCGAAGAATTATTTGATTATAAAATGTCATTGTGTCTGTAGGGGCGGGGTTCTACTCCGCCCTTACGATAGACAACAGTATTGTTTTTTTTAGTATCAATCGTTATTTAACGATAGCTTTTACAGCAGCTTCTCCTTCAACTGCTACAACTACTACACCTGCCGGAGCAGCGATTACAGCATTGTCAGAAGAAACAACCGTGTTAGCTACTACCTGACCTAAGATGTTGCTTACAACAACTTTCTTACCGGCTGCACCTGCGATCGTTACGTTACCGTTACCGGCAAGAACTTTCACTTCAGATGTTGCGATGCCTTCGTTAGCTGTCGGAGTAGAAGTTACTTCGATTACGAATGCTTCAGCTTCCTTAGCATCTGTACCGTAAACCAAGTTACCGTTGATTACATATACATAGTTGCCATTAGCTTTCAGTACATAGTCACCGTCTTCGTTTTCAGTAACTTTGAACTTGAAGTCTTCGATATCCTTGCCAGTATACTTTTCATCGGCGATAACCAAAGTATCTTCACCAGCCAGACGTTCAGCGTCTACAAATTTGATACGGTTTACATTCTTATATTTAAGATTTTCATTAGCAGTAAGTTCTGCATATTCTTTCTTGCTGATTTCATCATTAGCATAAGCCTCTTCAACAATTTCTTTAAACTTACCAGCAGTTGTCATCATCTTGCCTGCGTAAGAAATGAAGAACTTCGGAGTTGCATAACCTTCAGCATTTACAGAGTCAACCCACAAAGCAGCAGCTTCTTTAGCCAACACTGCGCTGTTGTTTTCGTCAGAAGCGATGAAGCCGATGCTGTTAGTAGCTTCGAATGTCATATGCTTGCTGTCTGCTGCCAAAGAGGGAACAGCATACAAGTCGATGATTTCGAACGGAGTAGCATTAGCAAAGTCACCATTGCCTTCCAATTTTTTATCAGTAGCTGCAGGAGAAATCAAATTCTTAACACAAGCAAAATCAGTGATATAAGCTGAAGAATTAGCTCCATACACAATTGAGTACATATCTTCATTTTCTTTCAGATAGAAGCTCAAACCATCAGCAGCCATTTTCCATGCACCAGCCAAGCTCAAATTAGCGGATTTGATTTCATAAGCATAAGCCAAACGGACTGTATCGGCAGGAAGAATGCCTTTTGACGCATCCCCCGTTCCTTTGAATTCAACCCAGTCTTCACCATCATAATATTTGTATTCAGCAGTAACCGCATCTGCTTCTTCGTTACGAAGCAATTCCCATTCAGAACCTTCGTGAGGAACGACTGTTGCATTCTGGCTTGTAGCACCTGCTTTCAAATACAGATCGACATCAGCAGCACCTTCGTTTACATATATACCGTTTGTTACGAATGCAAACTTCTGGCCTACATCAGATTTTGCGTTGTAATATCCATTTGCACCCAAGTAGTCATAATCTTCAACCTTTGTCAAAGTGATAGTTTCAAAATCCCAATTGTCTGCAAGTACTTTGTAAGTGTTTTCACCTTCAGCTTCATACAACTTGATGTTATCTTGGATATACTCAGTTTTCTGAACATTGATCAATTTGATTGTGTTATCTTCAGAACCTTTAGCAACCAACCACTGTCCTTGCGGTTGATCGAAGTCTGCTGCAGAAACTTTGTCATACCACTTAGCTCCGGCATAAGTTGTCATCAAGCCCAAAGCATAAGTCTTCTTATCGTTGGCTTTTTTAGCAGTTACATTTACAATCAATCTTTTTGCGTTAGCAACTTCTGTATTAGTAACACGTGTTCCCTTACCAATGGTGATACCCATCAAAGTAGAATGCATGTCATATTCAACAGATGCCAGCTGACGAACAGTTTCATCGTTTGTTACTTTGCCGAAAGTAACAAAGCCACCAGTTACAGCACCTTTCTTTACCTTCACATCTTTCTGAACGATAGCATAAGCATTTTCCGGCAAATTGTAAGAGCTTTCTGCATAAAACACACGGTTAGCTTCGTCAATCTTCGTATCCTTCTTTGCTGCATCAAATTCTTTCTGAGTCATGCGTTCGTAACGATAACCGATAGCATTGTCTTTCAACTCTGAGTTAGCAACACGAGTATTAGACAAAACAACATATTCATCATCATCTGTATCTTCAGTACCCTGGTTATCTACAAAATAGAAACCTGCACCTGCTGCCGCATCCACAGCGTTAACGCCTTCGAATACATCCATATCGTCCAACGTTTCCGGGAATTCCAAAGTGTAGTCTTCACCGAATTTTCTGTTCAAATCAGCAGCAGTAACCTGATCGTTGTAGATTTCGTAAAGGGCCAAATTCCCTTTTACAAATTTCACACCATCAACTTGCCCTGCCAACAATACAGGCTCCCAGTTTGTTCCATCTAAGGCCTGTAACCCCAAAAACATTGTTCCTTCAGGAACAACAACCTGCAACTGTCCATATTGAGTCAAAGTAAACCAACGAAAAGTTTTTGTAGCGTCATTTGCTTCCTCTGTATCTGCTACGACATAGTTACCAGCAGCATCTTTTGTAAAAGCCAAGTATTGTTTTCCCTCAATACTCTTGAATGCATAATAAGTAACACCAGCTTCTTTCTTTGTTTCAACAGTCCACTGCGCGTCTGTTTTAGGGTGCATTTTTTTATTTCCCGACGGTCTTCGCCCGCTTTCGACAGGCCTCCCGCCGTACAATAGGCGAAAAAAAGGAGGCGACCGCCATGAAAAAAGACCAGAAGACCGATTTCCTCTCTGCCCGCGTGCGATACATACCCATCAACGATATACGGCCCAACCCCCAGCAGCCCCGCCGCCGGTTCGACTCGGAGAGTTTGCAGGAGCTGGCGGCCAGCATCGCCGCCTACGGCATTCTGCAGCCGCTCACCGTCCGGCAGCAGGGCGCAGTCTACGAGCTGGTGGCCGGCGAGCGCCGCTGGCGGGCGGCGCGGATCGCCGGGCTGCGGCAGGTGCCCTGTCTGCTGGCCCGGGTGGATGAGGAGGACGCCGCCCTGCTGGCCCTGATCGAGAACCTCCAGCGCCGTGACCTGGACTACATGGAGGAGGCGGCCGCCATCGCCCGCCTGCTCCGCCGCTACGGCCTCAGCCAGCAGCAGGCGGCGGAAAAGCTGGGCCGCAGCCAGTCCGCCGTGGCCAACAAGCTGCGCCTGCTGCGGCTGGAGGAGCCGGTGGCGGAGGCTCTGCACCACTACGGCCTGACCGAGCGCCACGCCCGCGCCCTCCTACGTCTGGAGGACCCGGAGCAGCGCCTTGCCGCCGTCGAACACATCGGCAAAAACCAGCTGAACGTCGCCGATGCCGAGGCCTACATAGACCGTCTGGTCACACAGAACCAGACCACGCCGATCCGCCGCCGCAGCACCTATATCCTAAAAGACGTCCGGCTGTTCCTCAACAGCGTGGACCGGGGCGTCCGGCTCATGCAGACCGCCGGCGTCGGCGCCAAAGTCTCCCGCCGGGACACGGAGGACGCCATCTGCCTCACCGTCACCATTCCCCGTGCAAAGCCGCAGAAAGATGTGTCGTAACGCTTTTGTAACCCATTCCTTGACAAACCGTGATACAATGCAGTAATGGCACGGCATTTTGCCGGTATTGCCCAAACCTGATGATACAAAGGAGGGGACACCATGAGCGACGAGTTGAATATGTCCTCTGTTACCGCCGATCCCGCGCCGGAGACGGCCGGCAAGCGCGCGGCCCCGGAAGAAAAGCCTCCCAAGACCCCCGGCAAAAGAGCCGGACTGATCATCGGCATCGCCGCGGCGGTGCTGGTGCTGGCCTACGCGGGCTGCTGTGTGGCCGCCAACGCGCTGTATTCCCACACGGCGTTTCCCAACACCTCCGTGCTGGGCATGGATATGTCCGGCCTGTCGGCGCAGGAGGCCGAGCAGCGCTGGACGGAGCAGGGGAGTGCCCTGCTGGACGGCATGACCATCCGCCTGACCCGTGACGGGCAGGAGATCGGCAGCACCACCCTTTCCGACCTGGGCGTCACCGTTCTGCCCGTCTATGTCTCCAAGGCTGCCGGCTGCGACGTGCAGGACCGGGGCTGGGGCAGCGATGTGACCGCGTTCCTCCGCGGCGGCTGGCGCTTTATCGAGAGCTGGTTCAGGGCCGTGGATGTTACGCCCCAGCTGGACGTGGACGAGGCGAAGCTTACCGCCGCCTGTGAACAGCTGTCCGACACCGTGGGCTGCACCGTAACGGACGGCGGCTACCGGCTGGCGGAGGGTGAGGGCCTGTACATTACCAAGCCGCAGGACGGCGAGAAGCTGGACGCGGCGGCGCTGCGCGCCGAGTTGGCGCAGCGCTTCGAGAGCCGCGATCTGTCCGCTGCGGCGCGGTCTGTGGAATGTGTGTTCGCGGCCCACACCGCCGCGCCCATGGACGTGCAGGCGCTCCACGACGAGATCGCCGGCACCATGGCCGCCGCCATCTGCGACAAATCCACCGGCAAGCCCACCCAGTCCCGCGTGGGCGTACAGTTCGATGTGGAGACGGTGCAAAAGCAGCTGGACGCCGCCCAGCCGGGCGAGGAATTCCTGGCTGACGCCCAGGTACAGTTCCCGCCCGCCGCCACCGAGGAGTTGGAGCAGGCCATGTTCCGGGACGTGATCGGCACCTGCACCACCACCTGCGCCGGCCCCTGGGGCCGCCGCCAGAACATCAAGCTGGCCTCCGCCGCCATCAACGGCCGTATCTATAACCCCGGCGAGGAGTTCTGGTACAACGCCACTGTGGGCCAGCGCACCGAGGCCCGGGGTTTCCAGCCCGCCGCCGCCTACTCCGGCGGCAAGACCGTTACCTCCATCGGCGGCGGTATCTGCCAGGTATCCTCCACGCTGTACTATTCCGCCCTCATGGCGGACCTGCAGATCGTCTTGCGCTACGCCCATATGTTCGACCCCGGCTATATGCCCGTCACGGGCTGTGACGCCACGGTCAGCTGGGGCGGCCCGGACTTTGCCTTCCGCAACAGCACCAACTACCCCATCAAGATCACCACCAGCTACAACGACGAGACCAACCAGCTGACCATCACCCTGCTGGGCACCAAGACCGACGACCACTATGTGGAGATGACCAACCAGTTCCTCTCCTACTCCGAGCGCAAGACGGTCTATCAGGAGTCCGAGTCCGTGGCCCCCGGCACCACCGAGGTGGAGCAGTACGGCCACAACGGCTACGCCGTCCAGACCTACCGCAACGTCTACGCCGGCGACGGTACGCTCCTCCGCAGCACCAAGGAGGCGTACAGCGACTATGACCGGGCCGACAAGATCATCCTGGTCGCCCCCGGCGAGCTGCCGCAGTAAATAAAGAAACAGCCCCCTGCCGGGGGCTGTTTTCTGCTTTCGCTGTGTCTTCGCCGGGAGCAGACAGAGAAAAAGACCGGCGAAAGCCGGTCTTTTCTTTCTGCGTATCATTCTCTCCGTAGGGCTTCGATGGGGTTCAGCTTCGATGCCTTCATGGCCGGAACCAGGCCGAACACCACGCCGATGACCATGGAGAAGGCCACGGCGATGATGCACGCCGGTACGCTGATGGCCACCGGTGTCCCCATGATGTGGGACATCATCTCCGCCAGGCCGATGCCCGTGGCCACGCCCAGTATGCCGCCCATGCTGGTCAGCACCGCCGCCTCCGTCAGGAACTGCCAGAGGATGCGGCTCTGCTGCGCGCCGATGGCGATCTTCAATCCGATCTCGCGGGTGCGCTCGGTGACGGACACCAGCATGATGTTCATCACGCCGATGCCGCCCACCACCAGCGAGATAGCCGCGATCCAGATCAACTGCTTGTTGGTGCTCTCCGACAGGCTCTGCAGATCGCTGGCCTGCTGCAGAAGGTCCTTGGACTCGTACTTGTACTTCGTGGTCCGGATGGCGTTCTCGTTCAGATACTTGGCCACATTGTCGCCGGCGGCGGTCATGTCGTTGGTGCTGGTGGCCCGCACCGCCGCGTACTGGGGTTCATCATACCGGTACGGCACCGACCAGCACACGTCCGGGATGAAAATGGTCCCCGCCGTGCTGCCGGCGTACATCTGATAATCCTTAAAGCTGTTGATCACCGGTCCGCTGCTGGACCGGGAGGACACCACACCCACCACGGTGAACGGAATCCCGTTGATCTCGATGGTGCCGCCGATGGGGTTCTCCCCCTGGAACAGCGACTTTGCCGACTTCGCGTCGATCAGCGCCACATTCCGCCGGTTCTCATAGTCCGCCGCCGTGAAGGAGCGTCCGTAGTTCACCGCGTAGTCCACGGCCGTCAGATAGTGGTCGTCCACGCCGTACAGCGACCCGCTGAACGCCGTATTGCCCACATACACGTTGTCGCACCAATCCCGGGAGTAGTACATACTCACCAGCGACACGCTGCCCAGCTTCTCCATCTCATCCCGCATCTCCCGGGTCACTGGGTCGATACCCTCCGGCAGCGCCGAGTAGTTCAGGTCGAAATAGTTTTGGCTGTCCGTGGCGCCGATGGTCACCCGCACCACGTTGTTGCCCGCGCCGATCAGGTTCTGCTTGATCTGCTCGTTGGTGCCCTGAATGGTGGACACGATGGTGATGATCGCGGCGATACCGATAATAATGCCCAGCATGGTCAGAAACGACCGCAGCTTGTGGCTCCACACGCCCTGAAAGGCGAGATTTATATTTTCCAACATATGGTTATCCCGCCTCCTTTATATGCCGTAGTTGTACAGCTGGTCGGCCGTGGCCTCCTGGGTGTGGGCACCCTCCACCACGTCGCGTCCATAGGGGAACGCCACATAGTCGTCGATGGTCAGCCCGCCCCGTATCTGGGTGTAGCTGCCCCACAGATCCCGGCCGGTCTGCACCCACCGCTGCTCCAGTCTGCCGTCCTCGCCCCGGGCCATCACATAGCTCTTGCCGTTGTCGGTCCGGATGAACATACTCTCCAGATACAGTGAACTGCCGCTTTCTTCCGCGCTGGTGTCCTTCTGGTACTGTATATCCACATAGTCATTGGGCTGCAAATTCGCGTCCTCGGTGACGAACACCTTGAAGGGGTAGTAGGACACGTTACTGTTGCCGTCGCCCCAGTTGTTGCCGTTGCTGGTGGGATAGTCGTCGATGGACACGATGGTGCCCTCGCAGGCCGCTCCGGTCATCCAGCTGCTGATGGATACGCTGTCGCCCACCTGCACGCTGCCCAGATCCATCTCGCTGAGGGTGCCGGTGACGTAATATCCACCGCCGCCGGACAGCTCCACCACGGCCTCGCTGTTGTTATAGGCCTCGTCCGGGTCCCGCACGGCCTTCACCGTGCCGTCGAACTCCGCGTACACGTTGCCGTCGCCCAGCTCCGCCAGCTTCTTGTCCAGCTTCAGCTTCGCCACCTTCAGATTGACCTCCTGCTCCTTTACCGCCTGAGCCTTCTCCAGAATGGCCTTGTTCAGATCCAGCTGGGTCATGGAGGTATCCAGCAGCTCCTGAATTTGGGCGATCTTCCTGGTCAGTTCCTTGTACTTGTCGCTGCTGTAGGTGCGCTCCGGGTCCACATACCCCGTCAGGTCGCAGAACCGGAAGGACAGCTTCACCGTGCCGGAGCCGCTCTCGCCGCCGCCCTCGCCGGGCGTGGTGGACGTCTCGCCGCCCTCACCGGGCGTGGTGGACGTCTCGCCGGTGCTGTCCGGCGTAAAGGTCTCCGTGATCACCAGCCCCCGGCTGACGGGCTCGCCGCCCATCTTGTCGCCCTCGCGGTACACCAGCACCACATAGGTGCTCACCGTGGTGGTCGTGCCCATCGGCGTGGGCCGTTTCAGCGCCGTCAGGATGCCCTTCAGTGTCTGGTCGTTCAGCAGCGTAGTGGACTTGATTTGGTAGTACAGCGGTGCGTTTTCGCTGTTGCCGGTGGCGCCCTTTACTTCGAGCTTGCCCTCCTCGATAGGTTCGTCGGGCTTGTATCCGCCCTCCTTATCCAGCTTGGCGATCTCCTCCGCCAGCTCCTTTTCCAGCTTATCATACTCCGCCTGCAGCGTCTCCTTGTTCTTCGCCTTCTTCAGCAGCTCCAACTCGTTTTTCATGACCTCCAGGTTCTCCGTCTGCCGGTCATAGTCGATCTTGGCGCGCTCCACGGTGGCCTGTGTCAGCGTGGAGTCGTAGCTCACCAGCGCCGTGCCCTTCTTTACGGTGTCGCCCTCCTTGACCCACACCTTCTTCACCGTCTGGCTCTGGGAGATGTAGATCTTCTGCAATTTGTCCGTGGTCACCATGCCGCTGGTGTTGGAGGTGTCCCCCCAGTAGTTGGTCATGGCGAAGTCGTTGACGGCGTATACGTTCACGTCGCCCCGCTGGGCGTTCCGGGCGATGGTCAGTCCGCCCCACACCGCGCCGCACACGCCCACCACGCAGGCGGCGGCGATAATGCCCTTTTTCAGCTTCTTGCTCATGCGCGGCTTCTCGCCATCGGGGTTCTTTTCGCCGATATGCAGCTTTTCCCGCAGCGTCAGCTTCTCACTCATAGTCGTCACCTCCCGACAGTACGCCGTCCCGAATGGTCATGACCTTGGCGGCGTGGTTGGCGATGGAATGGTCGTGGGTGATCATGATGATGGTGGAGCCGCCGTCATGCAGCTGCTGAAACAGCTCCATCACCGCCGCGCCGCTGGCGCTGTCCAGCGCGCCGGTGGGCTCGTCGGCCAGCAGCAGCTTCGGCTTGCCCACGATGGCCCGTGCGATAGCCACCCGCTGGCACTGTCCGCCGGACAGCTGGTCCGGCCGGTGGTCCACCCGGTCGGAAAGCCCCACTGTCTCCAGCGCGGCCCGGGCCCGTTCCAGCCGTTCCGCCTTCTTCACCCCGCCGTACAGCAGGGGCAGCGCCACGTTCTCCACCGCCGTCAGCTTGGGCAGCAGGTTGAAGCTCTGGAACACGAAGCCCAGCTCCTTGTTCCGCACCTCCGCCAGCTGCTTGTTGTTGCAGGTGGTCACGTCCCGTCCGCCCAGCAGATAGCTGCCGCTGGTGGGCACGTCCAGACACCCGATCAGGTTCATCAGCGTGGTCTTGCCGCTGCCGGAGGGACCCATGATAGCCAGGTATTCCCCCTCCTCCACGTCAAGGTTCACGTTTTTCAGGATATGTGCCACGGACTTTCCCATGGGGTAGTCCTTGCAGATATCTCGCATTTCCAAAATCATGCTCAGCCCTCCATCGGCGGTGTGATCACCGGCGCGGAGGCGTCCGCGCCGCCGGGAATCACGGCTGCGGTGCTGCCGTCGTCCGTGACGGTGTCGTTCTCAGCGGGCATATCGCCGCCGTCCATGCCGTCCATGGGCACGTTTTCGTCGATTTTTTCACCGTCGCCCTCGGGGTATACCTCGCCGCCGCTGGCGCCGGGGTCAAAGGTGCCCTCGTCATAGGTGATGCACGTCATGCCCGCCTTCAGGCTCTCGTCGGGATAGGCGATGTAGTCCTCCGCCGTCAGGCCGTCCGTCACGGGATAGGTGTCCGTCTCCGTGTTGTACTCGCCCAGGGTGATGCTCCGCTTCTCCAGCTTGCCCTTGCTGTTCTGAGCCCACACCCAGGGCTTGCCCTCGGCGTCGTTGATGAAGTAGCTGGGCAGGTTGATCAGGCTTTCGTCCTGGGTGTCCTCCTGACCGTAGTCCGGCTCTATGTACACGTGCTGGCCCATCAGCAGGCCCTCGCCGTCGCCCTCCAGCGTCACATAGAAGGGGTACTTGCTGGACATGGCCGTATCGCTGTCGCCGTAGTCGCTGCGCGTCTGCTGGGCGTTGTTCCAGTCGATGGAGCTGATGCTGCCCTTCCACGTCTGGTCGCTGACCCGGGAACGGATGACCACCGCCGTGCCCTCGGTCAGCACGCTGGCGTTGTTCTCATTCACATAGCCCTTGATGCGGAAGCCGCCCGTCTCCACGATGGTCATGAACGGCAGGGCGTTGCCGGAGTTGTCCGTGCCGCCGTCCGGGTTCAGGGACTGCACCTCGCCGTCCACCGGGGACTTGACGGTGCTGTCGGCGGTGTTGGCCTTCAGCTTCTCAATGTCTTTTTTCTTGGTGGCGATGTTGGCCTTCGTCTCCAGCACCTTCACGTTCTGCTCCCGCAGATCCAGGGCGTACTGCCGCTTGGTGGCGTCGTCATAGGTGCTGTCCATCAGCTTCTGTATCTTTTCCAGCTCCGCCTGCTGGTCCTCCAGCGTGGCGTTCAGCTGCTCCAGCTCCAGCTGGGCCATCTCCAGGTCGGTGCGGATCTGGCTGAGGTCATAGGTCAGCAGCACGTCGCCCTTTTTTACGCTGTCGCCCACCTTCACCTTGATGGTGTCGATGGTCATGGCGTCGTTTTTCTTGATGGTCGTCTCGCCCAGGGGACTGACGATGCCCGCGAACCGGTCCGCCAGACCCACGGACCCCAGCCCGCAGATCATAGACACCGACTGCACGGAGGCCTCGCCCTCCGCTGCGCCGCAGCCGGACACACAGCCCAGCAGCATCACCAGCGCCAGTACAAAAGCCGCTTTTTTCATGTCGTGTTCTCCTTTTTCTTTCCCGCGCGCCCGCGGGATGATTTGCCTATTTACTTAGACGGCAGAAATTGTCATTCCGTTCCGCCGCTGCCCCCGACAATATCATATCATGTGTGCGGCCCTCAAAATGTGAATAAATCGTGAACACACGCTTAAGACCTTACTAAGGTTCCGTATCAAAACGGTGGCAAAACGCCCCGCGGAATATTGACAGCGTGCGGGGGAGTGTCCTATTATTATGGTGTGCCGTGTCCATCCCGGACATCTTACCGGTGTACGGGCGCCTTTCGGCGGACACGGCCCGCGTACGATACCACCGGCAGGAGGTTTTGCCATGAACAAAAAACGTATCCGCCAGATGGACCTGGCCCTGCGCCGCCGCCTTTCCGACCGTCCCGCCGCGGACTATTTTGCCCCCGGGGACGCCCTGCTCCGCACCATCGAGAGCGAGGGCTATATGCAGCGCTTCACCGGGCTGTTCAGCGGCGCGCGCCTCCGCTGCGCCGACGTGCTGGCCCTCTGCCGCCCGGAGCTGGAGACGCTGTGCCCCGGCGAACCGTCCGAGGGCTGGCTGGCCTATGCCTACGACTATGCCCGCCGCCTGCTCTACCCGGAAAAGACCGATGCGGAGCCCTTCGCCCCCGGTGCGGTGTTCCTGCTGTCGGTGCTGCAGGTGCTGTTTGCCGCCGAGGCGGAGCTGCTGCCCCACGACCCGGCCTGGACCTTCGATTTTCTGACCGATGATGAGCTGGCCGGCAGTCCCAGTGCCCCGTCCTATCAGCGCTTCCTGCGCCTGTGGAGGCGGGAGTTCGTCTATGAGCTGATGCGTTTGGGCCTGGAGGTCACGCCCTACCGCACCCTTGAGCATATCGCCGGCGTCCACCACCTCGCCGTCACCGCCGCCCGCGCCCTGCGGAAAAGCGGCGTGGCCGTGGACGTGGCCCTGGTCTCCGGCGCCGCCGCCGGCCACGATCTGGGCAAGTTCGGCTGCCGCCCCGGCGAGCGCGTGCCCTACCTGCACTATTTCTACACCGACCAGTGGTTCCGCCGCCGCCGGATGACCGATATCGGCCACGTGGCCGCCAACCACTCCGTCTGGGACCTGGAGCCCGACTACCTCTCCGTGGAGGCGCTGCTGCTGATCTACGCCGACTTCCGCGTCAAGCAGCTCCACGATGCGCAGGGCCGGGAGATCACACGTATCTCCACCCTGGCTCAGGCCTTTCAGGTGATCCTGGATAAGCTGGATGACGTGGACGGCGAGAAGCAGAAGCGCTATACCCGGGTCTACGCCCGGCTGGAGGACTTTGAGCAGTTCATGGTCAGCTGCGGCGTGGATGTCACCATGTCCGGCGGCGATACGCCCCCGCTGCCGGAGAAGCACACCGCCCTCATGACCGACGACGAGGCCCTCCGCGCCCTGACGCTCCGCTGCGTGGGCCACAATATGGAGCTGATGCACCGCCTCACCGATCAGCGCAGCTTCGCCCGTCTGCTGGAGGAGGCCCGCGGCGAGACGGATTGGCGCCGTCTCCGCGCTTATCTGGCGGTGATGGAGTCCTACTCCCTCTATCTGCATATCCCACAGAAGGTCCAGACCCTGACGTTCCTCTACGAGCTGCTGATGCACCGCGAGGGCGATATCCGCCGTCAGGCGGCGGCGCTGCTGGGCGAGATCATCGCCGGCTTCCACGCCGGCTACGCCAAGGAGCGCCCCGCCGACATCCGCCCGGACCCCCGGGCCATCACCGATGTGGACCAGTGGAGGCTCTATCTGGACAAGATACTGTATCCCGACCATAAGCTCATGCCCCAGCACCGCCGCTGGATCGGCTATACCCTGAAATTCGCCGTCGGCTCCCTGCTGAGCCACTGCCCCGGCCGGGAGGAGCGCTTCCTGGCCCCGGTGTTCGCCTACTACCGCAGGCCGGAGGATCTGGACGACTACACCGCCTTCCAGCTGCTGGATACCGCCGCCGCTCTGCCGGATACGGCCTATACGGCCAGCCGCGCCCGGCAGATGACGGACTTTGCCGCCGCCCTGTCCCTGCGTAAGGACCTGACCATCCGCATGGCCGCCGTGCTGCTGCTGGACCGTCTTGCCCGCCTGTACCCGGAGGACGGCCGCGCGCTGGAGGCCGTGACCGCCGTCCCCGACGGCGACAGCGGCACCCTGCGCTATCTCAAGCAGGATGTGCTCTCTCAGGGCGCGCCCCTTCTTCTGCCGGAGGACGTGGTCTCCGAGATCTTCCTGGACAACCTGAAGACTGCCACCCCCTGGATCACCAAGCAGGGCAACCTGCGCCTGCTGACGGACTTTGCCCGCAGCGGCAAAAGCCCCGCCCTCCATATCGCCACCCACCTGTCCAATCTCATCAAGGTCAGCGACCGCGTCACCGTCCGCCACAGCGCCGGCAACGCCCTGCTGGCCCTGGCGCCCCGCCTGACGGCCGACCAGCGCAACGAGGTGGCGGTGGAGCTGTGCCGCGGCCTGGAGCTGGGCCAGCAGGAGTTCACCAAGTATATCCCCGACTACCTGGGCCGTTTTGCCCTGTGGCTGCCCCCGGCGGAGCTGGATGAGGTGCTGGACGACCTCCGCGTGAACCTCAGCTCCTCCGACAGCCGCGTTACCGCCTCCGTGCTGGATACCGTGGGCGTCATCTATGAGGCGTACGATGCCTATCGCTCCCGCTTCCCGGAGACGGACGACGCCTACCGCCGCCGCCGTGAACGGCTGCTGGGCCTGCTGATGCGGGGCCTCAGCGGCATTGACGGCGCCACCCGGCAGGAGGCCCTGTTCGTGTTGGGCCGCCGGGTCTTCGGCTCCGGAGAGCTGGGCCGCCACGAAAAGCGCCGCGCCTTTATGCTCACCCAGCGCAAGCTGCTCTCCGCCCAGGACGAATTCCCCGGCGAGGGCCTGACGTTCTACTACCGGGCCGCCATGCTGGGCAAGCTCTACCGCTTCATCACCGAGGAGCGCCTGTTCCACAAAGGCTTTGACTTCGGCGCGCCCCGCCCCGTGGCCTTCTTCCCCGGCACCTTCGACCCCTTTACCCTGTCCCACAAGGGCATCGTCCGGGCCATCCGCGACCAGGGCTTCGAGGTCCTGCTGGCCATTGACGAGTTCTCCTGGTCCAAAAAGACCCAGCCCTACCGCCTGCGCCGGCGCATCGCCGCCATGGCCGTGGCCGACGTGTTCCACGTCAGCATTTTCCCGGAGGACTTCCCGGTGAACATCGCCAACCCGGAGAACCTCCACGAGCTGCGCGCCGCCTTCCCGGGCCGCAGCGTGTCCATCGTGGTGGGCAGCGACGTGGTGCTCCACGCCTCGTCCTACAAAAGGTCCGTCACGCCGGACTCCATCCACACCTTCGACCACGTGGTCTTCCGCCGCACCGAGCCGGACGCCGAGCCGGCGGATTACAGCTGCATCACCGGCAAGGTGCTGGAGCTGACGCTCCCGCCCCAGCTGGAGGAGATCAGCTCCACCCGCATCCGCGAGGCGGTGGATGCCAACCGCGACATCTCCAACCTCATCGATCCCACGGTGCAGGAGTTCATCTATCGCCGCGGCCTGTACCTCCGCGAGCCCCAGGACAAGCCCGTTCTCCGCACCGAGGACCTGAGCTTCCTGCCCGCCTCGCCGGAGACGGCGGAGAAATTCCTCCGCACCATGCTCTCCGTGCCCACCGCCGCGGCGCTGCGGACGCAGATCGAGAGCCGCGGCGACGACGTGATGGTCTGCCGGGACACCGACGGCACCATTCTGGGCGCGGCCAGCTACGCCTGCCTGGACTCCGCCCGCCTCTTCGCCCGCCTGGGCGACCCGGCCCTCTCCGGCCTGGTCCGCCAGAACGCCGGCGGCCGCACCCTGCTCATCAGCGGGCTGTTCGTGCCCCGGGGCGAGCGCCAGAGCGACCTCTGCCAGCTGCTCATCACCGAGGTGCTGACCCTGGCTCTCAGCCGTGAGTTCACCTATGCCCTCTACCTTCCCCTGGAGGGCGCCGTCTCCGGCTACGGCCGCCAGCTGCTGACGCTCCAGGGCTTCGTCCCGGCTGGTGACAGCACGGACGCCCTGGCCGTGGATATGCGCTGCCCCATCGTCCTCAGCCGCAACGTGGACACCGCGGTGAAGGCGCCCTTCAGCTCCTCGCCCCGGGTGCTTGCCGCCATCGCCGCCGCCCACCGCCGCCTGCAGGCGGCGCTGACAAAGCTGCAGCCCGGATCTCTGGTGCTCAGCCTGTCCGCCGGCGTCATCTACCACCGGCTGCTCCAGCGTATCACCGGCCGCAACGGCGTCCCCGCGGAGCCCACCACGCCCCGCGTCCTCGGCCCGGATATCTGCGTCCCCTACGGCAAGATCCTCCGCGGCGTGGCCGTGCCCAACACCGTCACCAAGACCCTGCGTACCGACAAGGTCTACGAGCCGGACCTCAGCACCTATTCCATCGAAGCCTACCCGGACTACTCGCCCCTGCCCGACCAGGTCCGCACCATCCACGCCTTTGCCCGCCCCGTCATTCTCGTGGACGATATGCTCCACGACGGCAAGCGCATCCGCCGCCTGGCCCCGCTGCTCGCCGAGACGAACACCCCCGTGGATCAGGTGCTGGTGGGCTACCTCACCGGCATGGGCCGCGACCTCATGGAGCAGCTGGGCTACGACGTGGACGCCATCTACTACCTGCCCAACCTGCGCCTGCGCTTCGTCGAGTCCACGCTCTATCCCTTCATCGGCGGCGACAGCATCGACCGGCCGGAGGAATTCAGCTGGAAACGGCCCTCCATCAACATGATCCTGCCCTATGTGAACCCCACTTTCCTCCGCTGTTCTTCTTCCCCCTCCATGTGATGGCTCTGGTGACCAACAACGACCTGCTCATTGAGTTGGGCGCCCCCTATCTCCGGATTGTTGGCCTCAGCTATATCTTCAACACCATCAGCTCCGTCTACATCGGCATGCAGCGCAGCACGGAGAATCCCGCCATGGGCATGATCGTCTTCGGCATCTCCATGCTGACCAACACGGGCTTGAACTACATTCTTATTTTCGGCAAGTTCGGCGCGCCTGCGCTGGGGATCACCGGTGCTGCCATTGCCACCCTGACCTCCCGGGTGCTGGAGTTCGTGATCGTCGCGGTCTATGCCCCCCGCTACCGCCGAGTGCCCCTGATGCTCCGCCTGCTGCTGCGGCCCGGCGGGGCCATGGCGCGGAGCTTCCTGAAATACGCCACCCCCGTTCTGGTGAACGAGGTGCTGTGGGGTCTGGGCGTCAGCGTTATGACCTTGCCGTACGGGGAATCAAGGAAGGAGCCACAGACTTCGTCGTAAAACCC
>OODG01001484.1_pt1 | contig 15933 bp, 14 predicted proteins | sample 1671621 | NCBI WGS metagenome assembly OODG01 (sample SAMN06348175, study PRJEB24527) | human gut metagenome | biome: human gut; feature: ankylosing spondylitis patient; material: feces | host: Homo sapiens | place: China | collected 2015-10 | reverse complement strand
GACTTCATTCAGCCGGAGCCTGCAAACAATTTTGCGCATAAATCTTGACGGGACCCCCGCCCATGCGGGCGAACACAGAAAATGCATCGACAGGAGGCCTATTGCCCCCTGTCGATTTTATATATATCGCATCTCTCTTAAATCGACATGGAATCAGCTGTAACCCATGTCACGCTGTAAAAGCTCGGCACTGCTTAGTGTGTCACGCTACACCCCGTGTGATGGTGCCTGATTCGCGTGGCTGCGGGTCAGTACGGGTAAAGAGACGAAACACTCCCTGTTTGGGTGATTGTCAGGAGAATACAACGCTCAGCGGCGGGGGCCAGCCACCCTCGCCGCGCAAGTCCACAAGGCTTGTTGGGATTATGTCGCTTGCGACCGGTTTGCTTATCCGTTAGTAAAGGAGAACAGTATATCGCATTCCCAACAGATACCCGCTTTCAGACTCTGGAACCGCATATTCCGGGACGCCTCCCAACATTGGGACCCGCTTTGAATGTCGGGTATCTGCAGCTGGTTATTTGCCGCGAAGGCGGAAAATAACCAGCTAAGGGGTATAAGTGGTCTGGTTAGCCGCTTGTATCTGGGTTTCTATATTCCCCTTCGGAAAGAGTTTGGTTCATCCAAATTTGAGCCTTACTCTTCCCGATGACAAAAAAATATGTAACGCATTTAACAAGGCTGGGCTTGTTTGCCAATGACAAACAGGCATCTCATCATATCATTGGAAAGGACCGAACTACATGGCAAGCTTGATACATGAAATATCCACCCACGCATACAATAAAGCAAAATATCTGAAGTCTCCGGGAAAGGACGAAAGCGGCAATCCCGCAGAAGCTGTCAGGATTACGAAAAAAAGCGAACGGCAGTATAAGGACCATGCCATCAAATTTGGACTTTGGTGCAAAGAAAATTATAAATGCCGGCACTTTGATGACTGCAAGCCGCACATACAGGATTATGCCGATTTTCTGATCAAAGAAGGTTATTCCGCCAGTACGATCCACACCTATCTGGCGGCGGTCTGCCGGGTTTGGAATGTTGCTATGGATACGATCCAAAAGCCTGTCAGACACACGGCACAAAACACCCGCAGCCGCGGGACCAAGGCGTCGGATAGCCGCAAGGACACCCGGCGAGAGGCGTCCCCTCGGCTGTACGACTTTGCGTCGCGCGTAGGACTCCGCCGCCGAGAGTACCAGAAGCTCAGCGGCGGTGATTTGGTGAAAGACAAATCCGGTCACCTGTGCATTTGGGTCAAAGGAAAAGGGGGGAAGATTCAGTATCAGCGGATCCTCCCATCTGACATTGCTTTCGTCCGTTCCTATTTTGAGGAAAAGGATGCCGATGAGTATCTCTTTACGCGGGAAGAAATAGAAAACAAGATCGATCTGCACTATCTTCGCGCCTGTCAGGCCAAGCGGGCCTATCTGTATTATCTGGACGCCATCCGTGACCCGGCGTTTCGGGAACAGTTGATCCGCGAGCTGGAAGTGCGCTTCAAGGACAACGGCAGGGAGTTGAATCACGATCAGATAGATGGGATATACTATCTGCGCGGATTCAACCGCAAGTTTGCCCAGGAGCACAATCTTCCCGCCGCGTACAACCGACTGGCTCTGATGGCTGTGAGCGTTTTCCATTTGTCCCATTGGCGTCTGGATGTCACGGTCTGCAACTACATTCTGGCGGTCTAAAAACATAAAACCCACCAGTGAAGCCATTGGTGGGTATCTCATCTCATTTCGGTTGTATAAAGCGGAATCGAGCTTGGCTGTTTATAATATTATGTCAGGTTTGTTCTTAAAAGCTCCTGAGTTAGTTCTACGCAATCTTTTGTGCCTGAGCGAAAAATGCAAACAAATATGCCTTGCTGCTGATACTTACGAAGTGCAGATTGCACCTCGCTTTCGTCTGTTTCCTTCGTTACCCACAGTTCTACGACATTCAGAGAGGAATTCTTCTTTTGATAAATCACAATGGCAACCTCCAAGACGAGTATTGCCAAACTTTTCCAAACTATTCTCCTTTGTAAAAGATATGCAAAAAAGCGTGCCATTTGACACGCTTCTCCGAAACCGTATGATAGCCGCATTCGAAAAACGGTATACTTCTCCTAAGACACATAAAAAACAAAAGAAACATGGCTGCCTGTATGCAGCAGAAAAAGAAACAAATCAAAGAGGTACTGTCTGTAGTATATTCATTTTAAGAGAAAGAGTCAACTGCAGAAAATTTTGTTATGGATACACGCTTGATTTTTCATGCTCTTTGTCTTACAATGTTGCTATAATTCTATTCAGCAAAAATTACAACATTGGAGTTTTGGTATGAACATATCTGGATACACCCGAATTTCTGTGGATATTGAGCAGGACCGCGACAATACATCCATTGAAAACCAAAAGGCCATCATATCGGACTATGTTGCAACTTATTTTCCCCAAGCAAAGCTCACCTTGTACGAGGACCGTGATCGCTCCGGATATACCTTTGAGCAGCGCGAGGGCTATCAGCAAATGCGGCCCAAGCTGTTCTCCGGTGAATCACAAATCTTGATAATCAAGGACTTTTCCCGTTTTTCCCGGCGGAATAGCCTTGGCCTGCTGGAGTTGGAGACCCTGCGCGACGCGGGCGTGCGGATTATTTCTATCAACGACGGCATTGACTACCCCACCAAGGACGACTGGATGCTGATTCAATTTAAGTTCCTTATGAACGAGATGCCGGTCACGGACACCAGTAAAAAGATCAAGGCAATCATTCAGCACCGCCAGAAGAACGGAGAATGGGTCTGCGCCGTACCCTACGGCTACCGGATGATCAATACCAAGGAGATGGTTTACGAGGTGGACCCACCCGCCGCAGAGGTTGTCCGTGAGATTTTCGCTTTATATAACAGCGGTTGGGGATATAAGCGAATCGCCAATCACCTAACAGATAAGGGCATCCCAACGCCACGGGCCAATGAGATTGCATGGAAAGAAGCCCAGGGACGGCAAACCAGACTTAAGTCCAAGGCCGAATGGTCCATTATCTCCGTCTCGAGCATTCTCTGCAATGATTTTTATGTAGGGACGCTGCGGCAAAAAAAGTATACCCGAGCCAATATCAATGGCAGGGATAAGCGATTGGACGAGGATGAGCATATCGTCATTGAGAACGCACACACCCCGATCATCGATGCCCGCACCTTCGCCTATACGCAGGAGCAGCTCAAGCTTCGTTCCAGAAGCAACTACCGCGGCGAGAAAAAGTATGCTGCCGATTACTCCGGCTTTCTGTGTTGCGGAGACTGCGGAGCGCCTATGTTCTCCATGTCTCGTCCCGACCTTGCGCCCGCTTACACATGCGGCACATACCACCGCAGGGGGCGCAAAGGCTGCACCAGCCACCATGTCCGCGTGGACAAGCTGGACGAGCTGCTCAAGAGCTATATCCAGATCGTCCGGGACAATTCCACAGCTATCCTGGAACGTCTTCAGGATGCCATCAAGCAGCAGCCGGAACGGGAACAGGAGATTGGAAATGCCATTGACTCTCTGGAGCGTCAGCTCGCCGAAAGCAAGGAGCAACTCAAGGCCATGTACAAGCGTAAGCTGATCGACACCATTGGAAAGGCCCCTGACGAAGCCGCCATTATCGACGAAGCATACACGGAATTGGAAAAGGACTTGACCCACCGCATTGCCGGCCTGGAGCACCAGATTGATGTCAACATTGATTCTCGCAATCACCTTCTGCAAGCCAACCGGGCTGCCAAAACAGTCATCGAAGTGTTTGATGACATTCTGACAAAGCCAAAGCTGGACAAGCGGGACATCTGCCTGATCGTGGATCGCATCACCGTTTATGAGGGCCACATTGACATTCAGCTAAAACCGGATATCGATGGATTGCTGTCCACCGGAGTGTGGGAGGAATCCTCAAATTTTCCGCAAGACAGTAGAGACAACACAAATCTGCCCGCAAAAATCGTTCAATCGGCAACACGCCGGCCGAGCAAAGTCTTTACTGTCAATGTTGTCAACAGCGGCGACCCGTTGGAGATCTACACGAGCAAGGAGGGCGAGGTCATCTTCAAGAAATACTCGCTCATGGGCGGTGTGGACGAGTTTGCCGCGCAGATCTGTGAAACACTCAACAAAACCACCGGCCTGACCGTCGCCGTGACGGACCGCGACAGTGTGGTGGCCGCGGCGGGCAGCGCGCGGCGCGATCTGATTGGCAAGCGCATCAGCACCGAGCTGGAGCAGATCATGGAGGACCGCGCCATCTACCGCGCACAGGGCAGCGAGCGCAGCGTCTACGTCACCGACACGCTCGACCGCTGCTGTGCCGCCATCGCCGCGCCCATCATTTCCGAGGGCGACGCGCTGGGGCTGGTGCTGTTTGTGGAGAACGAGGGTGAGAACCACGTCGGCGAGACGGAGTACAAGCTCGCGCAGACCATCGCCTCCTTCCTCGGCAGGCACATGGAGAGCTGAAAAAGGGAAGCGTCCCGCAGGCGGGGCGCTTCCCTTTTTTCTTTAGTCGTTGACGACCTTGATCTGGCACATCTTCATCGTCTCGAGCGCGTGGCGGTGGCTCTCCGGCGTGACGCCGGCGCAGCAGCTCGCGTCCACGGTGATGGGCGCTTCAGGCATCGCCGCCTTGAACAGCAGCGCGTTGGACACCACGCAGATATCGGTGCAGAGGCCGACCAGCTCGATCTCCAGCGCCTCCTGCGCGCGCTCGGTCATCAGAATACCGGCGAGCCGGTTGGAGCCGAAGGTGGGCTTGTCGATAACGGTCGCCTTCTCCGCGGCCTTGGCGACCGCATCGTTGAGCTGCCAGCCGTGGGTGCCCTCGATGCAGTGCTCGACGGGCAGGTTGCGGCCCTCCTGCGTGTCGAGATAGTTTTCGTAATGCGTGTCGCGCGTGAGATAGATGTTCCACGGGTCGTACTCCTTCATCTTCTCCACAACGCGCGGAACGATCTGCTGCGCCTCCTTCGTACCGAGCGAGCCGTCGATGAAGTCGTTCTGCATATCAATGACGACGAGAATCTTACGCATGGCAATGCCCTCCTGTTTTTTCAGATGCGCTTCCACTTCGCGCCGTTCGGTACATCGGTCACCTCGATGCCCTGTGCCTTCAGCTCGTCGCGGATGCGGTCGGCCTCGGCGAAGTTCTTCGCCTTCTTGGCGTCTGCGCGCTGACGGATCAGCGCCTCGACGGCCTCGTCCGGCGTGCCGTCCTCGGCGATGACGGTGAACGCGCCCGCGCTCTGCGCGGCGGCCGCGGCGTTCTTCTCGCGCAGAGCGGCGGCCTTGGCGATAAGGTCAAGGCTCAGGACCTCGTCGAGGTCGGCGATGATCGCGAGCTTGGTCGCGCCGCTCGTCTTGGCCTTGAGCACATCGTAGAGCACGGTGACGCCCATGGCGGTGTTAAGGTCGTTGTCCATCTCCTTGGAGAATTTCGCGCGGTACTCGGCGCGCACGGCCTCGTCCACGCCGCCCTCGTCCTTGAGGTTGGCAATCTTCGCAAGGAGCTTGTTGTAGGCGAGCACGGCGTTGTCCAGATTCTCCCAGGTGAACACGAGGCTCTTGCGGTAGTGGCTCTGCAGGCAGAAGAAGCGGTAGGCCAGCGGGTCGTAGCCCTTCTGCTCAAGCAGGGAAACGGTCAGAAATTCGCCCTTGGACTTGCTCATTTTGCCGTCCGTTGTATTGAGGTGGGCAACATGGCACCAGTGGGGGCACCAAGGATGTCCGAGGTAGCTTTCGGACTGGGCGATCTCGTTCGTGTGGTGCGGGAAGGCATTGTCCACGCCGCCGCAGTGCAGGTCGAGGTATTCGCCGTTGTACTTCATGGAGATGCCAGAGCACTCGATGTGCCAGCCGGGATAGCCGACGCCCCAGGGCGAATCCCATTTGAGCGCCTGATCCTCGAACTTGGACTTGGTGAACCAGAGGACGAAGTCGTTCTTATTCTTCTTGTTCGTGTCCTCCTCCACGCCCTCGCGGACGCCCACGGCGAGGTCCTCCTCGTTGTGGTCGTTGAAGATATAGTAGCGGTCCAGCTTGCTCGTGTCGAAGTAGACGTTGCCGCCGGCGAGGTAGGCGTAGCCGGTGTCAAGCAGCCTGGTGATGATCTTGATATAGTCGTCGATGAGGCCGGTGGCGGGCTGCACGACGTCGGGACGCTTGATGTGGAGTTTTTGGCAGTCGGCAAAGAAGGCGTCGGTATAGAACTGCGCGATCTCCATGACGGACTTGTGCTCGCGCTTGGCGCCCTTGAGCATCTTGTCCTCGCCCTCGTCGGCGTCGCTCGTAAGGTGGCCGACGTCGGTGATGTTCATCACGCGGTTGACGCTGTAGCCTGCGAAGCGGAGGTACTTCTCCAGCACATCCTCCATGATGTAGCTGCGCAGATTGCCGATGTGGGCAAAGTGATAGACGGTCGGGCCGCAGGTGTACATCTCGACGTGGTTCGGGGTATGGGTCTTGAGCTCTTCCTTTTTGTGGGTGGCGGAATTATAGAGGTACATACAGAAACTCCTTTTCAGAGCAAAATTAACTTGGCTTCAGTCCGGCTCGCGGAACACGTCGGCATTTTTGATGAAATACTCAATGCCGGAATAGGCGGTGGTCAGCACGATGACGGCATTGCACAGGGGATCGAACCACGCGTACGCGCCGAAAACGTTGAGCAGCATCGCGCAGAGGCAGACCATGGTCGAGGCCGTTTTGACCTTGCCGGACCACGCCGCGGCGATCACGCGGCCCTGCTCGACGGCAACGAGCCGCATTCCGGAGACCGCGAACTCGCGCAGCAGCACGATGGCCAGACACCAGCCGGGCATCTGCCCGATCTCGACGAGGTAGCACATGGCCGCCATAACGAGCACCTTATCCGCCAGCGGGTCCATGAATTTGCCGAAATTCGTGACCTGGTTGTAGTGGCGGGCGATGTAGCCGTCCACGAAATCCGTGAGGCACGCGACCACGAACACGCCGAAGGCGGCGCAGCGCGCATAGGGGAAATCCAGATACAGGATCACAAGAAATACGGGGATGAGCGCCACCCGCGCAAGGGTGAGCTTATTGGCAGTCGTCATCTGTGAACAGTCCTTTCAGGGCGCTCGCGCGCCGGTTTGCTATTTTGCCGCGTCCGCGCGGCGTCTTATTCCTCGGCCAGCTCGCCGGTCAGCTCGCCGTCCATCGCGCCGGTGATGCGCACGGGTACGAACTCGCCCGCCGCGACGTCGCGCGGGGCGGAGAAGTAGATGCGCCCGTCGATGTCCGGCGACTCGGCGTAGCTGCGGCCGACGAAGAGCATGGATTGCCCGTCGAAGCCCTCGCAGAGGACCTCCCTCACGTCGCCCTGCCGTTCGTCGTTCCACGCGTCGATGATCTCGCTCTGGATGTCCACGATCCGCTCGGCGCGGCGGGCCGCCTCGTCGGAGTCGACGCGCTCCATCTTCGCCGCGCGCGTCCCCTCCTCGGGGGAATAGGGGAACACGCCCGCGCGCAGCAGCTTCTGCTCGCGCAGGAAATCGCACAGCTCGTCGAACTCCTCCTCGCCCTCGCCGGGCAGGCCCGCGATGATGGACGTGCGCAGTACGAGGCCGGGAATGCGCTCGCGGAGCTTATCGAGCAGGGCGCAGAGGTATTTCTTGTCGCCGCGGCGATTCATCTTCTTGAGGATCTTATCGTTGCAGTGCTGGAGCGGAATGTCGAGGTATTTCAGAATTTTGTCCTCGCGGGCGATCACGTCGATCAGGCGGTCGTCGATCCACTCGGGATAGAGGTAGTGCAGGCGGATCCAATGGAAATCGAGCTTGCAAAGCTCCTCTAAAAGGTCGGCCAGATGGGGCTTGCCGTCCCAGTCCATGCCGTAGCGCGTGATGTCCTGCGCGATGACGATGAGCTCCTTGACGCCGGAATCGGCGAGCTGCCTTGCCTCGGCGAGAACATGCTCCATCGTGCGGGAGCGATATTTGCCGCGCAGCTTGGGGATGATGCAGAAGGCGCACCAGTTGTCGCAGCCCTCCGCGATGCGCAGGAAGGCGTAGTGGCCCGGCGTGGTGAGCACGCGGCCGAACTCGTCGACCGGCGCGTTGATGTCGTCGAAGCGGCTGACGGTGCCGCCCGCCATGACGGTCTCGACCGCGTCCACAATGTCCTTGTAGCTGCCGGTGCCGAGAATGCCGTCCACCTCGGGAAGCTCCTTTGCCACCTCACCCTGATAGCGCTGCGTCATGCAGCCGGTGACCAGAATTTTCTTGAGCTTGCCGGCCTTTTTCAGCTCCGCCATGGCGAGAATGTTCTCGATGGCCTCCTCATTCGCGCTCGAGAGGAAGCCGCAGGTGTTGACCACCGCAGCGTCGCAGCCCTCGGGCGACAGGCAAAGCTCCATGCCGGCATCGCGGCACAGGGCCATCATCTGCTCGCAGTTGACCATATTTTTCGCGCAGCCGAGCGAAATAAAGTGAAGTTTGTATGCCATAGTCCTCTTCCCGTCCGCCGCGCGCCGGCGGCAAAAATCGTTTTCGGTCACAGCCCGTCGTCCGCGTCCACCAACGCCGCGCCCGCCGTCCGCAGGGCAGTCTTGACCTCGCCCCACGAAAAGCCGCGGCGCAGCAGCGCGTCCGACAAGCGTTTATAGTCCTTTTCGTTCAGGGGCTTCCCCCGCGTTTTCGACGCGATGACGCGCGCAAGCGTCTCCTGCGCGTCGGGAGCCGTTTTCAGCGCTGCGTCCCACAGCTCGCACGGCACGCCGTGGCGGTACAGCTCGTCGCGCAGACGCGCGCTGCCGTAGCCCTGTGCGCTGTAATGGCGCACGAGCATGGCGGCATAGGCCGCGTCGTCCAGCGCGCCGATATTCTCCAGATACTCCGCCGCCGCGCCGGCGTCATCCGCCTCGGCGCCCTTCTGCACGAGGCGGCGCGTCAGCTCGCGCTTGGAGAGCGGACGGGCGGAGATCATATTGGCCGCGCGCACGCGCGTTTCGCTGCGCGCGCCGCTTTTTTGTAATTGTACCACAGTCTCGGGCGAAATGTCCAGCCCCACATATAAGCCGAAACGCAGAAGCTCGCTCTCGGTGATCCGGAGAAGGTTCCCCCCCTCCAGATACACGAGAACGCGCTCCTGCTTATGCTTTGACCGTTCGATGCGCTCGACTCTCATCAGCCCTCAAAATCGTCGGCGCTGACATCTACGGCGCGGCCCGCGGCGCGGGCGGCGATCTTGGACTGGCTGCTCATGAGCTTGTGGAAATCACGGCGGATATCGGCCTCGAGCTTCGCGGCGATCTCGGGGTTGTCGCGCAGATACTGCTTGGCGGAATCACGGCCCTGCCCGATGCGCGTTTCGCCCATCGAGTACCACGAGCCGCTCTTCTGCACGAGGTCGAGCTTCACGCCGAGGTCGATGAGCTCGCCGAGCATGGAGATGCCCTCGCCGTACATGATGTCGAACTCCGCCTCGCGGAACGGGGGCGCCATCTTGTTCTTCACGACCTTGGCGCGGGTGCGGTTGCCGATCATCTCGCTGCCGTTCTTGAGCGTTTCGATGCGGCGCACGTCGATGCGCACGCTTGCGTAGAACTTCAGCGCGCGGCCGCCGGTGGTGACCTCGGGGTTGCCGTACATCACGCCGACCTTCTCGCGCAGCTGGTTGATGAAGATGACGATGCAGTTGGTCTTGTTGATCGCGCCCGCGAGCTTGCGCAGCGCCTGCGACATAAGGCGGGCGTGGAGGCCGACGAAGCTGTCGCCCATCTCGCCCTCGATCTCCGCGCGCGGCACGAGCGCGGCGACGGAGTCCACCACGATCACGTCGATCGCGCCGGAGCGCACGAGCGCTTCGGTGATTTCGAGCGCCTGCTCGCCGGTATCCGGCTGGGAGACGAGCATATCCTCCACATTCACGCCGAGGGCGCGGGCGTAGCCGATGTCGAGCGCGTGCTCGGCGTCGATGAACGCGACCTCGCCGCCCGCCTTCTGCGCCTGCGCGAGGACGTGCAGGGCGAGCGTCGTTTTACCGGAGGACTCGGGGCCGTAGATCTCCACGATGCGGCCCTTGGGCAATCCGCCGATGCCGAGCGCGAGGTCGAGCGCCAGCGAGCCGGTGGAGATGGCCTCCACGTTCGCGGCCTGCTCGTCGCCGCAGCGCATGATGGAGCCCTTGCCGTAGAGCTTTTCGATCTGTGCCATCGCCGTTTCGATGGCGCGCTTCTTGTCGGCGTTGGGCGCGGTGGGCGCCGCCTTAGTCACTTTCTCTGCTGCCATTGGTTCATCCTCCTGTTTCTGCTTCTGTATCTTAAATTTTTTGTCAGATCTCTTTGCAAAGCCGTCCGTAGACCACGCGGGGGATACCGTGCAGGTCCTTGACAATCTGGATGTCGCCGAAGCCGTTCGCGCGCATGATGCGCAGCACCTCGTCCGCCTGCCCGATGCCGACCTCGAAGGCCATGAGTCCGTTCGGCAAGAGAGCGTCGCGCCATTTATCCGCGATGACGCGGTAGAAATCCAGTCCGTCCGCGCCGCCGTCAAGCGCGAGGTGCGGCTCGTGGTCGCGCACGGAGGGATCGAGCGTTTCAATGTCCGCCGTGGGGATATAGGGCGGGTTGGAAACGATGCAGTCGAACTCGCCGAGCTGGCGCGAGGGCTTCTCGCGCGCGTCTATGCGCAGACTCGTCACGCGGGCCGAGAGCTGGTTGCGGCGGATGTTCTGGCGGCAGATCTTGAGCGCCTCCTCGTCCCACTCGCCGAGCAGCACACGGCTGCGCAGCACTTGGCTTGCCACGGCAAGGCCGATGCAGCCGCTGCCCGCGCACAGGTCGAGCACGCGGCAGTCCGCGCCGGAATCCAGCTCATGGACGACCGTCTGCACCAGCACCTCGGTGTCGGGGCGCGGGATGAGCACGGCGGGCGAAATATCCAGCCCCAGACCGTAAAACTCCCACTCGCCGATAAGATAGGCCACCGGCTCGCCAGCAAGGTGCCGCGCGCACAGGGAATACGCCGCACGCTCGACCTCGGGCGAGGCGTAGAGCAGCCCGTCGCGCAGAAGCTCATTTTTCGTTTTGCCCGACGCGGTGCAGACCAGCTCGCGCGCCGCCTGCGTCGCGTCCTCCGCGCCCGCCTCGCGCAGGCGCCTGCGCAGGTCCATATAGAGGTCGTTGTACTTGATCGCCATTTACCACTCGTCCTTGCCCTTCTGCTCGGGAATGACCAGCTCCATCGCGCGGATGGCGACCTCGAGCATACTGTCGTCCGGCTCGTTGGTGGTGAAATTTTGCAGCCACAGCCCCGGCTTTGCCAGCGCGTTCGTCACGGGATTGTCGTGTCCGCCGACATAGCGGTTGAACTCGTAGGTCACGCCCACAACGGGTATGAGCAGCAGCAGGTGCAATCCGATGCGCACCCAGACATTGCGCCAGTCGACGAAGCTGAACACCACGCTCGAAACGAGGATGGACACCACGACCACCACGAACAGAAAGCTCGTGCCGCAGCGCGGATGGTGGCGCGGCTGGATGCGGCAGTTTTCCACCGTCAGCGGCAGGCCCGCCTCGTAGCAGAAGATGGTCTTATGCTCCGCGCCATGGTACTGGAACACGCGCTGAATGTCCTTCTGCTTCGAGCACAGAAGCAGGTAGCCGAAGAAGATCAGCAGCTTGATGACGGACTCGACCAGATTGTGCACGACCACGTTCGGGATGAAGCGCCCGAGCAGGCCCGCGAGGAAGGTCGGCAGGATCATAAAAAGTCCGATGGTCAGGCCCAGCGACAGCACGACCGCCAGCGCCACGACGAGCTTCTGCAGCTTTTCGCTGCCGAGCTTCTTCTCCAGCCACAGATCGAGCTTCGACGGCTCGCCCTCCTCCTCGGGGAAGAAGTCCGCCGAGTACATCAGCGCCTTCACGCCGCGGACCATGGAGTCCACAAAGGTCACAGCGCCGCGCAGCACGGGCAGGCCGAGAATGGGATAGCGGTCACGGATGAGCTTCAGCTCCTCGACCTTCTCGACCAGCCCCTCCTTGGAGCGGACGACGATGGCCTGCTTTTCCGGTCCGCGCATGAGGATGCCCTCAATGAGCGCCTGACCGCCGATGGAGGTGCGGAATTTGGGTTTTGTCTGGTTTTGCTCTGCCATGTAGGTTTCTCCTTGCAATGATGGTATCATACTTTTTGAAAAATTGCAACAGCTGTTCTAAAATTATTTTTCCATAGGAAGCGTCATGGTCACGACCGCGCCGCCGCCCGAGGCGTTGGCAATGTCGAACGTGCCGTTGTGCAGACGCATGATCTCGTCGCACACGGCGAGGCCGATACCGCTGCCGCGCGCCTTGGACGAGCCCTTGTAGAATTTCTGCTTGACGTAGGGCAGCTCCTCGACCGGGATGCCGGGGCCGAAATCGCGCACACGGATGACCATGCTGCCGTTCTCGGCCGCCACGGACACGTCGATGCGCTTGCCGCTGCCGCCGTGCTTGGCGGCGTTGTCGAGCACGTTGCAGAAGACCTGCTTCATGCGCTCGCCGTCGGCGATGATGGGAGGCAGGTCGTCCGCGCACTCGTAGCGCAGCTCGATGCCCTCCCGGCTGAAGATCTCGCGGTAGGTGAAGATGGCGTCCTCCAGCTCGGCGAGCAGGTCGGTCTCCTCCACGCGCAGGGTGAAGCGCCCGTCCTGCATCCGGGTGAAGTCCAGCAGCTCCTCGACCATGGTGGTCAGACGGCGGGACTCCTTGACGATGATGTTGAGGCCGCGCTGCGTCTGCTCCGGATTCGCGCCGGGATCGGCGGCGAGCGTTTCCGCCCAGCCGTTGATGGCGGTGAGCGGCGTGCGCAGCTCGTGCGAGACGGAAGAGACGAACTCCTGCTGGATCTTCTCGGACTGCGAGATCTTGAGCGACATATCGTTGATGTTGTCCACCAGCTCGCCGAGCTCGTCGCGGTAGTGGTTGTCGATCAGGATGCCGTAGCTGCCGGCGGAGATGCGCCGCGCGGCGTCGGACACGACGGCGACCGGCTCGACGACGTTGTTGATGAAGATGGCGTTGGAGAAGATGGCGAGGCCCACGCACAGCAGCGCAACGCCGATGGCGACCGCCATGCTGACGAGCACGCTGCGGTCCGCCTCGTGCAGCGCGGTGACGTAGCGCAGCACGCCGATCACGCGGCCGTTGAACCGGAGCGGCGCGGAGACGGAGAGGATCCTCTCCCCCGTCTGCGGGTCAAGGCCCTCAAAGCTCGCCGGCTTTCCGGTGGCGACGGCCTCGGTCACATCGCTCGTTCCCGGCTGCGTGCCGGCGGTCAGGCCGTAGCTCGACACCTGCACGCGGCCGTTGACGTTGATGAACTGAAGCTCAAGCCGGTCCTTTTCCTCAAAGGTCTCCGCCGTGATGGAGGCGTAGCGGAAATACTCGCTGTAGCTCTTGAGGCCGTAGCTCGAAAAATTGTCGGCGGCGACGCGGGCGCGGGTCTCAAGGCCCGAGCGCATGGCGCTGTAGTAGGTCCGGCGCACGCCGAGGGTGTAGACCGTGACGATGGCGATGACCACCAGAACGATGGGCAGCACGGCATTCACGAGCCAGCGCTGGCGCAGGCCGCGGATGCGCAAGCCGCGCTTTGCGGACATGGCGGTCACTTCCTTTCTGCTTCAAATCTTTTCTGCCTGCTCAGTCCGTGCTCCACTTGTAGCCCGTGCCCCAGACGGTGGCGATGTAGCGCGGCTCCTGCGCGTCGTCCTCGATCTTCAGCCGCAGGCGGCGGATGTTGACGTCCACGATCTTCACCTCGCCGAAGTAGCCGCGGCCCCAGACCGTGTCGAGGATCTCCTCGCGGGTGAGCGCCTTGTCGGGGTTCTCCATGAAGAGCTTCATGATCTGATATTCGAGCTGCGTGAGCTTGAGACGCTTGCCGTTTTTCTCCACCACGCGGTCGGTCATGTTCAGCAGAAACGGCGGCTGGGAGATCTCTCCGACCGAGGCGCTGACGAGCGGCGCATCGCCCGCGCGGCGCAGCAGCGCGTCCACGCGCGCGGTCAGCTCGGCGGGCGAAAAGGGCTTGGTGACATAGTCGTCCGCGCCGGTCATCAGGCCCGTGACCTTGTCCATCTCCTGCGAGCGGGCGGTGAGCATGATGATGCCGATGTGCGGGTAGGCCGCGCGCACGCGGCGGCAGACCTCAAAGCCGTCGATGCCCGGCAGCATGATGTCGAGCAGCGTGACGCGCACATCGGGATTCTCGCTGAGCTTTTCCAGCGCCTCCTCGCCCGTCTCGGCCTCCACGACCTCGTAGCCGGCGCGGATCAGATTGATGACGATAAAGCTGCGGATGCTGGACTCATCCTCCAGGACCAACACTTTTTTCATCGTATCTCGGTTCCTTTCTCAGTTTTCGCCCGTCGTCCACTCGGCGACAATCAGGCTGAAGCTCTTCTTCACGGTCTCCTCGTCGACCGCGCCGTCCCAGTCGTCGCAGGGCAGGAGCTCGGCGGTGTAAACGGTCTCGACCTGTCGGGCGAGCACAAAGCGGTCGCCGCGCCGGGCGTGCTCCTCACGGGCGCTGCCCGTGAGGGCGCAGATCTCCAGAAACGGCTGCAGCTGTCCGTCGCTGCTGCGGCAGAAGAAAAGGACCGCGTTTTCATCGGGCGTTCCGGCGCGCAGGAGCGACACCCGCTCGTCCCACGTCTCCGGCAGGAGCAGGCTCCAGCCGTCGGCGGCGTTGTGGAAGGTGCGGCACACGACCTCGCTCTTTCCCGCGCTGTCGTAATCGCGCCAGAGGATGCGGTAGTAGGTCTCGCTCTCCTCATCGAGCGGCGGGAAGGGGACCGGCTCGGGGATTTCGATCACGCCGCTGCCGTCGATGTCGGTCGGATAGAGCGAGAGGAAGCGGAAGCCGCCGTCCACGGCGGAGGAGGCGGTGTTCTGCGTGACATTGCGCAGAACACCGTTTTTCACGGTCAGGATATCGTAGGCCGCCACGCTGTTGCCCGCCACGCCGGTGACGTAAAGCGCCTGCTGCCCATCCGAAAGAGCACCCGCCGCCACGCGCGAAAGCTCGGACGCAGAGAAGGACAGCTCGAGCGTCGAGATGCAGCTCAGCTCGCGGTCGTCCCAGGTGTAGCAGTCCGCCATGCAGCGGTTCTCCTCGCCGCTGTAGAGCACCGTCAGCTCCTGCCGGCCGTCGCCGTTGAGATCGCTCACGGCGTAGCGGAGGTAGGCGGTGGTGAGCAGGTTGAGCGGCTCGCTGCCGCGCAGGGTGTAAACGGCGAGCACCTGCAGCTCCGTGCCGCTCTTGAAGCCGACAAGGATCTCGCGGCGGCCGTCGCCGTCGAGGTCATAGTACGTGATGGAGTAGATCGAGCTGGCGGTCCCCTCGATGAGGGCCATCTGCTCGTAGCTGTCGCCGTTGGAGCGGAAGAAGTAGATCTTCACGGGCCGCTCGTCCGTCGCCTTGCGGAAGAAGGCCACCGCCTCCTCTACGCCGTCGCCGTCGAGATCGACCATCTGCACGCTCTGGAGGTTACTGCCCGAGATGGGCGCAGCGTGCTCCGCGCCGTCGGAGAGCAGGGCGTTGATCTCCGCTTCGAGCGAGGCGTATTCCGCCGGAAGGCTCGGCAAGGCATAGAGCTTGTCGGTCGAGACGTTCGTCGCGCAGCCGCCGAGCAGCAGGCAAAGCGCCGCAAGCGCCAGCGCGCGGGCAAATTTTCTGCCGTGGTCCGCCATGCTTTCCCCTCCCTTGACCCGCTTTGGGCATAATCTACCGATACAGAGTATAGCATAGCACAAGCCGCATAAAAAGGGTAGTCCCCTTTTGCTCTTTTGCCGGAAAAATTTATCTTGCAAATCGACGCAGCGTCCTCTATAATAGCTTTTGTTATCGCCGGTGTGATGGAATGGTAGACGTAGCGGATTCAAAATCCGCCGGGGGCGACT
>OODG01001482.1_pt1 | contig 15939 bp, 8 predicted proteins | sample 1671621 | NCBI WGS metagenome assembly OODG01 (sample SAMN06348175, study PRJEB24527) | human gut metagenome | biome: human gut; feature: ankylosing spondylitis patient; material: feces | host: Homo sapiens | place: China | collected 2015-10 | reverse complement strand
GAATACAACGCCGCTTTGTCCCAAAAAATGACACCCCATCCTTCCCGACAATTGTTCTTCGCTGAGTTGGATCACAAAAGCCTTTCTGCCTTAGCCAACGAAATATTAGGTACTGCTGAAAATTAAAACAAACTCCCTGGGCAAATATGTCCAGGGAGTTTGTTTTAATTGTAATAATCACCACAATATTTGTTTCACTTTATTATATTTTTATATTATAATTAGTTTATAAAAGTTTTCCTTCAATTATAAAGGATACGGAAGGTATTTATAATGAATTCCGAAAGAAACGTCCTCAAACTTATCAACGATATCAGTAATCTAACATTATTCGTCGTAGATCAGTCAACTCTGCAGATACTTTACTGCAATCAGACTGCTGCAAAAGCAGGTTTCAGGAGAGGTGTATTCTATCATCCTGACACTCTCAGCTTTGATGCTGTCAATTTTCATCAGGGTGATTATCAGTATTTTGCTGAAAAATCTATTTTAGGAAGCAACGTAGATGTCCGAGTGAAAAGAACTCTTTGGGACGATGAGGGCAGACAGATTCCTGCCTTAGCGATCTCTGTCACACCTCATATTTTTGCCGGCGAAGTCAAGATCAGGCACGACCATTCCAAAGATCTCCTGCAGGGCATCGATGTTCTCTTTGACGAATATGTAGTTATTGATCTTGTCGACGACCGTTATATTTCTCCGAAGCTCGGCCCTTGTGCTTCGGCATTTCCTCATGCCGGCGACTTTACTCAGGCCAATGATCTTTACGGTAAAATGCTTATCCATCCTGAAGACAGGCAGAAATTCTGGGAACTGACTTCAACAAAGAGCCTGCGTCAGAATATGCCGCAGGAAAATATGCATATCGTTGGCGAACTGCGCCGTCTTGTTGCGCCAGATAGCTTTGAATGGATTGAAACTCATCTCGTATCTACTATTGATGCTCAAACCGGGCACCTGAAAGTATTATGGTGCTACCGCAATATTGAAAAACAAAAACAATTTGAGTTGAGCCAACGCGAACAGACCGCCTGGATCGCTCAGTTAAGTGAAGAATATTATGCAGTTTACCTTGTTAATCTAAGTAATAACACTTTACGCGGCCTGCGTGTGCCAGAACAGTTCAAAAAAATCGTACATATGGAAGAATGCTATGATAAACAGTTTTCTATGTATGTAAACGAATTTGTAGACCCTAAATGGCAGCAGACACTCTTAAAAATTACCAACAGCACCTACATCATTGACCAGTTTGCCAACGATAATAACCGGATTGAGCATATTTTTAAAAATAAGCAGGGATTTTGGCTCAGTGTCAAGATCATTCCGGCACCAGGCTACTCTGACGCTTATCCTTATGCGGTACTGGCCTTTGAAGACCTGACCCAGAAAGTCGAACATTCACTCAGTGAAAAAACTGCCAAAATGGCAGTTGCGCATATGTATGCACTGGCAATCAGCGTCGATATGGAGCATCAGGGTTATAACTGTATCCATTATTCGGAAGAGATACTCTCGCTGCAAAAACGTGGCCGTTACCTTGATTTCTATGCCCAATTCCACCAACAGCTGCTGGACAGTGATAAAGCGCTTCTGTCAGGCATCTTTGATGCCAAACTTTACAGCAGACAAACCTATGCCGAAGGTGAGATGCGTATTTGGGATAAAAACAAAAAACTGCACTATTATACCTATTACAGTACCAGGATATCTACAATCGAAGGCGAAAAAATCATGCTGCTGCTGCGTAACATCGACGATAAAAAACAGCAGGAACATGAACTTGCATTACTCAGCGCCGACAGAATGCGCCATCATAATATCGCCAATGCGCTGGCTGAAATGTACTATGCAGTCTATTATGTCGACCTGCAGGAACATAGATTTTATATTCTGCGGCTTACCGAAATCATCACTGCCAATATGCTGAAAGGATTAGAAGATCATACCGAAGCCTGGACTACCTTCGTCAATAATTTTGTTCATGTGAAATTCCGCAAACAGTTATCAGAGGCTTTTGCTTTAGAAAATATTTATACAACATTGACTCAAAACAATAAAAGCTCTGTCGAAATAGAGTTGCTGCGGCGTTTTGCCAACGACAAATACGAATGGGTACGTCTGGAAGCTCAGGCCATTAAAAATACCGAAGGAACTATCACAGGCTGCGTTATCGCTTTCCGGAATATCCATACACAAAAACTGGCCTACGAAAGACAACAGCAGGCATTAAAAGCTGCCCTGCTTTCTGCCGAAAAGGCCAATACCGCCAAAAGCGCTTTTTTGTCAAATATGAGTCACGATATCCGTACTCCAATGAACGCCATCATCGGTATGACTACAATCGCGCAGCAATACCTGCACGACCCTGTTCGTATTAACAGCTGCCTCAGCAAAATCGAGCTGGCTTCCAATCATCTTTTAGAGCTCATAAATGATATCCTCGATATGTCTAAAATCGAAAGCGGCAAATTATCTCTTAAGGAATCGCCGCTCAATCTGGCTGAGCTTATTCACAATTTGATCTCACTCATCAATCCACAGTTAAAAGAACACCAGCACGAACTGCATGTAGAGACATATAATATCAGTGACGAATATCTGCTGGGTGACACTGTACGCCTTAATCAAATCTTCACTAATATCCTCAGCAATTCTATCAAATTTACGCCTCGAGGAGGAAAGCTCAAACTCGAGATCAAGCAATTAACGCTGGCGCCAACAGGGTATGGACACTTTCGTTTTGTTTTCAGCGATAACGGCATTGGCATGGACCAGGAATTTCTGCCGCACCTGTTCACTCCCTTCGAACGTTCCCAAACCTCAAATACTGATAATATTGAAGGCACAGGCCTGGGTATGGCTATCACTAAAAATATTGTTGATTTGATGGGTGGTACTATTGAAGTCACCAGTGCTGCAGGCTCTGGAACCACCTTTACAGTCACCCTGCCACTGAAGCTGGCTGACAAGCAGCCCGTCCCGGTTTCTGCCATTCATTCCGAACTGCAGGCCCTGGTCATCGACCATGATCAAACTTATGCCTCTAATATCCTGCAGCAGCTACAGCAACTGCAAATTACCGGTCAAGCAGTACACAGTCTTAAAGAAGCAAATAACAAACTAGCAGCTGCCATAAAAAAAAGCAGTGACTATACGACAGCCATCATAGTCTATAACCCACAGCTGGATCTGGAAACAATGTTAAACGGATTACGCCAACTGTCATCAACATTAAAGATAGCTTTGGCAATCACCTTCTCCGATCTCAGCCAGACCATAAAAGACTATTCTTTTGACGCACTCCTGATTCTGCCTCTGTTTGCTACTAACCTTGCACAGGTACTCAACAAAATGCATCAGACAAACACACCCAGAACACAGCATCTGCTGCCATCTGCTGCTAATGAACCTAACTGCAGCGGCAAGCGGATACTTCTTGTTGAAGACAATCCGCTCAATATGGAAATCGCCTGTGAGTTGATTGGTATGACCGGTGCCATGATAGAAGAGGCCACTGACGGTGCTGCAGCACTGACAAAAATTGCTCAGGCACCTGAAAACCATTACGATCTTGTTTTCATGGATGTACAAATGCCTAAACTCAATGGGTACGATGCAACCAAAGCAATCCGCAAACTATCACGCAAGGATGTAAAGAGCCTACCGATCGTTGCTATGACTGCCAATGCCTTCCTGGATGACATCAAAAAAGAACGTGAAGCAGGAATGAATGCTCATATTACCAAACCGTTTCATCTGGAAGAATTATTTGCCGTCATCAGCGAATGGCTGCAATGCAAATAATTATCATAAAAAAGGCTGCCGCAATTAAAAACTGCGGCAGCCTTTCGTATTTTGTTTACATCACTTCTACTCTTTTTTGTTTCAAAACCTTCAGCAACAAAGCCAGATCCTCAATGTCATAACCGTCATTATTTACTTCCGGTACAACATGTCCCTGTAAAACACTGCCAAGCAGCGTATCTACACTGCACTTAAAGAAATGCGCCAAACGTAGCAATACCCTCAGACTGACACTGACGCGGCCGTGCTCAAGGTTGCTCATATGCGTCTGCGAAACATCTAAGCGCTGAGCAAGTTCACTTTGACTGATACCGTGTCTGATACGCATTAACCTGATATTCTTACCAATTTCCTTATAATCGGGATTCATAAAGATACCTCCTTCATCACCTGTTACTAAATAAATTTATTTTTGCGCCGATTCTGTTCCTGGCGGCAGATCGCTGATAAGTTCAGCCGGATCTACCTCAAGTGCCTGTGCAATAAGAAAAAATACTTCCAAACCGCATCTGGCAGCACCACGTTCTATTTTTGATATATAGGAACGGGTCAAACCGGCTTTAATAGACAATGCTTCCTGACTTAAACCTTTCAGTCTTCTGTAATATAAAATATTTAAGCCTATACTTCTATATTTCTCAGCAAACATGACTTTTTTCACCTTAACAATTAAACTTTTATAGATATTGGTTTTATACTTATTATCTTACAAAAAAAATGCATTTGCTGTATAAAATACAGCACATACGTGCACTATATTACTCATTTATACAAAATAAAATTATACATGCAAAGAAATTATATGTCTTTAAATATGTAAATGCACTTAAAATTAATGAATTTTATTATTTTTTATATTTCAAATATTTTGCTATTTATATGAAATAATTATATATTTTATATAAAATTACGGCTTGTTATAGCTATAGTTCTACTTATTAGTACTCACCGTACAAATAAGTGGTTTTCAGAAAAGCAATATGCGAATTACGAGTAATTAAAAACTCACACCCCGGAAGATGTGAGTTTTTAATTACTTTTCTTCGTTATTCTATTCGTCCTGATCTTCGGTATCACTATCAGAAGACATACTCAAATCAGTATCGTTACCACCAGCCAGATTATCCATCTGACTACCTTGCACATCGCCTGTATCGGAACTGCGAGAATTGCTGTCAGCTTGTTCTTCCTGACCGGCACCATCTAAAATATTCTCGAAACCAGTACTAAAACTGCTGCCAGAACCACTTGCATTCAGGCTGTCATCACTGTTATGTATTTCAATTGTTCCGACACCAATATTCGTGTTTTCACCACTTGGATTTATTATTACAGGGGTATGCAGCTCAGAAGTTACAGCAGAGCTGCTACTATGATAATTATCCTCAAATTCAGGCAGTTTAGTAATATCATGCTCATCTTCAGGCAGTTCTGGTGGATCAGGCGGTAGTGGCGGTGCCGGAAAGATATCTGCATAAGCCTTGCCAACACCTTTGTCGTTATACTTAGAAATATCGTAAGTATTGCCATCTTTATCGGTCGTCGCATAAACAGCCTTATCAGAAACAATTGCACCTGGTCCCCATCCTACTATCCCACCACAATACTGTGCATTACCGTCTGTAGCAATGACCTGCCCTAAATTCAGTGCATTCTCTACTATCCCTTCAACAGAATTACCAATAATTCCGCCTACCTGGTCCCTGCCTTGGACTGTACCTGTATTTAACACATTATCAATGCTTTTAGAAGATGTGCCTACTCCTATAATCCCACCAACACTATTACCGCTACCGCTAACAGCACCACTGTTTTCAGCCCTACTGACAGATACACATCCAATACCGGCACTGGGAGGTCCTGACATAGACACGCCGCCCCCCATACCAACAATACCGCCTACCGCTGTTCTTCCTGTTATTGTCCCTGAATTATTGGTATTCTCTAAAAGCATATCATCATCACAATAATAATATCCTAAAATTCCCCCAACACTATCTAATCCGCTAATGTTACCATTGTTGATGGCATCGACAATTATTTGTCCAGAAGCATTACAGCCAATAACACCGCCGACATAACTATAACCTTTTACTGTACCTTCATTTTTTAATTCACTGACATAGTTGGAACCTTCAGCATCATTATAACCTAGTACACCACCAATATAATAGCTTGAACCAACACTCACACCATCGGTTACAAAAACACTTCCTTTATTAAGTGCTTTGCTCACAGTTCCGTTATTTTCACCAATAGCTCCGCCTACTTCACGAGCTCCGCCTACAAAACCTCTATTTTCAATATTATATACATAACCATTTACTTTATTTTGTCCACAAATCCCGCCGACAAGTTCATTTCCCTTAATACTTCCATCATTGATACCGTCAGAGATATTCCCATTATTCTGTCCAACAATTCCTCCAACAGTACTATTGCCACTAACAGAAGCATAGTTATGGACACTATTTATAATACCTGTATTAGCTCCGGCAATACCACCTACAGCACTATTATTTCCAGCATCAATTTTTCCTTTTAGTAAAATTCCATCAATAGTACCTGTAGAAGTATTTTGTCCAGCAATACCACCTATCCCAACACCGCCGCCAGTCAAATCAATTTCTGCATCTACATTTTTAACACTTCCAGCATTATAGCCAACTATGCCCCCTGTATAACCACCCGTACTATTAATAACTTTTATCTTGCCAACTATACCATCAATCTCCCCAAGACCCTTATAATTATACCCTGTAATGCCGCCAGAATAACCGCCGCTAGTATTATTTACTGTTATATCAACTTCAGCATTCTTTATTATTCCTGCATTAATGCCAACAATACCTCCGGTATATTTACTTGTTCCTGAAACAATACCACTTACTGCAACATTTTCAATTAACCCGTTATTCTGACCTACAACTGCTCCAACAGCCTGGTATCCACTAATATTACAATTGGATAAAGTAAGATTTCTGATTACACTGCCACTTGCAGTTTGTCCGAACAACCCTTTGTAGCTTCCATTTCCACCATTTACAGTTACATTTTTTATCTCATTCTCCAGACCGTCAAAGGTTCCCTTAAACGTACTGTCAGCGCTGATGGGTATAAAACTATTAATGCTGCTAGCATCAATATCATTTTTTAAAGCATAATTGCCGCTTAGATTAGTATTAATGTCCTGCAGCTGCTCAGCATTTGTCACCCACATATAACCTTTTACACTCTGAGCTCCGCCATTGATATCAAAATTTTTATCCTTACCTGCATAACCGTTAGCATCATGAGCGGTATACCCCAACACAACGTTACCATTGGCAAAATCTCCGTTAATAACAGCATTGCTGCCGTCAAAATCATCTCCGCCCAATTTTATATTATCAGTATCTAAAACGATACGGCTGCCCTCAAAACGCAGTGTGTCTGCTTCCAGTTTACCCATATTGACAAGCTCAGCAGTTCCCGCTATCCCAAAATCACTGATACCAGCGCTGTTTTTAAAATTTTGTAAAGCTGCATCGACATCAGATAAGCTCTTAGTAGAAGCCGTCAGCGAACCAACATTTACCTGTGCCGTTTTACCAAACAAAATCCCATTGGGATTGATCAAAAAAACATGTACCCCTTGTCCATTCAAAGCGCCAAAAATCTCACTGCCCTGTCTGCCGGTAACATAATTCAAAATAGCGTTCATATTCTTAAAATTTACCGTTTCTCCAGCAGCAACATTAAAACTATCCCACTTTACCGACACGTTGCCTGTACCGGTAATATCCATCTGATTACCACTGGACGTATAACTGCCGTTACCAGTAACTACCGTCCCACCCTGTGGCAATCCCCATGCGCAATTAGAAAAAGCCAAAGTGCTAACTACTATAGCGACCGTTGTTTTCCCTAGTCTCTGCCTGTTTTTCATCTTAATCCGCTCTTTTCCGCTCACGATATTCTTAAAACAATTTGTATAACCTGAACCATAACCTGCCGTTTTTATCTTCCGCCTCACTGCGATAAGATTCACCCTTTATCTTGCGTGCATAATCCAGTCTTGCGTACAAGCTGCGATCCAAGCTATAAACTGCGCCAATACCCCAACCTGCCAGCCTGCGATGCGGATCGGAGGTATCTCCGTCCTTTCGTGCCAAAACCTCACCTACATCAGCAAACAACGTCATACTCATACCTTTGACCGGAGTTTGATACCTTAATTCTGCCGTTGCCTGATAACCGCTGTCACCGCCTGCTTCACCCTGCGGATAGGCTCGCACCGCATCAGCACCCCCCAGATAAAACTGTTCACTGCTGTCTAGATTGCGGTTTGCTAGCTGTCCATGTGCAAAAATATAGAACTGTGTCACTTTGCTTAATTTACTGACATGATTAACATCAAAATTAAAGCGGCTAAAGCCGCCTTCCGTCCTGCTGAATTCATCAGCAACCTGAGCTTCCCCGCTGCGCAGCTTTAAATTACCGGCACGTAAGACAGCACTGTAACCACTATAACTAACAGCACTTTGCAGACTTCCAGTCAGTCCAAGATGAAACACATCACTGCTTTTACGTGCCGTATAATCAAAAACACGCAGTTCATCATTCAAACGGTTATGCTCATAGCCGTAAATCAACCGTAAATTTCCGGATTTCCTGCCGCTTAAAGGCTGCGAACCATATAGGCTCACCGTTTTAGCCGTTCCTACAGCACCTGCCTGCGTAAAATAATCCCCTAAAGTATAATCCGACTCCGCGCAGCTGATACCTAAACGACCTCCCGTTCTATTAACCGCTGTTTCATAGCCTAAATTATAATTTTTCATCTTCTCATTACTAAGCATCCCGCCAATAACGAGCCTGTCCCCGCTGCGCAGCGGCTCATTAACAATGACCTGCATTCCGTAACGGTAACGTCCCGAATATTTACCGCCATAATTGTCAGTATAAACAGCGCCTTCCACAATTGGCGATGCCCCTAAAACAATTGTTAAACTGCTGCTGCCAATCTTATCACCAGGCTCTAAAATACCTTTGGCCTGCACACCGGGTAATGCATTCAGATTATTCAGCGTCATTTCTAAAATATCACTGCGTAACTGCATACCAGCATATAAATTTTTTAAAAACCCTTCCACAAAACGATCTTCAAGACTTGTAGAATTTTTCACTCTTAACTTATCCAATACCCCAGGAAAAACCTTAATTGTTACAATACCAGCCACAATATCCTGCCGAGGTAAAAATGCAGTTGCCACAGGATATCCCTGTTTTCTGTAATAGACAGATAAAGCTTTCGTCAACTGCTGCAAATCGTTAACAGCCAAATTGCGTCCACTGTATTTTTCCAAAAGTGCCTTGGGGGGGGGCAAACACTCCTCTATTCCACTAACATCAAGTTGGAATCTTTTAACATACACCATCGACTGCGATTTTTCCGCATGTTCCGAAATATCATCTTTATGTACAACGACACGCTGATTATTAAGCATATTATCAGACATCCCATTCTGCTGGACGTCACTGCTTGGAAGCTGGTTAGCAGCATAACATCCGATAGTCTGAGACAAGACATAAAGCATAATTACAACTTCTTTTTTCACCCCTGTCCATCTCCCCACTCTTCCAGTCATAATAATACCTATTATAAATTTTAGTTTCTATTTTAATCTATTATCCTACTAATGATTCAAAAAAGCAATTATTTCGAATAATAATATTAAAAATAATTAAATTATATGTATTTTATTATACATTTATTAGAATTTATATTTTAATCAAAAGACTATCAGAGATTATGTGCTGATTCTATTTATTTTAACTGCAGACTTTTCTGATTTATGCTGCAAGCTTCTATTAGCCGTTCCAAATCGTTTGTCAATTTCTATAATCACTTACTAAAAGCTAACAAACCACTATAAAAAAACTAATATATTTTATACTATAAAACCATAACAAAATATAGAAAACTTCTATTATTAATGATACAATATTTATATTATAACAAATTATTTTAATCTTATTGCAGTAAAAATTAGGTAATTATGGGCGAGGTATATATATGAATACCAAGATCAAACAAACAATAGCTTTATTTTTTACAGTCATGTTATTGTTTGTTCTGGTGCTGCCACCACTATCCGCAGCCGCAGATGCAAGTCCTATTAAAATAGGCTATTATGAGGACGGCGACTATATGTCCAAAAGTCAAAGCGGAGAATATAGCGGATATAATATTGAATATCTACAAAAAATTTCCAAACAATCAGGACTTCCTTTCGAAATGGTTGATATTGCAAGCTGGAATGCTGCATATGATATGCTGGTTAAAGGTGAAATCGATCTGCTGCCGGCAGTTTATCATTCAGAACAGCGGGCAGAGGAAATTTTCTTTTCCGGCCAACCAATGTGCAGTATTTATACTACCCTAAACGTTCGTATGAATGATCCACGCTATGATTATGAAGATTTTAAAGCTTTCCAGGGCATGAATGTCGGCATTATCCGCGGCGGAGTAGACGGCGAAAGGTTTAAAAGTTTTTGCCGTGAGCATAATCTTGTTTTAAATATTATTGATTATGACGAAACAAGTGTACTTTTAGAGGCACTTGATAATGGTACACTGGACGGTGTTGCTATTACCCACCTTGGAAAAAACAGTACTTTCCGCAGTGTAGCCCAGTTTTCTCCCAGTCCTTTATATTTTGCCGTAACCAAGACAAATCCCGAGTTACTGTCTGAAATCAACAAGGCCATGAATAATATTCTATTAGCTAATCCTGGTTACAGCCGGGATTTGTATGATAAGTATCTTGCCCCAAGCGTTAACCAAAAGCCTGTTTTTACTAAAGAAGAACTCCAATATATAAAACAAGCTGCACCGATATTAGTATCTTATGACCCTTCTTTTGCGCCTTTAACATACCAGAGTAAAAAAAGCGGGCAAATTACTGGCGTAACTGCAGATATTTTTGAATTTATTGCCAAAAACAGCGGTCTGCGTTTTGAATTTGAAGCACATAATCAAACTGAAGCTCTGCAACTTTTACAGCAGGGGAAAATATCTGCTTTAGCTTTATCTGACGGCGATTACCTTTGGGACGGTAGAAACAATATCAATTCCACACTTTATTATCTACGTGCACCTACCTCAATGATCACCAGATACAATTCAGATAAATTGGAAGTAATTGCTTTGCCTCAAGGGTATCAGCTTTCTGAAGCTATCAAGGCAGCAAATCCACATTATACCTTCAAATACTATCCTTCTATCGAAGACTGTCTTAACGCAGTTTTGCACAATAAGGCTGATGCTGCCTGTACAAACACTCATGTTGCTGGCGCTTATCTAAGCAGATCAGCTTACCAGGGTATGCGCACTATAACCTTAGCTCAGCCAATCAATGAAATGTGTGTAGGATTATCTGCGTCGGGCGATCCGAAGTTGTTTTCGATCATTAATAAGTGTATCCAATATCTTCCTACAGAGCAGGTAGACGCCTATCTTGTAACGCATTCTGCCAATACCAAAGAAGTCAGTATGCTGGAATTTATTGAACAGCATCTTTGGCAGGTAGGCTGTATTGTGATACTGGTCCTGAGCATAATAATTCTGCTGATAGGCAGTAATTTAAGAAACGCTTTACACAGTAACCGCCGTATTCAGGATCTGCTGTATAAGGATGAACTGACCGGTCTTTATAATATGAACGGATTCTATCAGAAATGGGAAGAAAATAACACTCCCTCCAAACAACAGTCTTTTGTTGTACTTTATAATTGTTTCTGGAAAAAGAAGGAAGAAAATAATACCCCCAAAAAACAGCAGTCATTTGTTTTACTCTACAGTGATATTTGTCAGTTTAAATTTATCAACGATAACTTTGGTTTTGCTACGGGTGATCAGGTACTGCAAGCCAGCGGTAAAATATTACAGGAAATCCTGGAAGATGATGAATTCTGCGGAAGGATATCCTCCGACCATTTTGCTCTCCTGCTAAAGTATAATTGCTGGGAACACTTAGACAAACGCATGCAAAACTTTGTTAAAAAGCTGAATTGCTGGCTTAAAGCGAAAACCGATATTCCTTATAAAATTGATTTCGTATTTGGTGTTTGTCTGATTGAAAAAAATGCTACTATTGACCTTCATCAAAAACTTGATTTAGCCAATTATTCAAGACGCTACGCAAAAGATACTCCAGGCAGTTTTATTGTTTTATATGATGAAAAAATGCGTGCTCAGGCACTTTTAGCACAACAGTTGGAAAGCCGCTTAGATCAGGCTCTGCAGGAAAATGAATTTGTAGTCTATTATCAGCCCAAGGTTTCTATGAAAGATGGCTCCATTATAGGAAGCGAAGCTTTAATTCGCTGGAACCATCCTGACAAAGGTTTTCTGATGCCAGGCGTATTTATCCCTATCTTTGAGAAAAACGGTATGGTTAAAAAAGTTGACTTGTGGCTGTTTGAAGAAGTTTGTAAAACAATGCGCACTTGGTCAGAAAAAGGCTATCCGCTTTTCCCTGTTTCCTGCAATTTTTCAAGACTACATTTTCAACAAAGTGATTTCCCTGCACGAATCTGTGAAATCGCTGACCGTTGGAATGTTCCGCACCATCTTTTAGAATTGGAAATAACCGAAAGTGTCCTATTGGAAGAATCAACGACTATTGCAGAGGTTTTTCAGATACTTAAAGAAATGCAATTCAAAATAGCCATTGACGATTTCGGCTCCGGTTATTCATCTTTAGGTCAATTACAGCAACTGACTGCAGATGTTTTAAAACTAGACCGCAGCTTTGTAAGCCACGGAGTTGCAGGTATGCGTGAAAAAATAGTTGTCGGCAACGTAATCCATATGGCCGGAGAGCTTGGTATGCAGGTAATCTGTGAAGGTGTTGAAACACAGGCACAATCCATAACACTACAGGAAATTGGCTGTAAATATTCGCAGGGATTTTATTTTTACCGTCCTATGCAGCTGGAAAACTATGAAAAATTACTTGTTGCAGATAACTAAAAATACTGCAAAATAATCTATTGATAATTAAAATATAAAACACCGCAGAAATCTGCGGTGTTTTATATTTCTATGCTAAGTACAATAATGCACGTATTTTAATAATTCCAACTTCTTTATAGACAAATGTAAACAAAACCTTACTAAATATCTTTCATTTCAAAAACAGTTGATAAATGATAAAATAAACATATGACAATTTCACTGATAATCTTAAATAAAATACACTTCATTTAAAAAAGTGCAAAAACCGAGGGGATGCGATAAAATGGCAACGCTGCTACAAGAGATATTGACAAACAACTATGAATTTTTGGCAAATAACAAGTGTACAAAAGAAATATCCAAATATCCGCAGAAAAAGTTTGCCCTGCTCACTTGTATGGACACCAGACTTGTTGAACTGATCAACAAAGCACTGGGCATCCACCGAGGCGATGCAAAAATAATTCAAAATGCCGGAACCTCTTTAATCGGAGAAATGGGAGAAACCGTAAAAAGTCTTTTGCTAACCATCTATGTTTTTGATATCAAAGAAATTTTCATAGTCGGACATTATGATTGCGGTGTCGCTCTGACATCATCAAAAGACATATTACATAATATGAGAAGCAGAGGCGTCTCAGAACAGCAATTAAAACTGATTGAAAAAGATTTTCAAGTTTGGCTTGATCCTTACACCGACCCCGCCAAAAATGTACTTACAGTCATTAAAAAACTTAAGGCAAATCCTTTTATTCCCAATGATATACCTATCCACGGACTTATCATTGACCCCCATACGGGTAAACTTGATCTTTTGGCAGATGGCTATAAAGAGATTTAAGACAAATCTTGCTCTCTGTTTTTTAGCGTCGTCAAATTTTTAGTTTTTATAATCACTATTCTAATATATCAACGTAATATTTTGGTCATTGCCAATATTCTACAAGACACCTCTTTACTTTATCGTTACAATAGTTTTGTAATGCTTGGAGCTTATAAAACATTGTATAGAAAAGAGGCTTATTATGAATCTGCAAAATGAAAAATGTGTCATCGTCGTTGATGAAGAGCTGCCGTTAGGAATTATTGCAAATACTGCTGTGATCTTGGGGATAACCCTAGGCAAAACCATGCCTGAAGCAGTCGGTCCTGATGTAATCGATCAGACAGAAAAGAGTCATCTCGGCATTATCAAATTCCCTGTTCCTGTCTTGAAAAGCTCTGCAGAAAAACTTAAATATATCAGGGAACAACTCTATCAAGACGATTTTCATGACCTGCTCGTTGTTGATTTTTCTGATTTAGCGCAGAGCTGTAAAACTTATGATGATTTTATTCAAAAAATGACTCAAGTACCGGAAAGCGCTTTAAAATATTTTGGTCTTGCAATCTGCGGCTCAAAAAAGAAGGTTGCTAAACTTACTGGAAGTCTGCCTTTATTACGATAATTTTATATTTTTGCCATTCAACTTTCAATGCCAATCCACTTATTTTCAAAACAAAAAATCCATGCAAACCGTAAAGTCTGCATGGATTCTACATTTTCAATTGGTGGAGACAAGCGGGATCGAACCGCTGACCTCTTGAATGCCATTCAAGCGCTCTCCCAGCTGAGCTATGCCCCCAAGACAATTAAGATTATAATAGAAAACAGCCTTACTTGTCAATATAATTGTAAAATATAACTCAAAAATATTGCAGTAGGTTAAACTCCGTGCTATAATGTATGACGCAAGCAAAGACGCCTGCCTTCCTGGGTCAAATCTGCCTTCAGGAAGGCAGATTTATTTTTTCAGGAGTGTTTGACAATGCGTTCTATCGAAACTACCGCGGCCAAGCTTTCTGTTTTCAAAATGACCTGGCCGATTTTCATTGAAATTTTGCTGCAGATGATGGTCGGCAATGTAGATCAATTCATGCTCAGTCATTATTCTCAAAAATCCGTTGCTGCCGTTGGTAACGCCAATCAAATCATCAACATCGTTATTATTGCCCTCAGCGTAATAAGTATGGCCGCAACAATCCTGATTGCCCAATACCGTGGTGCCGGTAATAAGGAAAAAGTCACGGAAGTTTGTACCGTAGCTCTTTTAACAAACTTCATTTTCGGACTTATCATCAGTTCAATTCTGTTTTGTTTCGACAACTTCTTTCTTGATCTGCTGGCCGTACCTGATGACATCCGGTCTGAAGCCGGCTTATTTCTACGCTATATCGGCTTGTTCATAGTTGTCCAGGCAGTATACATCTCTTTTATTTCTTTTTTCCGCGGTTATTCACTGCTAAAAGTAACGATGATGACTTCTATCATCATGAATGTTATCAATATTATCTGTAATGTTTTCCTTATTCATGGCTTCGGGCCCATCCCCCCCTTGGGAGTATTGGGAGTGACTATTTCAACCAACAGCAGTAAAGTACTGGGTCTGCTGCTGATTCTATATTTTTTCCGTCGTTTTATCAATCTGCCCTTGTCTTTTAAATATCTTCGTCCTTTTCCCAAAAAAACTTTGCACAATATCCTCTATCTGGGTCTGCCTTCCGGCGGCGAGTCGCTTTCGTATCAGCTGTCGCAGATGGTGATTATGAAATTTGTCAATCTGATGGGTTTAGTAGTCATAACGACCAAAATATATGCCTATATCATTGCTATGTTCTCATACATTTATTCGCAGGCTCTGGCAATGGCGACGCAAATCATCGTTGGTTTTCTTCTAGGCCGCGGCGACCAGGAAGCAGTCAGCCAAAGAGTCTGGCAAACTGTGCGGTTAGCGGTGCTGATCAGCGGTACCCTGACAACGCTCTTATATTTCAACAGCGACCATATCTATGGTATCTTTACTGATAACCACGAAGTGCTGGAGTTGGGACGCCACATCTTTCTCATTGAAATTTTTCTGGAAATCGGCCGTGCCGTCAACATGGTTATGGTCATGTCACTGCAGGCTGCCGGTGACATCAAAGGTCCTGTAACAATAGGCTTGCTTTCCATGTGGCTGGTTTCCGTATCAGGTGCCTACTTTTTTGGTATCGTCCTCGATTTTGGCTTGATAGGTATCTGGATCGCTATGATGATGGATGAATGTTTAAGGGCACTGATATTTATTTATCGCTGGCACAGTGGAGTC
>OODG01001477.1_pt1 | contig 15987 bp, 16 predicted proteins | sample 1671621 | NCBI WGS metagenome assembly OODG01 (sample SAMN06348175, study PRJEB24527) | human gut metagenome | biome: human gut; feature: ankylosing spondylitis patient; material: feces | host: Homo sapiens | place: China | collected 2015-10 | reverse complement strand
AGAAAAGAATTCCGTTTTTAAACTACGGAGTTATAAGTAATTAAGCTCACTCCCCCATCCAAGGATAACAATCGACAGCTTATCCTGGAACACTAATAGATAGCAATTACTCCTGACATTGGTAGTTATATGAATACTCTTTCATTCACATAGCTGTTAACCTTGTCTAGGTTAAGATACCAACCTTAACGTTCAACTTTTTCAATCTTAGTCAATTCAGCTAAATATTTATTAGCAAAGAATTGTATTTCACATACAGTGACCCTTAAAAAAATTTTGGAGAGCAAATTGAGTTTTAAGAAATACTATTTATCCATTCTCATTAGTTCGTTAGTCTGTGGGGAATCTTTTGCTCAAGAACCGCCAACGTATGAATGGTATCTCAATAAAGATACTGATAGCGAATTATCAGCATCTAATAATTCAAAGCTTGAAATAAATTCGCCATGGGTTTCAATTCCTTCCGATTCTTATGATCCCTATAAAGATCCCCTCGATCATGATGTAAATATCCTAGTCTTAAACAACAATGACTTGACTATACGAGGATCTGGCGGTCCTTTAATTTATGTCGGTCCCAAGAAAATTGATACACGTCATGTTTCATTGAACTTTATAAACAACGGAAAAATCTATTTAGATGGAAATGGGATATTTACCGCAGGAAATAATTTTGTACTAGAAGGAGTTAGCCTTAATAACACCGGTAATATTGTAATTGACGGTACTGTCTCAACATTCAATGTTTCGGCTAGAAATGAATTTAGCTTTGCTAATAGTGGAGAAATTCATGTTAAAGGCAATTCAAGTACTCAAGATTTAATACACATCAGAGGCCAAAACGATATAAAAGTAAACTTCTCTAACACCGGAAAAATTGTTATGGATGGTACGGCTCTATCTATATTTAGAATAGAGGCTACACAAGGAAATTCAGAAGCAGAATTAACCAATTTGGGAGATATCATTACAACAAATAAAGGTGTCAGTTATGTCTACTTAGGAAGGAAAGTAACGGCTCATATTAACACCTTTAAAATTCCTGTACGGCATGGGATTTTTTATGCACCTATGGATTTTAATGCGAGCGGAAAATTTAAAGTTGACAACAATACTCACTTAATTTTCACACCTTCCGAAGAAACAGCTCAAGAAACACTATTAAATATTTATGGCAAATATAAAGATGGTATTTTTGGAGGAAATAAAGATCTTCTAAATGGAACTCTTACTTCAGAGATGTTCTCAACGAACGATCCAGTATGGAAAACTGAATTTATTGAGACCAACCCTGACGATTGGACAGACTCTAAAGTTCGTATCTACTACGAAGCCGAAGAGGATGCTGGTCAACAAATGAACGTATACGCTAATCGGTTAAATCGTGATCGAGGTTTTAGGTTTGCAACGTTAATTGATCCTCTAAAAGTTCAGGAAAATTTCAACACATTTGTCCGCCCTTATGTATCACGTTCAGATTACCGATTAATTGACCGTAGTAGCGTAGATACTGAAGGCATACTTTTAGGCTTTACTGCCAAATTGAATGATCAATTTGAACACGGTATTCATTTAGGTTTCGAAAAGAGCGATTTTGATTCAAACCATAATACTCAATCCGCAGAGTCTAAAGCTTTCTCCCTTGGGTACCATGCTTTATGGAATTTGAATCAAAATGCATACATTAAAGTTATCGCAACAGGCTCTTTGATGGATAATGATCTAACCTATAAGGCATTAGATGACCAAGCTAAAGACAGCTTCAACAGTTGGTCTTTCTTCGGAGATATGCGCTTTGGTTATACTTTCCCAACTCAATCCTACGGTGTCTTTACCCCTGAATTAGGTCTTGTATACACATATAACAACATGGATGCTTTCGATTTGAAGTTTGAACAACAACGCGCAGTAGATCGTCATTTTGAAAGCTCCGGAAATTCTGACTTCTTCGTTCAACCGATGTTGACGTGGGAACATCAGATAATCAACGCCAAAGGTTACGTTTTCAAACCTAGAGTTTCTTTAGGAGCGAGAGCACTGATAGGTGATACTGGGATTGACGCTGTTTCAGAATTCGGAAACAATCGAGTTCGTTCGTCAATCGATGATGAACGCTGGCAAGGAGTAACAATGTTTAAATTAGGTGTCTATGCCAAACCCTTTGAATTTGACCTAGCTTATAGTGGAGCTTACGGTCAAAGCAGCACATCACATATTGGTTGGATAACTATGGGTTATCACTGGTAAGTAGGGTCCTCTTTAATTGAAAATCCCCGGAAAAGGTCTTTTCGGGGATTTTCAATGAACTGATAACTAAAGAAATTTAAGATAGTTTAAAAGTTTTGCCGGCAAAACTACGATGAAAAACTAAAAATTACAAAAACCAATCTAACAGAACAGCCATAAGCAAGCTAGTACCTTTAAACTTACAAACACCGTGAACCATGAACACTTAGCATCATAAAGCCCCTAACTTGCAACACCGTGATTTGTGAATGCCAATTTAATTCCTTTTTATTATCAACCCAAGTTTTTCATTAGACCAAAGGGGGAGTATTGACTTATCATTTTTCAATGGGATTCTATTAGGAAGTCGAGTTGTAATTTATTGATATTGCAATGGAATTTTTGTATTAAAAGTGCCTCTGGAGACTAAAAATGACCCAGTTGGGCTACCAAATTAGCTTCTCTGATGCTGACAACGTCTCAGCCTTGGCTAGATTGGCTCTTTGGGCCCAGTTTTTGAAAAGTTTACGCTTCAGAGATGAACTGATTCATTGGGCCCTTACCTCAGCCTCAATCCAATCGCGGTTACGATCCTTGTTTACCCGTGGAGCAATTTGTCACCAATGTGCTTTGTGGAGCCAATCGTTTTTGCCACATGAACACGTTGCGTACAGACAAGGTTGTCGCTCAAATTTGTGATTTTTTCCAACGCTTTAGAACGCCCAACCAAAGTGCAGCACTCATAACTGAGGTCTATAGCTGGTGTGCAGACAAAGCTCGGATTGCCGATTGTGCCACGCCGGATGTGGATTCTACCGCACTGACTCGTTTTGGACATCAGCAAGGTGCAGAAGTCGGCTATAACCCTCACTACCACGGTCGAAAAAGTCATCATCCCTTATTGGCCTTTTTACCAGAACCCAATCTGATTTTGAACTTCTGACTCCGGCCGGAGAATACTCATACCGCTAATAACGTTGAAGGATTTCTGGAGCAAACAAAATCCCACTTGGGAGCCTGGCACATTGGTTTACTTCAGGCTGATAGCGGGTTTTTATCTCCCAAAGTGATCGATTGGTGTGAAGGTCAAAACGCTGATTTCATTATCGCGCCCAAAATGACTCAGGAAATACAACAAAACATCGGAGAGGTTCGGAATTGGTGTGATGTTACCGATGGGATCACCATTTCTGAATCTCGTTATCAAGCTAACTCATGGAAGCAAGCTTACCGAGTCATTTTCATCCGTCAGGATAAGGAAATACGAGAACAGGCTATTGGCAAGACATTGAGTTTATTTGAAGAGGACTGGGATTTTGAGCATTATCGCTACAGTGCTCTGGTTACTAATATGAAGTACGATGCAGCAACGATTTGGAGACTGTATCGGTTAAGAGCCAACTGTGAAAATCAGATCAAGGCACTGAAAGAGGACTTTGGGTTAAAGAGTTTTGTGATGAAAGATTATTGGGCCACAGAGGTTGCGTTAACGTTAGCGATGTTAACAGCGAATATGGCTAGTTTATTCCGAAGAACCTGCTTGCATTTAAGGAAAAATCATCAGATGCAGTATATTTTGCAACATGTCTTAGTGGTCCCGGCTCGTTACCTATCCAACAAAAATCAGGAGCCGGATCGATTCATTTTGTACGTCAAAGGAAGACGAAGAAAATGGCTTTCAGCTCTTTAACCCAAACAAAATTATTGTCCTATCCAGCTAATGGAAAATCTGGGTTGAACAACAGTAGGATTAGATATTTTTATGAGTCTCTGCGACCTCTGTTAGAAGAATTAGTGCATTCACTATCTTTAGATTGAATTTCTCTAACGGAAAATTTGTTTCAAATGCTGTTCCCAGCGTTTAAAGTCTTTCTCAATTGTGGGATTTTTGTATACGTCATGAATAGAAAATGATGGCATAGGTTTTAGTCCCATATATTGAAATTGTTTATGAAGTGGCAACAACACTTCATCGAGTCCCCGTCCGTCAAAAAATTGTCCAGGCTCAGTTAAAGCTTCTAACGGGGCATTCCATGTTGTACACAACATATAACGTTTTGTTGTTAAAAAACCTCCTGATCCATATTTTTTATCCGGATTTAACCGAGTGCGACCATCAGTGCCACACACCTCCGGATTTGTCATGACAATATCAATATATTTTTTCACAGGCCACGGCACTCCCATAGCCCAAATTGGAGTCTGAAGGAGAATAACATCAGAGTCTTGAATTCTTTTTATTTCAGTTTGAAGTTGCCAGTTTTCATTGAGACTTGTAATAGTGACAGAGTGGCCACACTGCTCAAGAATATTCTTTGCCATTTCCGTCAAAGATGCATTCAGCTCCCCTCCTTTACCTTGAGCTTTTACTCCTCCATTGATAATAAATATATTCGACATTTTCCCCCCTTTTCGATTAACTCTTTAAGAATAATATGGGGGACATAAAACAAACTCAAATACTTTTTTTAGATACGAAGTTATGCATTTTTAGCATAGTCACTTCTGAGACCTGCCACTATGATCCAATCAAAGGCCTTGTACAACAAGGTTAATCCCCATAAGAACCATCGTAACCGAGAGAATAACCACAATAATTCTAGGCTTACTCTTCTTGGCAATGCGGGCTCCGATCTGGGCGCCAATCACACAACCGCAACCGATACAAACTGCCGGAACCCAGATAATATGACCCAAGGAAGCGTGGCTAACCGTACCCACAAGGGAGCTCACCATCAAAATAAAGGTTGAGGACGCGGTGGCGATTTGAGCCGGGAAACCAAGAATAAAAACCATCATTGGAACATCGATAATGCCGCCGCCGATGCCAAAAATAGTCGAGATAAACCCAACACCAAATGTCAGGACTACGCCAAGCCAAAGGTTAAACGGGGCTGTCGCCGGATCAAAATCTTCGGGTCGCGCGGTAGCTCGTTTTGATTTGGATTTCCAGTACATGAAGCAGCCCAAAACGACAAGCAGGCAACCAAAAGCAATGGAAAAACTTGCTCCGGTGAAATATTTGGAGACGAAACTGCCGCAAAAAGCGCCGGGAATAGTACTAAGCGCAAATGGTATCGCCGCTCGGAACATAATGCGCTTTTGTTTCATATAGGCGTAAGCCCCGGAAACAGCGTTGCAAGCGACAGCAAAAAGACTGGTACCGATAATTTGCTGAACCGTGCTAAATATCATGGATCCATCGGGCGCGTACATCGTATACATAAAAAGCGGCACAAGAATCAGACCGCCACCAAGTCCGATAAGTGTCCCAAATGTCCCGACACAAACACCGACCAGCAAAAAGAATAAAAATTCCATGATCAAAAAAGCCATTCAAGAGGTACCTTCTTCTGGTTATATACTTTTCCAGATGGCTTATCAACAAGTATTTTTTCTTAGAAGAAGCATTTAACCAACGCGAAGAACGTCGGAAAATCGAGTGGTGTAAGAGGGACTTTTCATTTCTCGCTTCATTTTCCAATCGTCCGAATCGCGTTTAACAGCCGAAAAACAAATCGTGCCGTTTCCGTATTTGCTGTTTATTTGGTCCAGTGTTTCGGATAAACGCTCGCGCTTTCCCCTTCCAGCGACAAACAAGTCTTCAGTCGTTTCTCCTTTACGCCGAATATTTTCCAAAATAACGCCGGCTTTTTTATAAGCGACTCCCTTCACGTAATGCTTTTTCAGAAGTTTTACGGCGTTACTCAATATGCTTGGCGTGTCGTTTACGTACATTGCCAAATCAACAGCATCCATTACAGCGTACACAGGTTTTTCCGTCTTAAAGCGGTTTGAATAAAGAAAAATTCCGACACGGGAGGTCATCAGGCGCTCTTGCCGCAAAACCCGAGCGGCCTCTTCGGCATGCATGGTGATGGCGCTTAAAAGATCATCTATATCGAATACATCCTTGGAAAAGCTTCGGCTACGAAGAATTCTTTTTCTCGTTACAGGCAGGGGTTCAAATTCAGTGGATTCAATCCCCCGAAGTTCACGAGCGGTTTGAATCACATTGATAGGAAAGCATTGCTTTAATAAACTTTCAGAAGCTTGCGCCAAATCCAATGGCGTTTCAATCCCGAGTTTCTTTAACCGAGCAGCCAATTGCGAGCCGATTCCCCAAACTTTTCCAACCTCTTGATAAGCTAAAGCTTTTCGTTGTCTTGATGAAGAAAGATCGTTCCAATTCAAAACCCCGTGAAGAGCCGGAATTTTCTTAGCTAAATGATTACAGTATTTGGCTAGTGTTTTGGTGGGCGCGATGCCGACACAGGCCGGAATGCCTATCCATTGCCGGATACGCTCCCGAATGCAAAGACCTAATGTCGTTAAATTATCCAGCCCTGAGAGATCAGCAAAGCATTCATCGATGGAGTAAACCTCAATGGCGGGTACCAACCCGGCGATGATATTCATCATGCGAGAAGACATATCGCCGTAGAGCTCGTAGTTACTTGAAAAAACTGCGACCCGGTGGCGGCGGATAATATCTTTAACCTGAAAAAACGGTATGCCTCTTTTTAGTCCCAGCGCTTTGGCCTCTGCCGTCAGCGTGACAATGCAGCCATCGTTGTTGCTTAAAACAATCACCGGACGGTGACGCAAATCGGGCCTAAAAACCCGCTCGCACGAGGCATAAAAAGAATTCCCGTCAATCAGAGCATACATAGCTAGCCTTCGCTAGGCAGCAACTTTCCCGGAGACAGATTTGATCACAAAATTGACAACCCCGAATAGTTGCCACTCCTGACCTTCCTGCGGATAAATATCCGGATATTGGCCACTTGAATTCTCTGCTTTTAAATAAAAGCCCGAGGCCGTGCGAACAAATCGCTTGACGGTATAGTCGTTGTCAATCTGCATAACAACGATGTCTCCATTCTTAGGACTGCGGGAACGGTCCACAACAATTAAATCATCTTCCGAAAGACCGGCGTCTATCATCGATTGACCGGAGACTCTTAAAACAAAGGTTGCCGGTTCGTTATCAACCAACAGTTCATTAAAGTCGATCGTTTCCTTGTAACTTTCAGCCGGTGAGGGAAAGCCCGCTTGCACGGAGTACTCAAAGAAAGGCACTGAAATTTTTGAGTGCGGATGAACGGCGGTTATGCCGATAGCTAACTCCTTTGTCAGGCTCTTTGCCGTCGTCAAGGTTTGGCGAAGCCACTTTCCGCCCCCTTTTTCCTGAAACACTTTTTTTTGATCTGCAGTCACGCGGGCAATAATGGTTGCCTCCAAGGCTGCATCTCCTTCCGGTTTACGACCGGCGTTAACTCTTTTACCGCCACGCTGTTTTTTTAACATATCCGTTCCTTGTTTTTTATTGAAATTGTAATACACAATCAATAAAAGTCAATTTACTTCTTGAATGGACTCAATCAGATCTAGCAAAGTTGGGCAGTAAAAAACTGAAAATATTTGCAAACCCGAAATGAAGCAAATTAGGCGTTTAAAATTTTTTATTCCAATTCCCCTATCCGGGTCAAAAATTGATGAACTTCCAATGCCGTGCGAATATTGAGTTTATGGCAGGCGTTGCCGCGATGGATTTTGACCGTATGTTCTTGAATTTGCAGTTGATCGGCGATGACTTTATTGGATAAATTCTGAGCCACCAGTTTCAAAATCATGCGTTCACGATTTGTCAGCGCCTCATATTGCGCATGCAGCATCTGCGTCTCGTACTGTTTTCGTCTGGCCTGAAGATTTTCCTCAACTAATCGTGCAGCGGTTTCGCGCAATTTTTCCGGTTCAACGGGTTTTTCGTAAAAGTCTTTCGCTCCCCGCTTCAAGGTGTCAACCGCCAGACCAATGTTGCCATGCGCCGATAGAAAAATAATCGGAAGATCTATTTCTCGCTTGTTAATTTCCTGCTGCAGCTCAGGCCCACTCATCCCCGGCATTCGCACATCCAAAATAATGCAGCCGGGATATCGAAGATCATCTTTTTCCAAAAACTCTTCGGCCGTCGCATAGCAAGCCGTCTCCAATCCCACGACTCTCAACGTAAAGGCTTCAGAATTTCGAACCGTTTCCTCATCATCGATGATTCGGACAATGGGACGATAAAGATCAGGATTCACAAGAGCTTTCATTGTTTTTTCTATTGCAGTTATCAAAGCTAAGTTTAACCATTAAACCGTGAGGATTAAACGCTTCGAATTGAAGACGAGTGGTATGCCGTTCGGCAATCACTCGACAAATGGACAGCCCCAACCCCAGTCCTTCAATTTTTTCACTGTAAACCGGGCGGGATAATTGTTTAATTTTTTCGGAATCAATGGACGCCCGTTGTCGCGTACATAAAGCTCCCATTTAGTCCCGTCTTCACTTGAACGAACTCCGACTTCCACATAGGCCACTTCCTCTTTAAGCGAAGCCACGGCCTGCAGCCCATTGCGAGTCAAATTAACAATAACCAGTTCGATTTCAAAGGGATCGCATGAAACAATTGCCCGCTCCGGCAAACGTGTAGCAAGCACCACACCGGCCGTGTCTTCCGTTGCCTTAACGGTACGCATGGCTTTTTTAACCAAGGTAACAAGATCTGTTTCTGCATGCACGGAATCCTTTCGCTTCGCATACGAACGGACGCGTTCAACAATGTCTGAAATACGCTGGGCTTGCCGGGAGATTTCACGAGTCGCCTCGTCAATCACCGAGTCATTTTTACCTTTTAGATATAAAGACAGGCCATTTGAATAGTTAATAAGAGAGGTTACCGGCTGTCTAGCCTCATGGGCAATAATGCTGGAAAGTTCTGAGACAATTCCCGCCTTTTCAAGCTGCATCAGTCTCTCGCGATCTTTTCTGGCCGCATGTTCCAGCTGTTTATTTTGCTCTAACGTCTCTTCCAAGTCGCGCGTGCGACTTTGGACCATTTTGCTTACAGCAAAACCAAAAAGAATACTGCCTAACAATAAGATAACCCCAAGATAAACAGCGTAACGATACCGCCATATCGCCAACTGATTTTGGACCACTTCTGGGGTCAAGGGCGTTGAAACAAAACGCCGAATAACATGGATGACATCTCGAAAATCATTGGCAACAACCCACTTGTAACCCTTTGCCGTCGAAGGCATTGATAGCAAAATTTCCGCCACCTTACTGTTGATTTGTGCGGGTACGTGGGGATTGGCAGCAAACACCAAATCCGGATAAAGCGGAGTAGAACTCATGCAGTCGATACCACGATCACGGGTCAAACCAACCGGCTTCAAACTGTCTTTTGCAATCAGATTATGCTCATACAGATATTCGAGTTCGCATGTCTTCATAATGCCGGCATCGGCCTTGTTCTCGAGAACTTTCCTGGCGACTTCAAGACTGCCCTGGTGAACCGTGGTTACATCAAAAAATTGATCCGGCCGCTCCGTTGCGCGTCGAAGTTCATTGAGTACCACCTGCATACCGAAAAAAGACTCCCGGCCTTCGCTAGCTACAAGTTTGTTACGTAAATCCGTCAGTTTGTTAAGCCTTTTATCATCCGATTTCGCCACCACCAGAGCGCCTGCTGCATGCTGTGGATTGGAGACGCCCGGATTTTGATTACCGGCCAAATAGATCGCTCCACTTGAGTCCTGCATATAAGCAAAAGTGCCGCTCGGCGCCACATAAAAGTCCACTTCTTTATTAACCGCCGAAAGGTAAATATCGTGTTCAGTTATCGTTGTTGCCTCAAAACGATATTGAGGTAATTTTTTCTGCAGCGCTTTAAAAGTATCTTCCAATAAACCGGACTTAATATCAGACACTTCTGATAACAAAACTCCAATAACAAGTGTTTCGCGTTCCTTCGGTTCTTCTATTGGCGGCAAATATAACTTTTTTTCTGCTGCCTGCGTCCAGGTGCTGCCCAAAGTTAAACAAAGGGCACCGGTCAATAACGATTGGCAGAGAAAATTTTTGATTTTTTTCATACTGAGCTTAACTTTCTTTTCTCCAGATAAATCTTAATCGACTTCTTAGAATTGCTTTGATTTATTAGGGAAATCCCAAATCTGGTCAATAAAAACTAAGCATTTTTACCTAGATTGGACATTTTTCAAATAATACGACTTGTACCAAGGTTCAAAGACAGCTCAATCACCAACCAAGGATAATCAAAATAACGATGCAATATCCCCTATTTGGGGGTTATTGATTGCTTTTTCCTATCCATTGTGTGAGTGATGGATTTAAGAAGCAAATCGTATTTCTAAGGCACGGTCGAATTGAATCATTCGACTGATACTGAAATCCTCAAGTAGGAGAAAAATATGACTGACATGATCCCTTGGCTAGGCGTCATCGTATTGGTATTGACGGGCTGGGCAATTGTGAAGAAGTATCAGGTCAATATGGTGCTCTTTATCGGTGGTCTTTTGTTAAACGTTCTGGCTCTGTTTGGCGGGTTGGATGCTCTGATGGCAAAAGGCAGTACCGGTTTTATCGGTTTTGACCTGTTTGAGCTTTTGAAGTCAATCAGCACGTCTCAAGTCGCTGGTGTCGGCTTCATTATTTTGATTTCTGGCGGTTTTGCAAGCTACATGCAAGCAATCGGAGCTTCTGACCGTTTCGTAACGGTCTGTGCCAAACCGCTTTCTTTTATTAAGAATCCGTATCTGATTTTGGCGGCGGTCTTTATCTTCGGTCACTGCTTATCGCTCGTGATCACCTCGGCAGCCGGCCTTGCCATGTTGATGGTCGTTACGGTTTATCCCTTGATCATCCGTGTGGGCTGCTCTCCGCTTGCGGCCGCGGCCGTTGTGGCTAGCGTTCTGGCCATCGGTTACGCTCCGGCTTCCGGTACCGCCAACCTTGCCGCACAGCTCGTTCACCTTGAACCGATCGAATACTTGGTTCGCTACCAATTGCCGATGGCCGTGCCCACCATTATCGCTATGGCTATCGCTCACGTGGTTGTGCAGTACTACTTTGACAAAAAGGAAGGTACGGGTGAAGTTGCTGACTTAACAGAACTTGAAAGCAAGCGCAAAACGCTTGAAAAAACGCCTGCCTTCTATGCGATTTTCCCGATCATGCCGATCGTTTTCCTCTTGATTTTCAACAAGATGGTTTATAAGAGCGTGACTCTGAGCGTTCCGACGGCCATGTTTATCTGCTGGTTTATCGCTTTCATCTTTGACCTTCTCATGCGCCGCAATGTCAAGGAATCCTTTGACCTTTCCTTTGCTATGTTCAAGGGAATGGGCAATATCTTGACAAGCACCGTCGGTTTGATCTTTGTTGCAGCCTTCTTTGCCAAGGGTCTTCAAAACGTCGGTATCGTCGATCTGTTGATTGACTCGGCTCAAGGAATCGGTTTGAACAGCACCGGTATGGGCGTCGTGTTGTCCGCCATTATCGGTTTGGTGACCGTGTTGACGGGTTCGGGCGTTGCCGCTTTCACTAGCCTGGCACACATCGTCCCGGATGTCGCTCAAGCCATGGGCGTGGATGGCATCTCGATGATGGTCATGATGCATACCGCTGCTGAAATGCTACGCGCCATGTCTCCTGTTGCCGGCGTCATCATTATCGTGGCCGGTTTTGCGAAGGTTAATCCCCTGACCATGGTCAAGCGTACCGCCATTCCGTGCTTAGTCGGCTACGTCGTTATGCTCACTTTTGTGGGACTTTTCTTCTAACTCTAAACACTTCGAGGGGCAGAACAACACTGCCCCTTCTTAATAAAGGATGTCGAAATGAGTATTGAACTGACCGGGAAAGTGATGGGAAGCGTTCGAACCCATACAGAAGAGACTTTGAAAAAAGTCTTTGACAAAGCCTACACAGTGATTCAGTTATCCGAAGGTGAACTTTACGAGGGAGAATTAGATCAGTTAAAAGGCGAAATACCCAAACGACCGATCGTTCTTTTTATGCACGGCAGCTCCGGCATTAATCCGGCCATCCGCACCTTTGCCAAACATTTAGCTCAAAAAGGCTTTGCTTTCTTGGCCCCCGACTCCATGCAGACTCAAGACAGAATCACCTACTCTTCACCGGTTGCACAAACTGTGTACGAAGAAATCCATGCCATGCGTTACGCAGAACTTCGTTATGCGGTCCAAAGATTGGAAACTCTGCCTTTCTTTAACGACAACTACGTTATTGCCGGTACCAGTGAAGGAGCCGTAAGCGTTGCTCGGTTTATCAATGAGTCACCTCAAAAAGAATCGGCTCGGATGATTTTCTCCTGGAGCTGCGAGAACAACTACCATGTTCTCGAGCACAAAACCCACATTCCTGAAGACTGCTCGGTGCTCAATATCATGAGCGCGGAAGACCCATATTTCAGCCAAAAAAATTCGTATCTGGATAATCCAGAAGCATTGGGACACGCCGGCATGGTATTAAAAGATCACCCGGATGCAACGATTGTTTTATTATCCAAAGCACCGCACACTTTATTTAATTTACCGCAAGCCACTTCTGTCATTGATGCGTTTTTAGAACGTGTCGTGGTCTAAAAAAACGAGGGGAGGCTTAACACCTCCCCAATTGCTTAATCAGAAAGTTCTACCACTTAAAGCGCTGAACTAATGCAACCGTATCGCCTGCTTTACACACATTCTTCTTCGAGCAAAGTGTCACGCTCTTCCGGTAAAAACAGACATCTTATTTTTTCTCAAGGTCACTTTTTAACAGTTCACGCAACAAATCATTCTCTTTTTTTAATTGATTAATTTCATCGCGCAAGTCTTGAGTTTCACTAATGCTTGAATCTTTGGAATGCGGGGCCTGCGACTCTGTTTGTTTATCTCTTTTCAAAAAATACCAAACTCCCAATCCTAAAAGAATAAACAAAACTAAATTAGGAACGCCGGGGAAAAGCGGAGCACCTAAAAAATGCGGTCCAAAAACATGATGCATCATTGCCATTGCTCCTATGGAGAATCACTTTGCCTTAACTCCAAGATACAACAGTACGACAAAATGCGCAAAGGAAAACCGCAACAGTATGTTACGATGGGCATTCTGATAAATCGAAGTAAAAAAAGACTACTTTTGATCCCATAGACCGGCTTCAATACACGGTTGCTTCACAAATTCATTCGTATTTTTTTGAATTTTTTCAATACGTTGGGCTCGTTTACATTCCCAGGCGTCAACCGGGTACATCTTATTCCACGCGCTCATCACTTGGCGCTGCTGATTACTTAAACGGAATCTTGGGTACGATGCCGCCATGTAAAGGTGGGTTCGGGCGATTTGGCCGCGAGCTCGTTCAGGCGGCTCCGCTCGTCTACCGTCAATTTTCATTTCACAAGTGCCAAAATCACTTTTAGCATGGGGCAGCATTTGGAAATTGTAATTTTGTCGGGCGGCGTTAACAGCACCGATCGCAGGATAGAGGTTATACATATCAGCTTGCATAAAACGGTACTCTTGGTTGGCGCGCTCGGCACAGCGACGTCCCTTATAAGCTTTGCCTTTGTTATTTACGCAGACCGGATCCCCTTCTCGCCATTCTTTAAAGGCGCGACCGAAATTTTCGGCCGCCACCGCATGTTCCCACTCGACTTTTCCCGCTCTTTTTTGATGCTTGGTCGCAATGAAGCCTTCAGGCAAAGTGACATTTTTCTTGGCGTCAAAGCTTGCCCCACAATAAAGCGTTACCCGATGATCAAAATAAACCTGCCTTTCCAGAAGTTGTTTGGCCCTATTAAAAGAGTCGTTAACCGTATTACCTTGCGAAAAGCTAAGCGCAGGAACGAAGGCAAAAAGAGCGGCGGCAAGTTTTATAGATCGAATCATGGTCTGCAAGCAATAACTAAGGTAACTTTGTGAGCAAATTATAAACTTGAACTAACAGCATCGAATCAATTAGAGCGCCGTGCAGTGTGCGACCGGAGGCGTCAATCTTAAACGCTTTGCAAAGCGCGTCGAGAGAAGCGGCCTTGCCCGGGCGCTTTTGACGAGCAAGCATCAACGTGTCAATTACACCTTCACAGTAGTCCGCCATGCAGCCTCGGTTGACGGTAGCCAGTTCCGCATTCAAAAAACCAATATCGAAACGAGCGTTATGAATAACGAGAGTGGCGCCCTCAATAAAATTTAAAAAATCGCCTGCGATATCTGCGAATCGTGGCTGCGATTTCAACATCTCCCACGAATAGCCATGCACGCGCTGTGCCCCAATACTGATCGGCCGTTCCGGATTAATAAGTTGGTGAAAACTCGCCCCCGGTTCCCCGTTTGCCAATATTTCAACACAACCAATAGAAATTAGACGATCACCGTGTTGCGGATATAGACCTGTTGTTTCGGTATCGAGTGCAATTAAACGACTACACGTTGGCACGATCATCTGTCCTTATATAGAAAGGGCCGCCAAAATTAACAAGGCAGCCCTTGGCATTAACTAACGCGACTATTTGTCGAACGTGGAAATAGCTGTGAAAAGAACTTCCGTGCCCAACATAAAGTCATCCAACTTCATTTTTTCTTTCCAATTGTGAGAGCCGTCCTGATTAGCGACAAAAATCATCGTGATAGGAACCCCCATGTCAGCCATAACGGCAGAATCGTGACCGGCACCGCTGGGAATATCCATCACTTCTATCTCTGCTTTTTTCGCGGCGGTCTTTAAATGCTCAAACAGGTCATGGTCCACTTGGGCGGCTTTGCAGACTAAAGTACGGTCAAATTCAAAACTCACGCCACGGTCAGCACCAACCGCATTGGCTTCGGCGACTAAGAGCTTGTGGAAGCGATCAAGAGTGTCCATGGAAAGACTTCTCATATCCACGCTAAAGCTGACCTCTCCCGGGATAATCGCAATTGCCGCAGAAGGCGCTGTGTTAAAAACACCGACGGTGAAAACCAAATCTTCACCACGGACAAGCCACTCCGCCCAGTGACGTTCCATTTTCATCATAAGATCACTCATGGCCATCACAGCGTCATGGCGATACTGTTTATCGACCGCTCCCGAATGGGCTGTCACACCGATACAGCGGCAGGTCTTATGTCGCAAATTGCCACGAATTCCCGTGACAATCCCCACGCGGGCTTTCTTTTGAGAGTCCAATGTCGGACCTTGCTCAATGTGCAACTCTGTGAATGCGGCGATCTTTGAAAAATCAATGGCCGGATCCGTGCGAATCATATCATCAGGATTAAAACCCGCTTCACGCACAGCCTCAGCCAGTGTTTGATCCTTCGCACGGTGTTTGAGAGCCAGATCTTCGGCAGTCAATTGTCCAGCCATTGCCAGCGATCCAACGTAGGCTTTACCAAACCATGAGCTTTCTTCCATACGAAAAACGACCATCGTCACGTCACGCTTTGGCTGGTAACCAATTTTCCTCATCCACCAAAGAGTGGTTATCGCCGCTACAACACCGGCGAGGCCATCATAGTGTCCCCCTTGAGGAACGCTGTCGGCGTGAGATCCCGTCATGTAACAAGGCAATGAACGGTCAGTGCCTGGCAAAGTTAAAAACAAATTGCCACAACGGTCAACTTTAATCTCCAGATTAAGTTCACGAGCGATCGTTTTGAGATATTCATGAGCTTGATTTTCCAATGGTCCGTAACCTTGACGGGAAATCCCTCTGACAGGATCTTTGGAAAATTCCCGAATATCATTAAAGACTTTTTCAGCAAAAGCTCTTGCACCTTCACGCAAGCGTTGTTCGGACATAACCTTGCTCCTTATTGATGGTTTTGCAGACAGTCTTCATTTTGGGCTTTGTTACTAACAAATACAAGACCACCTTATTCGTTGAAGAAAAATTTTAATTTAAAAAAGTCGATGATATA
>OODG01001466.1_pt1 | contig 16070 bp, 39 predicted proteins | sample 1671621 | NCBI WGS metagenome assembly OODG01 (sample SAMN06348175, study PRJEB24527) | human gut metagenome | biome: human gut; feature: ankylosing spondylitis patient; material: feces | host: Homo sapiens | place: China | collected 2015-10 | reverse complement strand
ACCTTTTCAGCTTCGATACTCTGCGGAGTTATACGTCAGGTCTACCACCTGTTTGTTGCATCCAGTCATCAGCATAATGAGCGTAAGAGCGGACACACATACGGTCAAAATCTTTTTCATAATCGTTTTCCTCCGTTTGTTGATTTTTATATTATCAATCCATCCAAGTATACTCTTGGAACCGTTGAATCTGCTTGTTAAACGTGATGGGAAGGTCGCCTATCCCACCTTCCTTGTTCTTGCTCAGCCGAAACAGGTACTTGTCGGGGTTGTCGCCGGACAGAAGGATGATTGCATCTGCGTCCTGTTCAATCTGTCCGCTCTCTCGCAAGTCGGAGTTGGTAGGCGTTGCTCCGGGCTTGGATGGGTTTCGATTGAGCTGTGCCAGTGCCACCACAACAATGCCTGTGGTCTGTGCCAGTTCGTGCAGGGCAATGGATATGGCTGTAATGGCGGCATATCTGTCCTTTGCGCCTGTTTCGTGGATGAGTTGAAGATAGTCTACGAAGATGACCTGAGCCTTTTTACGGAGAGCCTGCGCCTTCATCCACGCCACGTTCTTTCCGGCAGCGGAGCGGATATATAAGGGCATCTTCATGTTCTTTGCCTGTCCGTCAATCTCATTCAAGCTGACCGCCTTATTTTTCACCGTGTCCAGAGGGCAGTATATTTGATTAGCCATCAGACGTGCGCCCAGCTTGCGTTTGCTGGTTTCCAAGCTGAAATAGTACACAGTGTAGTCCTGCTTTGCCATGCTTGCTGCTATTTGCAAGGACAGAGCTGTTTTGCCCGCAGACGGTCTGCCACCGATGATAATAAAATCACCCGGTGAGATGTGCAGCGCTTCATCCAGACGCTCTAGGCCTGTCTTTATATACACAGGCTTCTCGTCCATGTGAAGCAAATAGTCGTTCAGCACATCCTCGTATGTCCACGCATCTTCTTCCTCAGCTTTCAGGCTCATTGCTTCGCCCATCTGCTGGTAAATGTCTGATAGATCAGAATAGTCGGTAAGTTCGCTGGTCATCTGAAATGCCAGACCTTGCACACGAGTGAGTGCAGCTTGTTCTCTGATAAGCTGTGCCCAACGCTGCATCTGCTCCCTGTCAATTCGCACACACTCTGATTCACAGGTTTGTACACACGCCAAGAGCGTCTGCGCTACGTCTTGATGCTGCGTGTTTATCTCGACTATATCTATCTTACCCCTAGCCGTCCAATAGCCCTGAACAGCCGCAAAAGCGTCTCTCAGCTCAGGCCTGAATAAGTCAAGTTCAAGGTCTGGTATGATTTCATCCACAACGCCCGGCTTGCAGAGCATCAGCGCACCGATAAATACCGTTTGAACGTCCATTGTCATAGTCTAGGAAACTCCATCTCCGTACTTTGCTCGTACTGGTCATCCTGTTTCAGTGCGTAAATGTCCTGCCATCCGGCATAGATGCTCTGGTCGAGAATGGCTTTCCAGTCATGCCGGTCAAACTTTTCCAGCTTGTTGCAGAGCATCTGTTTTGCCCGGTCTGTCATAGGCTTTTTGATTCTTGTACGCATCTGTGCGAACTCTCGCAGGGATTCCAGCAAGGCTTTATCGCCATGAGCAAAGTCGGAGAAGATGTCAGGTTTCTTTTTGACCGCACTTTCCGGCAGGGTATTGACGTTCATCTGACTGTCAGTTGATACAATGGGCTCATTGTCATCTGACTTTGAACTCATAGATGAGCTGACTTTCATCTCATTTATGACATGAGGATGAGATGACTTTCGTGTAGACAACCCTTTTGACGCAATATCGCTTCTTTTTGATTCTTCATCGAGCAGATGCTTAATCAAAATGAAACAAGATTCTGCTTTTTTTGAGTTCAAAGTTGCGTCTTTTTCTTCAAAAACGTATGCACAGATTGCGTCGTAGAGTTCCAACTTCTCTTTACTTTTGAGTGTGGAGATGGCTTCAAAGTAGTATCGTTGGAATGTAAAGCTGTCTCGTTTTTTGTCCATGCTCAATCCTCTTTGTAGCGTTTGTTCCATGCTTCGATAAGGTCTTTCCTAATCTTTTCTTTATCAACTTTGGAACAATCAGAGTTGTATAGCTTGCTTTCCATGAATACCCGGCACTTGCATCCATTCTTGCCGACTCCTCTTGTTATAGACATCCAGCTTGTCAAATAGTCGCCTGCTTCGGCAATGGCAACTTTTCCACCGCAGAATGGGCATCTTTTAAGTTCTTCCATCTTTAATTCTCCTTAAAACAGGCACTCAGCGTCAGATTCACGTAGCCAGCCTTCGCCCGGAATGTTGACTATCTCATAATACTGCCGTGCAACGTAGATTGTTTTCTGCCCATCCTCAGCGATCAGACCGACAATCAGATAGTTGCCAGCAGCCATAAAGAACCAAGGGTTGCTCTTGTAGGTCTCACCCTTCATCCAGTTCTTCATCCTGTTTACGGCTTTTTCAATGTCATTGTCGGGACAGTCCGGGTTGTCGTATGCAAAGAAATCCTCAGGAAATTTAAGTTTTTTCATGTTCTTAACCTCACACCATCGGAAACGACATCCAATGCGTTACAATCACATCTTTCGGCAGTCTCTCGCCTATCTCATCCCAGAACTGACCGTCTGCGTAACAGCCAAGAAAATACGCTGTCGGCGAGATTCCTTGCAACATTTTTCCATCTTCATCACGCCACGTTGTCTTAGTCGCAAGCAACAAAGGCTGCGTCCGCTCTCGTGGCTGTTCGCTTGCCGGATGCCAGAGGGTGTTAGCCATCGCTCTTTCTCCTTTCAATCTCATTGCAAACCGCCTTGTAGAACGTATCCCACATCTCATAGTCGCATCCCATGCCAAAGTCAAAATCAATCTTCTTGCGTCCTGCAATGTCACGTTCAAAGCAATCAAGGGTCTTGTCGGTCAGCTCTGGCAGAAGCGGTGTGATGTATCCGCATACAAAGCTTGGCATATATGAACGTCTGCCCAAGCAATAGCGCACAGCGCAGTTGCAAACCGCTCCAAAGTTATCATTAGTGGGGTCTACCATGCCTTTAGGTGCGTCTGACTTCAAATCGTTCACGCTGCATTGAAGGGCTTCTGCGAATTTTTCCAGCCGCGTTTCTTTCTTCACGCTACGCTTCTGCTTTTCAACGGCACTTACATACGCATTGGTTGTTCCAATTATCCTTGCAACATCTTTCTGCGTGATGCCAAGTTCAAGCCTACGCTTCCTGATTTTCTCTCCCGTTGTCATACTCTTCCGTTTCCTTTCTGATTTGCTGGCGTTCAATCTGCTTTAGTCTCGCCTTTGCCAGCTTGCGGTTGTCAGCCTTTCGGATAGCCCAGTTATTGCGGTGGTTTGCCAACGCTGCAAAATAATGGCTAAACTCGCTTTGGTCGTACCAGCCCTTGCCAATAAGCCCTTTATAGGTCTGCTGACGTTTCATCTTTCTTCTCCCATTCCTTGCATCCACGTTCATCCCACACGAAGTCTGCAACGTGTTCTGACTGGTCGTTCACGCACACACCCTCCGGCTCTGCGTACCATTTGCAAGAGCCACAGGACGGCTCGGATTTGTTCTTACAGGATTCTGCCGTGCATCGGATAGCCTTGCCAGCGGAGAACTGTTTGATGCCCATGCAAGAGCAATGTTCGGTGGTGCAGTAGAAGTTCATTCCTCTATCTCCTTCCATCCGATAAACTCGCATAAGCCAACAGTGTTGTTGGCGCAACGATGAATGAGGACTTTATCGCTTATTTTGAATTTTGCGATAAACCCAATTTTACTTTCTTCCATTTCGTTTTCAAACATCCAATCAACAATGTCTTTGTCGATTCTGACATCGCCTTCGTCCGTCATAGTCGCAAAGCACTGTTTGCATCTGTAAAGAGCACACTTTTTCATTATATCTGCCCTCTATTTCTCCTTCTGTTGGCATTGAACCGTCCGATCACTCGCTTATACTCCTCGTAGCACTCCGGGCACAGGTCGCCTGTGTCCCTGCGCCACGCCCAGCCATTGAAATATTCGTCAGGCTTCATCATTCTGCAACCCAGAACTGCTCCGCAGCGGTCGCATACTCGCTTGTGGTAGATTCCTCTGTCAGTTTGCATTAGTCGTCCTCCTCAAAACCCGGCGCTACCCTTGCAATATATTCAGTTTCGGAGCCTTCTGGAAATGCAAGTTTAAGGCTTCCACCAATCGGCTGATTATGCAAAGGGTATATGTCGAGACCGTTCATTGCGACTTTCGCCGCTTCTTTTTGAGTAGAAGCGTGAACAAGTAAATATCCACGTTCTCTCCATTCAACAGGCACTTTATACAATCCCATGTTAGTCATCCTCCCCAACATCCTTGAACAGGATTTCTTTGTCGGTTTTCCAGTCTTTGATTTTGCACGGAATGTCCGTGCCGGGCACGGTCTTTTTCAGCCCATCCATCTGCCAGATGTTCCATGAGATTGTTTCTGCAATGCAATCAAGAAACATAGGCATACAGCCGATTTCAAGCCGTTTTGCATCAAACCGATACCTAAAATTTTCAACCAGCGTCAGAAACAGATTGCACCTTGCCAGCAAGAGATTGTCTCCCTGCCACTCATAGCCGTATGTCGATGCGTAGGCGCTAATTGCCCAGCACATCCACATATCGTAGTCATGGAACTGCTCTGCCAGAACATTTAGCTTCCTATCCAGCAGACCGATTCTGTCCGGCACGGAAATCATCTGCCCTGTGGTGGTGTCGTATCTTCTTGTAAGAAACGGCGCTTCTCCACAGGTTACTTCAAGACAAGTCTTGTTGATATACTCCTTCCAGTCCTCGCCCTTCAGGTCGTTTTCGGCAACGTCTGCCATCTTCTTGCAAACCCATGTTGGCGTGAACACCTCTGCTTTCTTGCTGGTGCGCTTTTTTTGTTCTGCAAGCCGTTTTTGCACACGAGGGACAAGCTGAACTTTGTCCAGTTGCTCCAGCGTGATTTCATCTGCAAAGCCCACGCCCGTTTCAGGCGGCGGGTCTGTCGCCCAGATGATGTTCTTGCCTGTCGTGTGGTCTTGCAAGAGGACAGGCAGGAACGTGCGTAAGCATGGGTCGGAGAAGTCAATCAGTTTTCCCATTGGTCAGCCCTCACCATAATTTTGTTTTCCTCTTTCAGCCAGTCCTTGACGCAATGAAAGCAATGCTCACGGTTCTGGCAACGTTCCGGGTCACGATGCTTGATAAGCTCGCAGATGCCCGGCGTTAGGTTCTCCGTAATGTCCTCGTCCGTCATTGAACAAATGAAATCGCCGTTAGTCATGTTCTTCCACCTCTCTGTACTCCACGTCAATCCCCTTCGGCAAAGCCGTCTGGTACTTCTGGGCGAGCTGCTCTGCGCTCTGGGCATCGCCCAACGGTTGTTCAGGCGGTGCAACGGTAACTTCCACGTTGTCACGCATACCAAAGTAGTTCTTGGCTCGAAAAATCCACTCTGCCGGATTCTCCTGACCATACATACCGTTGTACGCCCACATGGACTGCATTTGCAGAATCAGTTTCAGGATGTACTTCTGCTGTAAGCTGTCGTCACGGCGTTTGCCTGTCATAATCTGTCTAAGACTAGGCCATTCGATGCCAAGCACCAACGCGATCCATTCCACCACAGGGGAAATTCTGGCTTCGATGCAAGCGTCAAAGAAGAAGTCAAGGCGTTGCTGCACTTCAATTGGGTTGTTCATGTCAACGCTCGGAAGGTCGCCAAAATACTTTGCAGCAATCATGCCAACAACTTTCTTATCTTCTTCATTACCAATTCTCGACTGCAAATCGCCTGTGTTCATCATCTTCGACTTCTCGATAGCCAACTCCTGTTGTTCTTTCACCTTTTTACTCACCTGTGAGCGGATAGATTTCCGCTTGTTAAGCATCTGTTGTTTCTTCTTCTCACGCTCTTTCTCACGCTTCGCAGCGGCTTCTTCTTTCGCCTTTTGCGCTCGCTTCTCACGCTTTTTCTTTTCAGCTTCGGTCAGCGGCGGTCTGCCACGACCACGCTTCGGGGGTGTTGCCATGTATCAGACCTCCTTCGGTGGCTTTGGGAGTGGCATCCAATGTGTAACATTTTTGAATGGGATGCACTCTCTTGCTTCACACCAACCACCGTTTACATCATAATAGGCTACCCAGTCACCAGCTTTTTTGTCGTGAACCAGAACATAATCGCTGGCAAAATCGTTTTTCGGAATATCAGGAAGTCTATCTTTAACACTAATCCATTCGTTCATGTTCTCATCTCTTCATTTTCGTTTCGATGTTTCTCAGTTCCCGTGCAATCCACAAAATAGAGCAGCAGTTGTCCCACTGCCGCCACCAAGCGCACTTTTCTTTCTCGCATACGCACCGACCAAGCGGATTGCTGGTCATCTTCATCGGGCAGTAAAGTTCGTTGTCCATCAGTACTCCTTTTCGATATGAACCTTTGCAATTCTGACCATCGTATTATCTTTGAAACACGCAGGTCTGCCGTTACTGAGAAACACGCAATTATACGTTATTGCTTCTCTAAATAAGGAAACGTCCGTAATACTATTTATTCTCATTAAGAGATCTTTTTTGTAATAAAACGGTTCTCCAATCTTGAGCGAATCAAAACGAACCACCTGATTATCACGTTCTCCACGAATTTCCATACTTATCTCCCTTCCATCACAACCGCCGTACAAACGACCAGACACACGTTGATGAACAGCCAGACAAGCATTGCCTGCCGTTCCTCAAACAGGCTGTTCGTCATGTCCTTAATTGTCCGTTCAGACTGAACCACTACCGCCAGCAGGACTAAGCAGACCAGCCAGCGAGTTACAAATTCAAACATACTAATCCCTCACTGTTACATCGCAACTTATGCATCTCATTGTTTCGCCACAAATCGGGCATTTTGGACTTTCTGGATTCTTTTTCATCACTTCTGTTGCGAATCGAGGGTCTGTAATCTGCGTTTCAGTCTAACACGAATCGCACTTAAACTTTACACTTGTCACGCACCGTTTCTGCGGTCGCATCCAGAAAGCGTCTTGAATTTCCTTTTGTGTCAAAAACGCAATCGTTTCTTCATGGTTCAACAGTGCCATTGTTATCCTCCATCAAATCGTCCATACTCAACTGACCACTGACGTTGTCATCTTCCATCCACCAGCGAAAAACGTCCATTCCTGTTTGCCAGTCGCACGGCAGACCTTTTGCTTTTCTGACATCAAGCATTCTTTCAAACGCAGAAATGTACATTTTTTCGTAGGCAGGCCAGCGCATAAACTCGCGCTGTCTGCCTCCCCTACCGGCCATAGGACAGCCAATACAGCCAACACGCTTCTGCCCTTCGCAATACAATGGATTGATAGGCAAGTGTTCGCTGTGCGTGTAATCCCATACATCATCATCAGACCAGTCCACGATCGGATTGACGGTCATCTTGCCTTTGAGGTTGCAGGTCTCAAACAGTTGTCGCTTTTTATCGTTGTCTCCCATTAAGATGATTCTTTTCGCAGGGTCTTTGTGCATCAGCTCCATCACGCCACGACTATTCTTTCTCCGAGCGGATTCAGCCCACCGCACACCTGTTGCAATGAATCGGTTTTTGCCAGTGTTCTCTTTCAAAACATCACAGCAATACCGCACAAGTCGTGTAGGCGGCATCAGCTTTTGAGGAATCATCGTCCACATGGATACGGGCTTGTCCTTGTATCGTGGCATGACGATGGAGCATTTGATTCCACGTTCTTCCATCACTTTGAACTGCTCACGAATGAAATAGACCGTCTCCGGCGCATCTGCTGTGGTGTGGCTGTTGACCACCTCAAAGTTGATTCCGGCACGTTCAGCCAGAGCCACAAGCACCTGTGAATCCTTGCCGCCAGAGTATGTGACCATCAACGGTTTCTTGTACCGATGCTCTGATAGCCTTGCAGCGTCCTGCAACCGTGCGATTGCAAGCTGTTCTTTGTCCATTAGCTCCACCTTTCTCTCAGCTCTTTTTCGACCTGCTCTGACTTTGCGGTAATGTAATCCGCAAACTCGTCAGGTGTCATATCCTCGTTCTTGAACTGCCCAACCATCTCCCAGTACCTGTCACCAATGCGGATGATTTTCTGCACCTGTTCATTGGTTAGGTCTGCATCGCACCGAAGGTTCTGAATCAGTGCGCCCCATGTGGTTGCGATGCCATCCAGAGCCATGCGAAATCCGTACAACTGGTTTTGCCGTGCGATTTTGCGGAGGTTGGTCGGCTTGACCTGTTTACCGCATAGAGGGCAGTTTCCGAATTTATTCATCCGACTGCTCCTTATCGGTGGAAAGCTCGAATGTAACTTTTAGCTTCTTGTTTCCAATAACGCCCCACACCTTTTCGAGCTTCGTTTTGTCGGAACGCTCCATTTCAGTAATAAAATGAGACAGAACAGCGGAAACTGCTTCATCGGTCACATTAGACTTGCTTCTCCATAACTGTAATCCATCTTTCCGCTGCTTCATCATCGTTCCAGCATAGATGGTTCCGAATAACCCACATCCAACATGATATTCAGTCATTTTTATTCTCCTTTGCTTCAAGGCGAGAGAGCCAGCGAGTGCGCTTTGCGCCAAACATTGCCGTTGCATCCTCATACCATTCAGATGAGCAGTTCAGTGCTGAGATGCAAACAATCACATCCGCATACTCCTCGATCAGAGCGTTCTCGCACTCATTTACGCTCTTCGGTGTCGGGTTCGTGCCATCCAGCGCACGGCGCAGCTTCAACGCAGCCTGTGCCAGTTCGGACGCTTCTTCTGCCAACTGCGCCAAGATTTCGGTCTTGGGCAGAATGTCTGAAATTTTCTTGCTCACTTCTGTTCTCCTTTCAGCCAGTCGTTCAGCTTTGCCATGCAAGAGGGACAAAGAAGAATGCCCCACCCTTCTTCCCCGTCAATTATTGGCCGAACTTCAATTTTCCTATTCATTTTGTTCCATTCTTCAAGCGTAAACGTTTCGCCACACCTATCGCATACCATTGTCATTTTCGTTCTCCAATCTTTCCAGCAGCGCATCCACGTCATACCGCCAATGGACACGCAGCCTTTTTGCTCTGACCTCTATTCCCTCTTGCTCTGCCCACTGCCAAGGGATGCTCTTGCGGTTCTCGTTGTATCGGAACGATAGAACTTTGTTGGCAGGGATTGCAAAGGTGCGGTTGACCGCCCTGTAATTGACTATCACATGAGCGGTCTGGCCGCTGTACCCCATTGCATCCACCATGTCCGTGATGTGCTTTTCCTTGCGGTATTTGCACTTTGCCTTGTCGTACTTGCCGAACACCTTTTCCAGAGGAATAGAGGGCGTTTCAATGGTTTTCAGTTCAAACAGGTGGTTCATCGGGTAACGGTACACAAGGAAATCGCAGATGTTGTCGATGGAAAAGGACAGGTTCTCGTTGCCGCCGTAGTAGGTGGCAGCACTGTCTTTTAGCCGGTAGCACCACGCATCGGATGGGACGGATGCCTTGAAATCTGCTTCAAACTGCTTTCCGGTGTTCATGTGTTGTCCTCGATTTTTTTTGCTTCTCTGATACGTAGCCGAGCAAGTTCGCTATTTGCATATCGCAGTTGCCAACTACCAAACCAGCCTTTGTGAACAAGTTTTCCGGCGCAGTAAACAAACTCCTGCTTCATCAATTCATCAAGTGAAATGATGTAGCCGCCCGGCTTATACTTTCTTTTGCTCATCCTCGTTCACCTCTAAACCCACGAAACATGAGTTGCCTCGTCAGCGGGCTTTTCCATTTCTTTCATGATTCGCTTGTGTTCCTTGACCGTCATGTTATTCGGCACAAAGCACTCGTCTATATGTTTGAACGGACGCATATAATGTTTTATAGTATCTTGTGCTTCTTTTCGTGCCTTTTCGGCGCACATTTCGATGTAATCATCTTCAGTCATGTTGTAGTCAGTAATGCAATCAACTACCGAAGAAAACCTGCACAACAGACCATTAGGCTGTCTTGCAATAAACGCTCCCATTTATCGTTCACCTCTAAATTCACTTCCGAGAAATCGCTTCTTGCCACGTTCCCGGTGCTTGTCCTCGTAGTTGCGGTGGTACACACTCTGGCTTTGGTTCAACTCATGCACGAACGCCTTGCGCTCCTCAAAGTCTTTCTTCTCTGCCTTGTACTTCTCGCAAGTGTCGTGGCAAGCTGTGCAGCGTGATGTGCAGTTGAGACAACAAGTAATCATTCAAATTCACCCCACTGTTCTGCCATTGCTTTTGCAATGCCGGGAAATGTTTTGCTTCGTTGTTTCGCTGTTCTGTGGCCACTTTGAGACCATGCGTCTTTTCGTTTCTTCGCACGATGATCTGACGACGCGACCCATTTCGACGTAGGTATAACAATATCTGTGGCGAACAGTCCCGGAATGTTTTTCAGCCATAAGCACGTTGTTTTCATGTATTCATCTCCGAACATATACGGCTGAATGATCTGGCTGTATTCTGGCAGTCCAAAGATTCGCATAGGTATCGGATTTTCTATTGCTATTTTATCCACCGGGGCATTCCAGAACTTCATGAAAAAATCTCGTGCATCGCATCCCTTTTTATATCGCTCTGCTTGAATTTTGCCGTCAATCACTAACCTATTTCCGCCGGCTTTTGTTAAATAAGTGCAAGGCGGATGTGCAATGAGCAAATCCCACTTGCCAATATCATGCGTTACGCCGCCCATTGTCACGACTTGCCCTCCCTCCAGAGCCTTGAGCGCATCTCCAAGAATGTGCCACTCAGGATGCCCGCCGGACGGCTCCTGAATATCGCAAGAGTAGGATTCGTGACCTTTTGCCCGGAACGCTTTGCAGACTTCCTGCGATTCCTCACAGGCGATTAAAACTTTCATTTTTCCAAACGCCAGTCCAGCCAGATAGCGCAGCTCTTATATAAGGTAGGCGATCAACGCTTTATGGGTCAGAATGGCAGATCATCCGTGTTGCCCTCAATCACAGAAAAGTCATCGTTTCCACCCTGCGCGTAGCCAGAACCAGACCCACCAGCCAGCGTTTTCTTCGGCCTGACCTCATAATCGCCGGAACGAATCTTGTCAACGCTGGTGAAGCGGTCAACGACCAGTTTCGTCTTGATGTTCCCATCGTTGCCCATGTATTCTTCCTCACGGAGAACCACGCCGACCAGCTTGCCACGCAGAGTCTTTTCATCGTTGTTGAACTTGTAGCCCGGATTGGACTGCTCCACAGCGGTGATAAAGCCCTTGAAGAACGGCAGCGCCTTTTCCTTGTAGCTCTTGATGGTCTTGCCACCCCACGCCCACTCGCCCGGATTCAGCTTGCCACGTTCGATAAGGGAAGCGGTCTGCTCACGCCAGTAGCCCTTGAACTCGCCCTCTGTGACTTCCCACTCGATGTTCAAGCGCTCCTTTGCGGGCTCGTCTGTTGCCTTGCAGATACCGGCAACATAGCCGCCAACAGGCAGGTCGCGGCGTTCGGTGGCTTCCTGCACGTCATTCCAGTTGATGTTCTTCATCTGTTACTCTCCTTTGTTATCCGGCTGATCCGGGATGTTGTAATACTCACGGATGGTCTTGTCTACGGCGGCAAGGTCGTTCTCGATCAGTGCATCGTTGAACATCCCAAGAGGGGTTTTCACGGTGTCCATACCATCATTCCGAGTGCTGAACAGGTATCGCCCATCCTGCACAACAGTTTTCAGAACGATGGTGAAGTAGCCTTCCACACAGACCTTCTCGTCCAGCAGCTTGCCGATGGTCTTAAATTTCTCGCCGCCATCGCCGTCACGTTCGCTGTGCCCAAAGAAGTAGACCACCACATCGTCCGGCAGCTCCTTTGCCCGCATCAGCAGGGCGTTGAAGTTGGCTGCCATGTCGGTGAACTTCTGGTAACCGGCGACCTTTGCGTTTCGCATAAACTCGCCGGTCATAAGGTAGGTGGCATCGTCAATGACGATGGATTTCCGCTTGGTGCTGTGGATTGCGGCATCAATCTTGCTGTAGTCGTTGGTGATATAGGTTTTCATGCCGCTTCGGAACGGTAGCGGCTTGCCAAGCACATTGATAACCGCCACCTGTTCCGGGTCAAAGTTCCGAAGCGAAGCGGACTTTCCGCTGCCGGAGTGACCGTAGACCATTACTAATACTGCCATCAGTTGTTCTCCTTCCTCGCTTCTTTTTTCGCTTTACGGCAAGCCGGGCAACGCTTAGGCAATGCCATGTTATGCGATTCAAAGAAAATGCGTTCTGAACGAGAAATCTCGAATGCTCTGCCACAGTCACGGCACGTTTTCTCTATGCTTGCGTTCTCGTCCTCCGAAGCCCTTCTTGCGGCATATTCGACAGCAAACGCTTCTTTGACTCCGTCATAAGGGCTCCTAACAAGCGTATGTTTCGGTGCGTAGCCGTTCTCGCGGAGTATCTCCTCTAAGTTGTTTCTTTTGCAGTTTGCGCAAAGAGTTTCGGTGCTGTTTGGAAACACTGAAAAAGGCTTATTGCACTTTTCGCAGTGCTTAATTTCTTTCTTGTATTTACTCATTTTCTTCCCTTTCTTTAGCTTCATTAGGTTTCATTGTTCTTACTTTGGCTTAACTTGGCTGTACAAAATCAACCAGCCATCAGGTCTGCCAACTGTGCGCGGAGGTCTTTCAGCTCTGCTTCCCTGTCCTCAATCTCAGATTGCAAGTCCTCAATCGCTGCCAGCCGGTCAGCTTCTTTCGCTTCTGCCATCTGCTTGTTGGTCATAAAGTACACGCCGTCCTCCGGCTCGGTCACGCCACCGAATCTATCTAGGTTCACGCTAATCATTCTTTCTGGGCCGTCCTCTCTGTTTTCTGTGCTCTTGGATTTGAAGAGCTGAGTACCACTGGCTTGTGTCGATTTCGATAGTAGACCACCGGTAATCGCATTCTTTATTCAAGCAATGCTTTCTGCGAATAATGCAATCGTCCTCGTTTCTAGTGTCAACGGTCGTAACACTTTCCTGCCCGCACATCGGGCATTTCATCGTGCATCCCTCCACTCGTTGGTGTGGTGAGGAATGCGTTTTACTTTGCGATTTTCCCGTTCGATACGTTCATTTTCAGAGCTGACCCCAATGGCGCACAAGACGAGTGCTGCGGCGAGGAAGCTACACGAAAGGAAAACGTATCCAAACATTGCTACTGTGCTCTGACTTTTCTGGATTGCATCGCCACATCCTACTGAAAAGATCGCTAACGCGATTCCAAGCGTACAAAGGACATTAGCTTTCAGGCTTTTCACTCTTATTACCTCCAAAACTCAGTATCCATGCCGTAGCCATTGCCATAGATACCGTAATGATTCCACGGGCAGCTGATGCTCCTACCAGAATACCGATGTGATGCACCATCCAGAAGTTCAGCAGAAATACCGCCAAAACCACTGCCAGTGCTATGCCCCACATTAGGGCAACTTCAATAAACGCTTTCATCTTGTCTCCTTTCATTTTTTGCCATTGCAAATCACGGCTATACCATGCTTTGCCTTTGCTTTTCTGCTCCTAGCTACTCAATGCCAAAGCATGTCGTGTCTACTTATTGCCATCGCTTCGCTACGCCTTGCATCGCCTTTGCTTATCAAAGCTACACCTTGCATCCATAGCCGTTGCATCTCGGTTCTAAACAGCGCCTTGCCGTTGCCGCTTCGTCTCCAAGCATTGCCTTAGCATTTCTGGGCCAATCGTCACTATGCCGTTGCCGTTCCACGCCGAGTGCAGCACAGCCCTACCCTGCCATAGAGGTTAATTGAGGATTTCGTAGGTATATCGCCCCTTGCCACTGTTGCGCCACTGGCCGATACCACGCAGAGCGCCGTAGTCCAGCCACTCGAGCACAACCTTCTCATGAGAATCGTCCAGAAGAACGATTTCAAACTCGCAGGTCGAACCAGCGGGAATCTGCTCGCTGTTGGCAAGACTGACGCGCTCGCCCTGCGCTGTCTGTGCGCGGAGCGGGCGCTGGCACTCGGTAATCTCGCCGTTCACATGAATGGGAATCATGCGGGGCTGAACGAAAATCAACCCATCAATGACCTTCTTGTAGGCCGTCAGCTTGCCGCTTTCGTTCACGGCCTTCTTCTTGCCCGTTTCGGTCTTGCCACCGATACGACCCAGCATACCGCAAGAATCCTTGAAGAAGCCCTTGATCTGGTAGTCATACAAGATGGGTTCGCCGTTTTCGTTGCGAGGGAACACGGTCATGCCCTTATCTGCCACAGCATCAGCGCCCAGAGCAGCAACCTCGTCCTCGATGGTATTTGCATCCGGGGACTTGCTGGCGATGAACTCGCGTGCAATGTTCTGGTTGCTAGGCCATGTGCCGAGAACTGCTTCGGTGAATGTGATTCTTACCTTGATTTTTTTCATTTTTGCTCACTCTTTCTTTCTCGATGCGTTCTAGCCGGTCTTTCTCCCGGCTGTGCCAGCGAATTTCTCGCTTTCCGTAGTATTTACCGTTCATCAGGGGCCTTCACCTTTCCCTGTGCAAGTAAAGTACTGTAATGGCCGTAGCTCATGCCATATCGTTTTGCGGCATCGTTCATCTGTCGCACGGTATACTTTGGAGGCTCGTGCTTTTGAGGTCTCGCACGTTCTGGCTCCTGCACATCCCAAGTAATTTTGAACTCACCAGATGCTTTTAGCTCATTCAGCTCTTTTTTCTTTTTGGCTTTGTACTTTTTGGCCAAAGCCTTGTTTGCATCTGCTGCGCATTCAGGGTGATACTTCTGAGACCAGACCTTCCGAACCATTGGCTTCTTGCACCAGGCGCATAAAACCGGTTCCGGCTTAGCCTTGATTCCTTTCTTTATAAGAGCCTGCCGTTCTCTGCGAACAATGATTTTACATTCTTCACAGTATTTCTTGCACGGATTTACAAGGCCAAGAAAGACACCGCAGCGCTCACAGTACTTTTCTTCCACGCTGCATCTCCTCTTTCAGTCTGGCTTCCCGATTGTGGCGCTCAAAGCACTGATTGATGGTCTTCTCCATCCAAAGCACCTTGTTGGCATCGTTTCGGGACACGCCAGCTGCCATTGCCAGCTTTAATCTGCGCTTGCGGCTTTGCGCTTTGCGAAATTTCATCACCAGCATTCACCAGCCTTATCTGTGATAAACTTCGGGACTTCCTTGCCTGTGGCAATGCACAGCGCATACGTCTTTCAGAACGAACCACGCTTCGCCATCAACATCGACTGTGCGAACCTTGTTGTTCTGATATTCAAAAACTTGAATGTTCGCCATTTTCTCTCCTTTCTTACGTTTCCGAATCCTGAATATTCAAAATCCGGCAGATGCTTTTCTTGATTCCGGGCGTTTCAAGCTTTCCGGTCTTAATCTTGAAGAGGTAAGAACGGTCAAAATATCGTCCAGTATCCTCCTTGACTTTTTCAATCAACCAGTCGTTGGTCTTGTCTTTTTGGATAAGAGCAATCTCGATTTGTTTGCCAAAGTCACACAGAGGTTTTTTTTCAGCCATTATTTCACCTCCGGCTATTGATTTTTACGCATAAGTGTAATATAATGAAGTTGCTAGAAATCATTCATTACGCCTTCGCGGTACAGTCTTAGTATAATACGCTCTCGCGTAAAATGCAAGGCCTTTTTAAGCGTTCGCGTAATTTCAGCAAACCTTACAATGCGAGGACTGGAATTATGGCAAACTTGTACGAAAATATTGAAAAACTCTGCAAGCAGCGTGGAGTAAACGTGACCACTATGTGCAAGGAATCGGGCGCAAGCCGTGGGTCTTTGACCGATTTGAAGAACGGAAGAAAGCAAACATTGAAATATGAAACGCTTGATAAGATAGCTTCTTATTTTGAAACAAGCGTGGATGCTTTGGTTTCTGGCGAACAAAAAGAAAACCCGCCCCAGCAGCCGCAAAGCGAAGTTGATGCAGCAGTGGAGCGGATTAGAAGAAAACTTGAATCTATGCCAAAAGAACAGCGTGAAGCGCTGATGAACCTGATCGAAAAGATGTGACGTTCATGCGCATGCGCTTCGGCACGGCACGCTATTATGCGCCGCAGGTGCTGGCCCGCT
>OODG01001460.1_pt1 | contig 16104 bp, 18 predicted proteins | sample 1671621 | NCBI WGS metagenome assembly OODG01 (sample SAMN06348175, study PRJEB24527) | human gut metagenome | biome: human gut; feature: ankylosing spondylitis patient; material: feces | host: Homo sapiens | place: China | collected 2015-10 | reverse complement strand
TGATACCAGCGATGTGCTGTGCAAATACACCGTCGAACTCTTCAGGAACTTTTGCCGAGTCAGCGTCAATCACTTTCTTGTCAAGGATAGTCTGAAGCAAGATGGTCTTGTTTTCAACTTCCTTGGTGTACAGTGAACCAACGACAGTCTTGACAATCATACCCGGATGAGTAACCTGTCCAGTCACACCTGTGAACTTGACAACGATTGACTTCCGACGATATACAGAGTCGGTCTCAGTAGGAGTTTCGCCTTCCTGATTGAAGATGCCCACTTCCTGACCATACTTGTACAACTGATTGTACTGATGAACAGTATTGTCAATCTTCTGACGGTTCAACTCATTCCAGAACACCAACTGGTCCAAACGGTTTTCAAGGTTCTTCAGCACAGAATCCAAGGATTCAGGTTTCAGACCTCCACCGTTATTCAATTGGTCGTTGTACTGCATACCAGTCAACAGACCTGCTTCCATCGCCTTCAAGATTTCATCCGAAGACATACTTTCCAACGGATTTGTAGCCTCCGTTCCATTGTAATTGAATAAATCCATTTTCGTATATTATTTAAAGTTTCGTACGAAATTATTTCACGAGGCGAACGTTCTTCTTGTTATACATATACAAGGCTGCGTCTTTACCTATGTCCCCACCAATCGGGTCAAGCAAATAGGCAGTTGTATTGTCGCGCAAAGACTTCTGGATTTCGGGGTCGGCTTCCTCGTCAATCGATTTAGCAATCAACTCACGAACAACCGCACGGTCTCTCGAAATGCTCAGAACTGTTTTGTTGTCCTCATCCTTAGCACCGCCACCCTGTTCAATGCTTTTCTCGATGATAGCCTTGCTCAGACCAGCACTCTTGAATTCAGGAGCCGAATTTCCGAAAGCGATAATCGCCTGTCGCATACCGTCCAAAGATTTTTCAATCTTGTCAACGACAGGGGTCAAAGCCTGTTCAATTACTCCGGGAAGAGATTTCATGAACTCATCCTGAGACTGAGTAACCTTGCCAAGCAAGTTGTCTTCGATACTCTTCATGATATCCGCAGAAATTGACTTGGCGATGTCGTCTTTGTCTTTACTCTTGTCAGCACCGCAACCCTTTTCAACATCGTCTGGGTCTTTGTCACCATCCTTGTCATCAGGGTCTTTCTTGTCTTTTTCTTTGTCCTTTTCCTTCTTCTCGTGTTCACCGTCTCCGTCGCCTTCACCATGGTCATCCGGACCACTCTGAACCGACTTCTCCAATTTGATTGAGCCGGATTCAATCCAACCAGCAATCACCTCTTCTGAGAACCCACTACCAAGCAGGGACTTAACGAGGTCGTCATTTTTTTGTTCATCTGTTAACTGTACCATAATCTTTTGAATTTTTCGGTTTAAAAATATTACAAAATTTCTTTTCCCTAAAATGAGTCGTCAAATGTCTTCTTGAACAATGCGGAATTTTGAGTCAATAATTATCCTCTTGTTTCCAACTACCTGTTCGAACATGATACTCTTTCGTAGGTGACTCTTCAAAATTTCACCCGTAGGAATAAAATCTTGCATTTGAATCCCCTTTACAAAATCGATATACGAATTGAAGTTTACAGGAGTAAACGTCAGCGCAATATTATTGATAATTGCCTTCGTGATATGTTTTTCGTTCTTCGGGTCTCGCTCCAAGGCTTTTCCCTCAATAGACATTCCAGGCTTTCTGGTTGAACCGCTTTCGCGCATTTCAATACACTTGTCCCAAAAGGCTCTTGCCTCGGGAGACTCGCTCCATAACTTTCCTTTCACCCAAAATTTGTTATCGACTATCTTCCCGTCAAGCGGTTCACCAATCCAAAACCTACTTTTCAATTCTTTTGCTCGAACTGTTAAGTGGTCAAGATTGAACAAACCATGCTTGAGGAAGTAGTCTATAACGAACCCATTGGGCTCCATTGAGTCACCCTGATAATCTTTGCTGTCGTCACTCGCGATACCCTCAAATATCATATTCTCGTAGCGACGGTCATCACCACGAGGATACTCGGCAGCGTCAGACTTCATGAAGTCTATCGGCAACCAGAAGTTAAAATCATTTGGGGTCTGCTTCTTCATACTTCCACTTTATAAATTTGTGACAAAGTTACAAATCATTTTAGAAAGTTACAAATATCGGGTCTCCAACATAATCGGTTCCACGCTCATTCGCTGCCATAAATTCTTCTTGAGGAGTCCGGACTTTCATGGGTCCAGTCATCAATGAATATTTCATTTCCTCGAGAATACGCATCATGTCGTTGTCGTCCCCTGTAAACACTATCTCAACCTCTGTTAAGCGGTTGGTCGACGGGTCTTCACGGTAACGAGTGTCATGAATAATTAGAGGCTTCACAAATTTGAGATGACCGTTTGTCCCAACTGTTACTTCCTCCGCTCCGCTAATACCTTTCATGATGGTTTCGACACACTTCATCGGGTCTCGTACAGGTACAGAAACTTTTCGTTTGTCCCCATCCATAGATTCCGGTTCAAGCGGTTTCACGGCTTCGATGTCCAAAGCCTTCTTCAGGATTGATGTGAATCCCGGAACGAATGCTTCGGGAGTGATACGTCCTTCTGATAAGGCTTTCATCAGCGGTTTGGCTTCCTCTATCTGATGTGGCTTCATCAGCATGTCAAGAACTATCTCTCCTTGGTCGAAGATAAACGGCTTCAAAGGAATCTGTCCCAAGTCAATGAATTCAGCGAAACAATGTTCCGACGCATCAACTGTTACAGGCTGCTCACTGTCGACATACACCTGATAATATTTAATGTGGGCATCCGCATTCTTATGCTCCCCAAGATACACAATTCCTCTATCCGCAAGAGGGTCAAGATTTGTTTCCTCTTTTAGTTCACGTAATGCAGCGGTCTCAAAGTCCTCTCCTGGGTCGACATGACCTCCAGGGATACAAACCTTTCCAGTAGGACAGAACTCCTCAACTCGATGTAATATGAGGACTCTACCAGACTTGTCCAAAGCAACCACATCAGCGTATTTGGTTGGCTCACCTGTAATTGACTTCACGATGTCGAAATACACCTGTTTAGTCATCTTCCCTTCCCGATACGCCAGCTCGGCATTATCAAGAGCGTCAATGTCTTTACAGGCTTCCCCAACCTCAGGGTCATTACGATAAGCCTCCAACGACTTCAGAATTTTGTTCCTCTGATTTACGGCTGATGTAACTTCCTTTTGATGTTCTTTTAGGAATCCTCTATATTTCTCGAACACTTCGGATTTCTTCTGTTCCGGCAAACCATCAACTCCGTCAATTACTGACTTCTGAATTGAAAATTTATCGGACAGTTCCTGCCCAAGCAGGTCAAGTTTCCCGAGCTCCGATTTCAGATTCCGGTAATCCTCAATTTTCTCTTGAGCTGTCTGAATACCAAAAAACTTCTTTAAATTCATATCTTTTCGTTTTAAACTGAATATTCTTTGTTTCCAATAGTTATCTTTGCTCGGCTCTTCCGCTCAACTTTTCGTTGATAATCCTTAGGAGGCTCAAACTGTCTCGTATCAGGATTCCAAACATATCCTTTGGGGAGGTATCTTAAATCACACCGACAATTATGAACAACTACTCCATCAGCAATATAACTTTCATCTTCTTCAACGGCAAAATTAAATAAATATTTCGAAAATAATTCTACTCTTTCAATTTTGGTTATCTTGGCTTCTAATCCATGAAATTTTCCTGAATGATTCTTAAGCAAAAGTTTTAATTTTGCATACACTTCTTTTCCATTTTCACGAATTTCTGTTTCTGAAAATCTAAAAGTTTCAAAACCATACTCACGTTTCAAATCGCAATCACGAGTAGCGTCGTATTCCTTCTTATTTCTATGCCACTTTTCGCCGTCAGCTTCCAAAATAATATTGAATTTTGGAATAAAAATATCTGGGAAATATCCCCGAACATTATTTTCAAACTTTCCATTATTAGGGATAAACTTCCCAAGTTCAAATTCAATTCCAATTCTTTTTAAGAAATATGAAAGTTTTTTCTCTATAAAAGTTCTCCCCTTACCATTTGTCGAGTTTGACTTACTCCTGCTTTCTAATAACCATCCGTATCCCTCAGGATGGTTTTCTTTAACTTTCTTTCGAGCATTTAATGTCAATTTCCGCTTATCTTCTTTTGACATCTTTTTATATCTATCCTTCATTTGCTTTGAAGCGCATTTTGAATTATACTCCCTTATCCAAAGATATTTTTCAAACTGTTCTTTAGCTGAAATGCTATTTGTACAAGAGCCACAAATATCAAGATTGTAATTCTTAATAGGGAGAACTTGAATCAATTTTCCACAGGATTCACACTCTACTCCCTTTATTTCAAATTTATCCCCAACCTTAGCATATTGAATTTCTTTCCACTCTCCATTCAATAGCACTGGGTGATTTCCAGTAATCCTCTTTAGTACTTTTGTCGTTCTTTTTCCATACCGTGTTAAAACTTCAAACTCAACATTATAAATTTCCTCACTTCCAGAAACTTCCCTTTTATAAGTTTTCAAAACTTTCCGGAACCTATTCTTATGGGTAAGAACCAAATCCCCGTATCTAATTTCGGAAATATTTTTCCACCCTTCAATGGTGAAAATCTTTGTTGATGGGGAGTTAAAACAAAACGGGTGTACAGGGTGAATCGTAGCTTTCCAATCCTTCGACTTTACACCATAGTTCGTACCGTTCGCCATGAGTTCCGAAAGCCTGAACACCCGTGGCTGACTCCCGATTCCCCCTGTTAGGTACAGCCGTATGCAATGACGACAGGCTCCAGGAAAGACATCGAAGTAAACCAACGGGTCAGGGTCTTCTTCCATCATGATTTCGGCTCTTCCAAGATTGTATATATCTTGACTTTCCGTCTCAACGATACGTCCCCAATCCCGCTGCCAGTCATTCATCTGATTAGCGAGGTTCGAAGTAATCTTCTTGACGGAACGCTTCTCGAACGTGCCTTCGAGCATCTCCTTCCGTAAAGTCGCATCAGCCTTTGCTTGCTCTTGAGCCTGTAAGTAACTGAGTTCCTCTGCGGAAATTGACGCTCGGACATCGTTCTTGATGCGGTCGGCAAATCCTTTGATATGAGTATAAGTTTTGTTGGCGGCAACCTTGTAGAACGCCATTTCCCTCGCTGTGGGCTCAAATAAGCCCATTTTAGAAAGAAACGCAGTAAACTCGGAGTAACTCATCTGAGCCGTTGCATTCGTCCCAACAGCAGCCGAAACACGACCAAACAGAAAAGCCTGATAATGGGAAGGGAATTTAGGAATCAGTTTAATCAAGTCAACCCCTTTACGCTTGAGCAAGTCCAGGTCTTCCTTCGTTAGGAAGTCTTTCCCCAACACCTGTGCAACCATCTTGACCACCATGAGGTCGACGTTGTCCAAAATCTTCTTTATTTCTTCTTCCGTGAATAACATTATCTTTTCTTCTTTTGTATTTCAACCATAGTTTCAACAACGTCTCCGAACAATTTAACAGCGTTGAACGCATTCTTCCCTTTACCCTCGTATTCCTTTTGAACCTTTGGATATCTCATCGGGTCGACGTGATGATGAATTCGGGGTGATGCTGGTGCTTTCATTTTCTTATTCCTAATTGTGAATCAATGAACTCCAAAGCCTTTCCGAGAATAGGGTTGTCCATAGACTTCTCAACCAACATTTGGTCAATAGCCTCTTGAGCCGTCTTAGGAGAATCTTTACCCTCTTCGTCATCGACGATTTGGTTCATTCCTTCTCCTCCCATCATCTTGTTACTTTGAGCCGACTGATACACCGTGTTAAGGATAGTGTCCTTATTCGGGTCGAACTTTCTGCCTGAATACTTTTCGAACATATCCTCGAGCGATACAAAGCCAGCCTCAGACTTCTTCTTATCCAGTTCAACCTGTGCTGCCTCGTCCTCGATTTCAATACCTGTAAACACGAGTTCCAAGCGGTCGTCAATTTCGCTGATGATATACTTATTCAGGATATTCTGATAGAACACTAACAGCGGAGTCAGACCTTTCTGTTTAGAGTGGTCAAGACGTTCCTTCTGTCCTTCCTGTCCAAATATACGGGCAGCGTCCTGGAATTGAAAGCCCAACTCCGATGGGTCCATACGGTACACGGCACACGCAATCACCAATAGGAACTTAATCCATTCAGTGAACTCCATGTCTCGGTTCGTCTGCTGTAAATCAATCCACTCAAGGTCTATTCCCTGAATGACGGGTATCTTGTGAGAATTGTACACGGTACTCATCGTCTGTTTCCAATCCTGACGAAACTCGTTCAGGGTTCCTTGGTCGACGTTTCCGTTCTTCACATTGATAAAGCCTTTCGGCTGACTACCTTGTTTGAAGAAGTTACCATTGTACTGCATTCCCCACAAAATCCATGTCACGATTTCAATCAACGTTTCCAACTCCGAACAGCCGTATCCATTACGCAACACGTTGGTCGTCTTGTTACGGATACCATAACCCAACTCCCACGGATAGAAAACTACATACTCATCTGATACAGGGTGACGGATAATCTGCCCATCCCATACCATAGCATAGCGAGGCAAATAACCATGCCAGCGGAAGTTCTCGAACATCTGTCTGTATCGTGGGTCGTTTGTGTCTAACTGTCGTATCAGGGCAGCGTCAACAGCACGATACTTCTTGAGGTTCATGTTCCTTGCACGAACGAGTTCAAATGTCATCTGGTCAAGCACAAGGGAGTCCCTCAATACTTTACGGGTAAACTCTTGAAAGTTGTCCTCGCATTCCCATTTGTCATTCTCTCCACCGTCTTCAAGGAAACGAACTATGTAATCGACAATCTTCTTGTCTTTTGCTGACAGTTCCTTTTCGTCAGAACCCTCCGAGCCTGGACTTCGCTTGTAACGAATTTGGTATCCTGGCTTCTGGTCGTCAACGCTGTACTTCAAAAAGTTCTGAACCTGTTCAATACGAGTATTGATGATAGCCTTAACGATAAAGATTTCGCCCATACGATTGAGCGTACCAAACGAGATACCGTTATTCGGGTCTCGATAGCCTTTTCCGTTAAAGCCAATTTCAGAAGGATTCCAAAGGATTGATTTAATTTCCGGCTGCGGAGCTCTCCGACCGTTCTTTTGCTGTTCGGCAATGAACGCTTGTGCCTTCATTACTTCCTCAAAAGACTCCGAAGTTAGGGACTTCTGAAGCCTGTTGCGCAAAGCTATCGGAGCAGCCTGAGCCATCACTTGGAGTTCCTGAAGAGACAGTCCATCAAGACCGTCTATGGGAGCCGCATTATTGGCTCCCACTGAACTCCTGTTTTTTGATGAACGGTTTCTTCCTTTTCCCATAATTAAATAGTTCCAGGAGTTACGAATGTTTTTGCCTCGTAGGTTCTGCCTCCGTAAATGAAACGGATAGTGAACCAAGTAACCATTGCCGGACGGGTGATACCCAAATCCTTCACAATTTCAAACATAAGCGAATTGGAAAACTTTGCGGTCAGAGTTTTCTTGTCTGCGCTCAACGTACCCAAGTCGGCAGAGTTTCCACGGAACTCAAGCTGACGGTCGTCAGCAAATATCTGTACCTGATATTCAGAATCATCCTGAGCATCAGCATCGGAAGCAATCTTTTTGAACTTCGCAACCAGCCAAGGCAAAGAACCCTTTGAAGCAGCATAGTCATATTTGTCAGTGTACGACTTCGGAACCACGCTGTAATAGGTTGCCTCGTTGTAAGCAACACCCAACTGCAATCCAAAGATTGTACCTACCTCTTCCGGCACACCAGAAGTAAAGTCAGCAGACTCATCGATGATAAGTTCGTTGCCCTCGTAGCATTCTACCTTACATTCACAGGTCTTAGCAGCATTGAGCATCATTGGAATAGTTACTTCGTCTCCCATTTTGAAATTCAGACCAGCCTGTACCAGACCATGATAATTTTTACCAATGAGTCCGGTCACCATGAAGTTGTTGATAGTTGCTAACCCATCGGTCTCAACCGTAACAGCCTCCGCACCTTTCGAATAAACATATTTCTTCATCTCTTAATTCTACATTTATTAAACGATACAAATTTACAAACAAAAACGGCACTAATAAAGCATGATATCCTTATTCTTTCTTTTGGCTCTCTTTACCACGCTTTTCCAGTTCCCCCTTAACTTTCATTATAGAGTAAAGCAACTCCGCTCTCTGAGACTTCTTGATGGCTTCAAAGTTCTTATTTAAATCGTTCACAAGTCCTTTCTCCATCTTCTTAAGATTGTCGGTAGGGATATTCTTGATGTTTGACCACTTTTCATCAACCCCCTTTCGAACTTTCTCTGACAGGTATTTCTTCAAGTTCACTTTCCCACTGTTAGGAATGTCATCGAACTTGACACGGGTGTATGACTCTTTCACCTCTTCTGAAGTTTCTTCTTTCTGACGCTGGTCATACAGTTTGTCTTCAGCCTCGTCTAATTTCTTATACTCAGCCTCATACTCGTCTTTCAACCGTGTTATTTCCGCATTGTATTTGTTAGTCTTCTCTTTCAAAGTGTTCCACAGTTCTTTACGCTTCTTAACAGCATCCGGATGGTCGCTTTCGTACAGTTTGTCACGCTCGCTTTGAATTTCATCAGCCTCTTTGTCATACTTCTGGCGAGCCTCTTCACGTTTACTGTCATACTTCTTTGAGGCTTCCTTCTTCTTTTGTTGAACTTGATAAATAGGGTCGGCAGCCTTGTCCGTTTTCTTTTCACCTCTTGATTCCTCTTTCTGGGCTTCGTTTATCTTCTTACTCGTTTCCTTCACTTCTGCAGCATTACGTTTCTCTTCGTTTGCTTTAACACCTGAATGTATCTTTTCAGCCTGTCTTTTTGCCAACTCTAAATTATTCTTCTTTTCTATGAGAACCATAATTTCTTCCTGGGGAAGTTTCAACTTGCCTTCGTTGATAGCAGCGATGACCTTGTTTACAGCCTCAAGCTCCTTTGCAGGGTCTTTTTCGTTAGAGGAAGTCTTCTCAGGCTTCTCTTCCTCTTTCTTTTCAGAACCGTACTTCTGCCCCACGCGATGTTTGCGTCTATTCTCAGAAGTATCAGCGTATATGCCTGAACGAGATTTTTCTAATCTTTCATTCAAAATTGATTTTTCTATTAGTGTCGTCATATTCCTTACAGTTTAATTTGATTACGCAAATATATTACGTTATCTTGAATAATCAAAGAGTTTCCCGAAGAAAACTCCTAAATTATTCCCAGGACTCAGGAAGAAGCGACTCTTTCCCGAGTTCTTTAGCACGCTTTTTAATCCACCGTCTCGCAGCGGCAGGGTCTTTCGCCCGACCAACACTACGAATGGCGTCTTTCAAATCCTGAGTATTACGAATAGGGAAAGAGCCATCTTTCATGGCTTCTCCCTCTTTCGCCAATTCACGTCTTTCCTTTTCCGGAAAATCGTGTTTATTCAATGATTTCTCAAGCAGCGTTTCCATTATTCAACCGGAATTTGGTTCTTGTACGGCTGACCCACACGTCCCAGACGCTGATTGTCAGGGGTATCAGCATAAACACCTGTTCCCAACGACTTCATGATGTCGCCCTCTGTTTCACCGTTCAACGATTTCAGGAACTCCAATGTAGGAGAATAAGCCTGTCCAACACGGTTCAGGCGACGATTTTCAGGGGTGTCACGATATACACCTTCCAAACCTTTCATGACAGTTCCGTCAGCAGCCGTTTCCCACTCAACCTGTTTAGGACGATAGAAGCGAATGACGTCTTTACCCTCTTCATCAGCGCATACGGCTTTCTGAAGATACATTACGTCAGCCACGAAAGCCTCTTTCTCCTCGGCTGTAAGTTCGTTGGCACGACTCTTCATGATTCCTTCCTTGTAATAGGAAGCCACCTCATCGGGTGTGAATACCTCGTATCCATTGTTACGAGCAGTTTCCTCAAACAACTGGAGGGAAACTTTCTTTCCTTTATTTTCCATACGACTTGTAAAATTAAAAATTCTTTGTGAGCAAAGTTATTCATAAAATTTTAATATGGTAGGAGTGAGTTCAACGGTATGGCTCTAAAATAAAAACGGGCAGTGAGAAGATTCACATCCTCTCATGCCCCAGATTTCTGTCAAATACTTAAAACCTAAACTTTTCTTTAATGAACAAAAAGAATCTTCTTCAAAAACTTCTTAGATGTCAATCAAACAATGTAAATCAAATCAAACTTTAGACGATGTTCGATTAGGCGAACCAGACCGAACACAAATATAACGCTGTCAATGCACAAAAGTTTTTCTCATTTCCATATCTCCTAACAACATCGGCTGCGACAGCAGCCTCTCAGGGCGAAGTCCATCGGAGATGGCGAAGCCTGTAAACTCCGAACGCAGTGAGGTGTGTTTTCGACGTGAAAATGACTTCTTAAAATTTCCGTTCGGGACTCTAACTTGTATTCTATTGAAACTTCTATTGTATTCATATATTGATACACAAATTTTCGATTCCGTGAGTCGTCCCTATTTTATGGGGAGTCTTCACCCACAAATTTTGTTTTATAAAAGGTGGTTTGAGCGCAGTATAAAAGGTGGTCTAAGGGGTTATAAAAGGTGGTTTGAGCGCAATAAAAGGTGGTTTGAGCGCGTCGACAAATTTATAAACAGGCTTTTGAGCGCAGTTAATTTACAGTCTTAATTCGAAGCCAAGCCTGTTTTTAAGGTGGTGGAAATGATTCTACCCCTTTTATAAATTTTCCCGTTATATTTGTGTAGAAATTAAACATTATATGATATGAAAAGAAATAAAGGAATTATTCAATCGAACTTGGCGACCTTTGGCGTCTATAAGTTCACATCGTGGCAAATGAACTGTTTGGTTCATCTTGTCGAACAGTTGCAACCTGCTATGTCCCGTGATGTTGACTGGCTGAACGCTGACTTGAAAGTTTTCCAGGAAACTCTCCCCCTGGATAAGAACGGTAATCTTCTCATCCCTATACAAATGAATGAGATTGATAAACACCATCACGGCTCTATCGTTCTTAACGAAATAAAGAAGATGTTCAAACAGACGATTAAATACAACTTTACCAACGAACAGGGTAAATTGGTTCGGAGGGAGTGCTATCTTATCTCTACGATGGATATTGACGAGGATGACAACATCGTACTGGGAATGCCTGTTACAAGTTTACGTTGGCTTCTGTATTATGGTAAAGGAATAGGAGGCACAATTTACGACAAGAAGTCTGTCGTATCAATGAATGGTGTCTATGCCAAACGTATTTTCATGATGTTAAGTCGTTGGAAGGACAAGCGTGTCTTCTCTATGAAGATATCCGAACTTATGAATGAACTTCAAACTCCGGAATATGCTGTTAAAGATTTTGAAAAATATGTTTTAAAGACCGCTTTCCGAGAAATGATTAACAACCTCAACTCGGTTCTCCAGTTCAAATACTCCCTTTCCTATACAGGTACAAAAGTCGGGAAAGGAAAACGAGGATTCGATACTGTCACGTTTAAAGTGTATGATAAACTTTCTGAGGCTCAAATGGAAGAGTTCCTAACAGACTCATGGAGCAACAGAATAAATGCTATCTAATATGGGCAAAGAAGAAACTTTAACAGTGCTGAATCTTCAGGCGGAATGCGACCGTCTGAATAAGAAGATTCTCTTTCTTGAGAAGGAGAACCGTGAACAGCGCAAAGAGTTGTCCGACTATGCCAAGCGAGAAGAACAACTGTTAGGAGAGATTGAAACGCTCGAATCGGAACTTCGTGAGATTACCCGTGAACAGCGTCCTAAATATACACCCACGCAACCTGTGGAATCTGTAGAGGATTTTCTTCATCCAAAAGTAGATACTGGAACTGGGCTGAACCGAGTGGGCAAGAAAGGCTTCGAAGAAAAGTGGGAAGACTTCATGTATGCTTATACAGATGAAATCTTCATTGAGGCTAACCAGCCTGATGTGCTTTTCTATCGTGACAGTGCCGATAATTGCTTTGTCACCCCAACGGGGAACACTCGGTTGCCTTTCCCTATTCTACAAGAAGACCTCGACCGCTATAATATCCTGAAAGTTCGACCATTGACTTGCGAGGAAATGGAGGAAGTGTGCAAAGAGTTCGATTTAACTTAAATTTCAATTACAATGGTACAAATGAAGCCTTTTCATTACCTGTACGTCATCATCGGTATGTTGGTGGCTGCGTTCTTTGGAATCTCACTTGATATGGGTATCACGTGTATGATTCCGGTCTCATTCGTTGTCATTGGGTTGTTCGCTTACCAGAACATGAAGAAAAATCTTCCTGTCGGACAGGCTATCCTCAACGGAGGTCTTCCACCACTGATAGGCGGTCTTCTCATTTGGCTATGCTTTCTACTTGGTAACTGGTTCAATGTAGGTGGCTGATGAAGAAACTGATATTCCTTTTCTTGACATTGCTGATTGTAGGCTGTGCGACAACTCGGAAGACTGTGTTCTTCGAAAGAGTGACTCCACAGCCTCTTTCAGTAATTGACAGCCTGAACACCGTTCACGGCTTGAGCGTCCCTACGAATTTAGACTCGTGGGGAAAGACGTACTTCATCGGGAGCGACTCCGTGATGACCACTGTGTATGTCCTTACTGAAAAGAAGGATAAAGTTCTGTATATCTTTTCAGTCACACAAACGGCTGGAAAGGATGATGTTCTATTCAAATTTAGGCAAGAATGATAACGAAAGGACTTGGATTTATTGAGAGTGGCGTCAATCCGAATGATGCCACTTATGCTGCTCCGAAGATTGAACTCCCGAAGCGGTATGAACTGCGGGAACAACTTCGGGTCTATGACCAAGGGAGCAAGGGAAGTTGTGTGTCCTGTACAGTTGCGGAAATGTACAACTTCTATTGCAAATCGAAAGGTCGTGAACCATCTATCGGCTTCGAATACCTGTACGACCAGCGTTCTGACAAGACTATTGACGGAATGATGCCTCGTGAGGCTTTCGAGATTTTGAAAGGCGAACACCGTGTCGAAGTATTCGCTCGTATTGGCTCTCTGGACGCTCTCAAAAAGAGTGTTCTTACTAATGGAGCAGCACTTATAGCGATGAATGTATTTTCGTATAATGACGACTTCTGGAACGGTGATGAGTTCATGGGTGGTCATGCAGTAGCGGTTGTCGGCTATGACGAAACAGGTCTCATCATCAAGAACTCCTGGGGAACATCGTTTGGTCGGGGTGGCTACACTACTCTTCCATACAGTCAGTTCAACAAAGTTCGTGAGGCTTGGACGCTTCTGTCTTAAGCCTGTTTCTCCCTAATCATTGAGCACTTCCTTTGGGAGTGCTCTTTGTTTTTCTTCGAAAATCAAGAAGGAGTATCCCTGTCGCAGGAGGCTGTCCCATCCGTAGGAACATCAGTAAGATATAGTTCCTCGGGTTCAGTTTGGGGAATTCTTTACATTTACACGGGTGTGGATAGTTATTCAGTAAATATCAATCAATCCGTGAATGTCGAAATTGATTTGAAAGATGATTCCTTTAGAACGAATAATGACTATTCATCTGGTTCAATTGAGTCGTTTACCCTAACTTTAAGCAATTGTCAGATTTCAAATGTCAATAATATCACCACAGAAAATTGTTCTATGCAAATTGTTCAGAGTGGCTCAAATGTTGAAATTAGAATAACGAATGTTGACACTAATGACGACAGCCTACAATATGCTGCATATGGATATGGAACTTTGACAATTGATGGGAAGACGCTTTCAAATATTCGATTTATAATCGAAGGCTCTCATTATTAATCTTCATTTGGAAAGGAGGTCTGATATCAGACCTCCCAACCATAACAATTAACTGCCCGAAGTTGCACGTATACGGACACGAATATTTCCCGTATCTTTTGTCGACCCACCTGATTTAAGATAGATATCTATATTGTGCATACCTGTTTGACCACCATCATTGATAGCATTGATAGTGACAGTCTTTGAGCCTGTACCTGATGTTGGCGAAGCGTTTAGACTAAACGCATTAGAAGCAAAGTCGATTGACCATGAACCACTTGCTGGTGCAGTAACCGTAACAGTTCCAGAGCCTGAACCGTATCCAAAAATATTGATATTTGTTGAACTGATTGACCATGCTTCAGCCTCCTGCGACAGGGAGACTCCTTGGGTCTTACCACTCGTGGCTTGAGTATAGGTGGCAGTTCCTGTTCTCGTCGACGTCGCAGAGTTCGCAGCAGCGGTGACGGTTGTGCCACTACCAGAGAATCCCGTACCTGTTACGGACACAGTATAGTTCACATTTTCCTGGGTTGATGTTTCGACTCCGTTTATAACTTTCTTTCGATAGGAAGTTACGGTAACGGATTTCGTTTCACCACCAGCGACGAAACTGAGCGATGTCGGAGTCACGGAGAAGTAATAGTTCCAAGTTACTACTCCCGCAGCCTGACTTGCGCCAACAGTACGTGTCATCCCACCACCAGCAACTGAAAGGCTCGTACTGCGTGCCGATTCAGTCTGGTTAGCAGGAGCCGTGGCAGTCACAGTTGTGCTACCACTTCCTCCGGAGTCCGGAGTTGCTGTAATAAAATCTTTCTGCATAATTCTTAAAATTAGTTATAACTAAATGAAATTCACCGCAAATTTAGCGGTTTATATCTCGAAATCAAAATCCTTTGTCGTTATCCTGCAAAACGAGCCTTCCGGAGATAGGCAAATCACCTCTGTTTGGTCGTCTAAATACGATACAGATAGGACGGGGAGATAAGTGTATCCATCAATATAGAAAATGCCTGCAGGCTCCCCGTTAAGACCGTCAAACGTGGGAACGGGTATCTTGTTGGTAACAACCTGCCGTCCTGCGAATGGTCCGAAGTCCTTAACAGTCATTTTCGGACAGACCAAAACCTGTTCAAGTTCGGTGATGAACTTTCGCTTCATATTCAGGTAGGAGTTCAGGATTATGCCTGTTCCTATCTTCCCCTTGATACCGTATATTTTCCGAGTTTCGTTACGAATGACTTGGAGTTCTCCTGGGGAGAGTTCCTCGAAGTCCTTCTCGAGGATATCGAGAAGTTGCTTGTTTCTTTTCTCTTCTTTGTTCATGACTTCTCAATTTATATATGTATAACGTGGACGCAGTGGTTTTGCGATTGATTTTCGCCAGAAAATTCCTTTAACCATTCTTTCCACGAGTAAACGGAGTCGAAACATCAACCCAGGAAAATGTATCGTGGAGCGCAACAATTAGTGGAACAGGGTTCAGCAAGAACACGGATGGTTCTTCTATTACTGCTGCGGCAAATCAAAGTAATAAACGGTCGGGAACTGTTTCCTATACTCAAACAACATCGGGGAAAACTGCTTCGGTATCATTGAATCAGGCTGGCGTTCAATATACTATTACTTACCAAAGTAGTGGTACATTTGAGAATACTTACTTTGTATTCAATTCGAGTGCAACTCCGACTGGAACCCCTATGCAGTATGCGGCTATGATGGGTGGAGGAGAAGATTTTCAAGAAATATGGAGTCCTGACCCAGGATATAGTGTAAACGACGTTGCAAAAGGTGGCACAAGAACTTATTTAAAGGCTGGTGACAGGGTATGGATTCGAAAGATGACTGGTATGGGAACGAGTTGGAGCGGTTCGACAACTCAATCATTCATGCTCGAAGCGAACAACCAAACAGTGCGTTTAAACTAAATTTAGGGACTGGCGGGAATTATCGGGTTATTCACGGACTCCCGCCAGAATCCTCCTTATTCATTAAAATAATAGACCCAGGGAGACTCCTCACAGGTTTCAACAAGAAGAGCGGAGTTTTCGGCTCCGCTCTTCCCTGTCGTCAAACAATAAATCAAAATATGAAAACACAACAAAGAGAATTCATTTTCCTCTGATGATAGTAGTATAACGGTCATAGATGGCATCCCAGTTCTTTTCGACAAGTTTGCATTTCTGAGTGAAAGACTTATCGTTGAAAGTGTTGATGTTTTGAAAGACTCCGGCTTTCAGTTCCGGATGCCACATCTTTAGGAAGATACCCTGTTCACTGATGAAGCCTATTTCCTCACCC
>OODG01001446.1_pt1 | contig 16231 bp, 15 predicted proteins | sample 1671621 | NCBI WGS metagenome assembly OODG01 (sample SAMN06348175, study PRJEB24527) | human gut metagenome | biome: human gut; feature: ankylosing spondylitis patient; material: feces | host: Homo sapiens | place: China | collected 2015-10 | reverse complement strand
ACCGCGAGGCGGAACTCTCCGCCCCGGGAATCCACCCGCACCGAATCCTGCGCGGAATGTCGGACGGCAAATATAACATCACAAACAATTTCGGCGGTGACCTTTACACATTTACCGGCAAGGAAAAGGCTATCGAGCTTATGCAGTATGTTGACAAGATAAACCTTGAAATGGGAGGTCAGGACGCTAAGCTTTATTCCACAACTTCTTCCGACATCAAGGCAATGGCCCTGAAATATGACCTCCACCTCCTTGACGCTCAGGTAAGACACCTTGGCACTGACAGAAATATGCAGATACTCCAGAACATCTATGACTTTGTCAAGGACAAGATAGACATAAAATTTTATGAAAGTGTTCAGGGTATAACAGGCAAGGAGAACGACTTCACTGTTATCACAGACAAGGACGAGTATCACTGCTCAAACGCTGTTGTTGCGGCAGGCAGAAGCGGTTCAAAATGGATATCTGAGATATGCGACAACTTTGGTATCAAAAGGCGTTCAAACAGAGTTGATATCGGCGTTCGTGTTGAGATACCTGCGGCTGTTTTTGAGCATATCACAAGCAAGGTATACGAAAGCAAGATAGTTTACCGCACAAAGAAATACGGCGACCTTGTAAGAACATTCTGCATGAACCCATACGGTGAGGTAGTTACCGAGAATACAAACGGCATCATCACAGTAAACGGACACAGCTATGCTGACCCTGCGCTGAGAACTGAGAACACAAACTTCGCTCTGCTGGTATCCAACACATTCTCTGAGCCTTTCAAGGACTCAAACGCATACGGTGAGTCTATCGCAAGGCTTTCTAATATGCTTGGCGGTGGAGTGCTTGTTCAGCGTTTCGGTGATCTTGTTGCAGGCAGACGTACAAATGAACACCGCTTTGGTCAGACGTTCCTGAACCCTACTCTCAAAGCTACTCCGGGCGACCTGAGCCTTGTTATCCCAAAGCGACAGCTTGACGATATTATCGAAATGATATACGCTCTGGATAAGATAGCACCCGGTATGGCGAATATCGACACGCTTCTTTACGGCGTTGAGGTCAAGTTCTACAATTCAAGAGTTGACGTTGACGAGAACCTTGAAACTGCTGTCAAAGGTCTTTACGTCCTTGGCGACGGCTCAGGCGTTACGCACTCTCTGTCGCAGGCTTCTGCATCAGGAGTATTTGCCGCAAGGACTATTTCAGAAAAATTCAACTGATTTCATATATCACAAAAGCCGCACTGCCAAAAAAAGCAATGCGGCTTTATTTTTTTATGCCTTACTCTTCAAGAAGCTTTATATATCCCTCAATGATATCAACACACTTGTCATAGCTCATGTCGCTGGTATCAAGACACAGATTGTAGTTTTTCGCATTTGTCCAATCCCTGCCTGTGTAGTAACGATAATAATCGCTTCTCTCCTTGTCTGTCTTTTCGATTATCTTGACAGCCTCTTTTTCAGAAACACCATACAGATCGACGATATTCTTGACCGCAGTTTCCATATCAGAATATATGAAAACCTTAAGTACGTCTTTTCTGTCACGGAGGATATAGTCAGCACATCTGCCAACTATTACCGCAGGCTCTCTGTCTGCAAGCTGCTTTATTATCTTAGCCTGATAATTGAAAAGATTTCTGTCAGAAGTAAAGTCGTGATCGTCAGGGTCAAGAAGCTCACCCTTGTAAACTCCGCCCTTTCTCAGAAAAGAACCTTTCAGTTTTTCATCAACAAGCCCGAAAAAGCGTTCATTTATGCCGCTTTCGTCGCTTGCAAGCTTTATAAGCTCCTTATCATAATATTTTATACCCATATCCTCTGACAGCATTTTTCCTACAGTTCTTCCGCCACTGCCGATGCCCCTTGCAATGGTTATGATCCTTGCCATAAAGCTCAACTCCTATTCACCTAAATATGCTTTCTTGACCGACTCATCATTGATAAGATCAGACGCCTTGCCTGACAGAACTATCTTGCCCGTTTCAAGAACATAAGCTCTGTCTGAGATAGCAAGAGCTTTCTTTGCGTTCTGCTCAACAAGCAATACAGTTGTTCCGCTCTTTCTTATGTCCTCGATTATCTTAAATATGGTTGACACAAGGATCGGTGACAGACCCATTGACGGCTCGTCCATTACAACTATCTTAGGCCTTGACATAAGCGCCCTGCCCATTGCCAGCATCTGCTGCTCACCGCCTGAAAGAGTACCTGCTATCTGATTTTTTCTTTCTGCAAGTCTAGGAAAACGCTCGTATATATCCTGAATATCCTTCGGTATATTCTCCTTGTCTTTTCTTGTAAATGCTCCAAGCTTAAGGTTATCAAGCACTGTGAGGTTTTGGAATATTCTTCTTCCCTCAGGAACGTGTGCAATACCCATCTCGACTATCTTGTGTGCAGGAGTTTTTGTAAGCTCCACACCGTTGAATTTGATAGAACCCGATTTTGCAGAGATAAGACCTGTAAGGGTGTGCAGAGTGGTGGTCTTTCCTGCTCCGTTTGCGCCGATAAGGGAAATGACCTCACCCTCGTTTACCTCAAAGGAGATACCTTTCAAAGCGGCTATCATGCCGTAATTAACGTGCAGATCATTGATTTCCAACATTGCCATTTTACTTACCCCCTTATTCGCCCAGATATGCGGTGATAACTTCAGGATTTTTAAGCACTTCCGCTGTCTTGCCCTCGCAGAGGAGCTGACCGAAGTTCAGCACTGACAGCTTTTCGCAGATACCTGAAACAAGGCTCATATCATGCTCGATAAGCAGCACCGTCATATCAAAATTATCTCTTACAAAGCGGATAGTATCCATAAGCTCCGCTGTTTCGTTTGGATTCATGCCGGCAGCAGGCTCGTCAAGAAGCAGCAGCTTCGGCTGTGTTGCAAGAGCTCTTGCGATCTCAAGCTTTCTCTGATCGCCGTATGGAAGTCCCGAAGCAAGCAGGCTCGCCTTATCATCAAGCTCGAAAACCTTCAGAAGCTCCATCGCCTTTGCGTCCATTGCCTTTTCAAGCTTGAAATATCTTGGAAGTCTGAACACGCCTTCAAAGGTGCTGTATTTATAATGATTATGAAGTGCGACCTTGACGTTGTCAAGCACCGTCATATCCTTAAACAGTCTGATGTTCTGGAATGTACGGGCAATGCCTGCACGGTTTATTTCGATAGTGTTTTTGCCGGTGATGTTCTTTCCGTCAAGAACGATTGTGCCGTCTGTTGGCTTATAAACGCCTGTGAGCATATTGAAGATAGTGGTCTTTCCTGCTCCGTTCGGCCCAATAAGACCATAGAGCTGACCTTTTTCTATTGTTATGCTGAACTCGTCAACTGCACGGAGTCCGCCGAATGAGATGCCGAGATTTTTTACTTCAAGAAGTGCCATATCACTCAGCCTCCTTTACTTTTTCACGCTTGAACAAAGCCTTGAACTTAGCAGTATTTGCACTGATAAAAGTCTTTGTTTTTTCATTTGAAGTTATTATCATCATAACGATAAGAACGATAGAATAGATAAGCATTCTGTAGCTGTTTATGCTTCTTAGCATTTCTGGAAGCAGAACAAGCACGATAGCTGCGATAACACTTCCTCTGATACTGCCTATGCCACCCAGAACAACGAATACCAAGATAAGAATAGACAGGTTATAATCGAACTTAGAAGCCTGGAGCGTATAGAAGTTATGAGAATAAAGCGCACCTGCACAGCCTGCAAGGAATGCAGTCAATGCAAAAGTAACAAGCTTATACTTTGTGATGTTAAGACCTACAGACTCGGCTGCGATAACATTATCTCTGATAGCCATTACTGCTCTGCCCGTTCTTGAATATACAAAGTTATAGGCAATGATAAGAGTGATAAGCAACATAACAGCGCCGATAATGAATGTAGAATCGTTAGGCGTGCCGCTGATACCCTGAGGACCGTTCAGGATAAGCTTTCCGTCAGGCTCAAGGTTAAGGTTTGACAGACTTTTGAGAGAAACGTGAACACCCTTAGAATCATAACCAAGGTAAAGTGCTGCGAAAACGTTCTTTATGATCTCACCGAACGCAAGTGTAACGATAGCGAGATAGTCACCTTTAAGTCTGAGAACAGGTATTCCTATAAGTATGCCGAACACTGCGGCAATTATTCCGCCTATAAGTATAGCCAAAGGAAATCTGATCCACACATTTTCAATAGTTTCAGAAGTAACGATAGAGAATATCGCACTTGTATATGCGCCAACGCACATAAAGCCTGCCTGACCCAAGCTAAGCTCGCCAAGTATACCAACTGTCAGGTTAAGGGATACTGCAAGTATAGAGTATACACACAGAGGAACAAGAAGTCCTGTGAGCATACTTGAGATATATCCGCCGCTGCTGAGTATCTGCATTACCACAAAGGCAACTATTACCATTGCGTATGTGATAAAGCTTTTTCTGGTCTGCGGCTTAAAAAACTTTGTTTTTGCGCTAGCCCCTTCTTTTTTCACAAAAAACCAATCCTTTCAGATAAAACAGAACTGCAAAGCAAGTCTGCTCGAAAATTTTAAGTTGACTTTTATACCTTTTCGCTGATCTTCTTGCCGAGGATACCTGTAGGCTTGATGATAAGCACAAGTATAAGAACAGCAAAAACGATAGCGTCGGCAAGCTGCGGTGAGATATAGGCACGTCCAAGTATCTCGATAACACCGATAAGGATACCGCCGATCATAGCTCCCGGTATTGAGCCGATACCGCCAAATACCGCCGCAACGAACGCTTTGATACCAGGCATTGCGCCTGTGGTGTTCTGAAGCGTAGGATAAGCTGAGCAAAGCAGTGCGCCTGCAATTGCAGCAAGACCTGAGCCGATAGCGAATGTAAGAGAGATAGTGCGGTTGATGTTTACGCCCATGAGCTGAGCTGCACCTCTGTCCTCAGATACTGCAAGCATTGCACGTCCGCTCTTGGTTTTGTTGATGAACAATGAAAGACCAACTACAATGAGTATAGATACGATTATTGCAACTGATGTTTCTCCGGAAATAACTATCTGTCCGTCAAAAAGCTTGATGCTCGGCACATTTACAACTGATGTAAAGTTTACAGGCTTTTCACCGAATATAAGCAGTGCGATGTTCTGCAAAAAGTAGCTGACGCCTATGGCAGTGATAAGCACCGCAAGCGAAGTAGCTTGTCTGAGCGGCTTATACGCCACCTTTTCGATGACTATACCGAGAAGTGTGCAGGCAATAACTGCAAGAACTATGGAAAGCCAAGAGTTCAGTCCCCATGTGGTCATGCAGGTGAATATAACATATCCGCCCACCATAATAACATCGCCGTGTGCGAAGTTAAGCATTTTGGCAATACCGTATACAAGCGTATAGCCCAAAGCTATAACTGCGTATATACTGCCGAGGCTTATTCCGTTGATGAGGTTATTAAGAAAACCCATATACAAACATTCCTTCCTTTTGGAATAGACAAAAACACAAGATGTAATCACATATATTACATCTGTCCTTGTCATAAACACAATATACAATAAATTATAACATAACCCCGTAGTTTTTGCAACACATTTTAATGAAATAAATCAAAAAAACCGACAATTTTTCGCAATTGCCGGTTTTTTCATATTAAGCGTACTTTTTGTACGCACTTCATTTCAGCTATTACTGAGCAGTAGAAGCGGCAATGTCATCAGCTGTCAGTGCTGAATAAGCACCATTCTTGATGATAACAGCCTTAGGGTCCTTAGATACGGCACCGTCTTCGCCCCACTTCATGCCTGTACCTGTAAGTCCGTCATATGAGAAGTCCTTATCAGAGATAGCCTTTTTGAGCTTATCGCAGATATCAGAAGCAGACATATCAGCTGTGATGCCTTCCTTCTTCATGAGTTCTGCAAGTACCATTACGCCGTCATAAGCGTCTGCTGCGAACTGGTTAGGAGTTTCGCCCTTGTAAGCGTCCTTATACTTCTTAACGAAGTCCTGAGTTGCCTGATCCTGAGCGTCGGCAGCAAATGGTGTAAGGAGCATTACGCCCTCGCAAAGTGAAGTATCAAAGTTCTTGATAGAAAGAAGTCCGTCAAGACCGTCGCAACCGAAGAATGTTGGGTTGTAGTTAGCTGACTTGCACTGTGTAAGGATAAGTGAAGCCTGCTGATAGTAGATAGGCAGGAACACGAGGTCTGCGCCTGCGTTCTTAGCTGCACTGATCTGAGCTGAGAAGTCAGTCTTGCTGTCCTTTGTGAATGACTGCTCTGTAACGATATCAAGACCCTTAGCCTCAGCCTCGGATTTGAATGTGTTGAAGATACCTGATGAATAAGCGTCAGAGCTGTCGTAAATTACTGCTATCTTTGTAGCAAGCTTATTTGCTGCGATATAGTCGGCAGAACCTTTACCTTGGTTAGGGTCAGTAAAGCAAACCTGGAAACAGTTATCGTTCTTGATAACGTCCTGAGCTGAAGCAGAAGGTGTAAGCTGGAAGATGTTATCCTGCTTTGTCTTTTCAATAACTGCGAGGCAAGAACCTGTTGTTACTGTTCCGACCATTACCTGCATACCATTGTCTTTCAGTGCGTTATAAGCATTTACAGCCTTATCGCCTGAGTCAGCCTCATCGTCCTCGAAAACGTATGAGAGCTTTGTTCCGTTTATTCCGCCTGCGTCATTTACGTCCTTGACAGCAAGCTCGATAGCATTCTTAACAGCAACGCCGTACTGTGCAGCGTCACCTGTGAGCGGACCGCTGCAGCCGATAACGATAGTATCGCTGTTCTTCTTTGCACCGTTTCCGCAACCTGCAAAGCAAGAAACTGCAAGGGCAGCCGAAACTGTTAATGCAAGAATTCTCTTGACATTTTTCATAATAATCTCTCCTCTGATCACATATGTCACTGCATATGCTTTTTTTAATAGTATTAATATAACACGCAGAAGCCCGATTTGTCAATATTAAATCTTACAAATTTAGCGTTATTTACAGTATGTTTATTGTTACAAAAAATATTAGCGTTCACAGAAAATTAATTTTGTGTATTTTCAATGAACGATTTGCAAGTTTTTTGATAATATCCTGCATACATACACCACTGACTTATAAGCTGCATATGATAAAACAGCCACACGAAACCTGTGGTATATGAGATTCAGACAACATAAGGAGTGAACTTATTTGGATATGTTTGACAATCTGTCGTTAGGCAGGATACTTGCTGACGACACAGAGGATAACACACCTGCCTGCCCTTTTCCGAAAGGAAGATTTCCTGAGGACACGCCGCTGGCAATGGCATATGTGCCTTTTCAGATGTGGGAGAAGCCTTATGAGGCAGATGTAGGACTTTCAAGAGGAACTATCTTCCCGTCCATAGACAAACCTTTTATAGGAGAGGAGGCTGTAAAGAATGCCAATACTAAGTGAAAAGGAGAGGCTTCTTAGAAAGATACAGGCGTGCAGCTTTGCCCTTGTAGAGGCTAATCTTTACCTCGACAGCCACCCTACCTGCAGAGATGGTCTGGCATATTTTGCACGACACAAGGCAGAAAAAGAGAAGCTTATTGCTCAATACAATGAGAAATACGGACCATTGACGATCATGCAGAACAATTCGTCCAAGAAATGGGAATGGGTAACATCACCTTTTCCGTGGGAAAGGAGTGTTGACTAATGTGGCAATATGAAAAAAAGCTGCAATACCCCGTTAAGATCGCTAACCCTAATCCTGCTTTGGCTAAGGTCATTATCTCGCAGCTTGGTGGCCCTGACGGCGAACTTGGTGCAGCGCTTCGCTATCTCAATCAGCGTTACTCAGCCCCCTGTCGTGAAGTGCAGGCAATACTCAACGATATCGGCACAGAAGAACTTGCCCACATCGAAATGATCGGCACTATTATCTATCAGCTGACCCGTGACCTCTCCCTCAAGGAGATAAAAGACAGTGGCTTTGACACCTATTTTGTTGACCACACTACAGGCGTTTACCCTATAGCCGCCTCTGGTGTACCATTTTCTGCGGAAATCTTCCAAAGTACAGGTGACGCTATAGCTGATATACACGAAGACCTTGCTGCTGAGCAAAAAGCCCGCCTGACCTATGACAACATTCTCAGGCTTGCTGACGATCCCGATGTCCGTGACCCTATCAAGTTTCTTCGTGAACGTGAGATAGTCCACTATCAGCGCTTCGGCGAAGGACTAAGACTTATTCAGGATATGCTTGACAGCAAAAATTTCTACGCTTTCAATCCTAGCTTTGACAAATAATAAAAAAAGCCTGCTGACTTTTTTATTAAGTATCAGCGAAAAAGCCAGCGTTGCAGCTATGAGTGCTATCATCACAAGCACAGATTTTATTGTCAAATGCTTCAACTGTGCTCCAATATATGTCTGCACAAGCATTTCAGGCATCACTCCCATTATCGAGCCAAGAAGATATGGTCTATAAGGCATTCGCAGTGCGCCGTGTATCATTGAAACAAGGTCGCCCGGCACAACTACCACTGCCCTTGAAATGTAGGAGGCGAACAGATTATTGTCATGCCCATAATTTACAAGCTTCCGTGCCTTAGGATATTTCATCTCAATAACACGCATGATATCGCCACCCGATATCCTTCCCACAAGATAAGGAACAGTAAAGCAAACCGATAGTCCTATTACGTTCAACAAAATGCCCACCCAGAACGGATATATTGCACCCACGCACACAAAAATAGCCGCAAGCGGGAATACCACCGACAAAGACTTCAATCCATAAAATCCTAGAATAACAAATGCGGCAAGCCACAAATTGTCCGGGCAATAACTGAGTATCTCAGAAAACTCATGGTCCTTCAGAAAAAGAGCACAGCAAATTATTATGATAATAGTTAAAGCAAAGGGTACATATCTTCCATATTTTCGCACAAACCTATCCATAACTCCTCGCTCCTCTCCGATTCTTTAGGGTATTATACCATATTTGAATGTTCAATTAATTATCAATCAATGAAAACTGTGTTACAACTTTCGCTGTCAAAACAAATTTATACTTTATCGTTCGTCAAATTGACCAACCATTCTCATTTTTGCACAATATCCCACTATCACTATAATTTTTATAAGTAGAATTATGTCGTCTTATGTCGTGAAGTGTTCTTAAACAAGTCGATTTCTGTTTTAATTTATGTATATCTGATTAATAGGTTAAATTTGTACAATATTGCTATTGACCAACGTACCAATTAATGTTATAATTAATTATAAGAATTATTTGGGAGGTATTTTTATGAGATACACAGTATACAACAAAGCAATGAAACGTCCAGTTTTTCAAACAAATGACCTTGAAGAAGCCATTGACTATACACGCCGCCACCCAAGAAAGTCAAGACGACACTGCATATACGATGACAAACTAAAAACTTTTGATATAAAAAAAATAAGACTTGCCGCAGGAATATAAAACGCACAGGGTGTAGAACTCTGTGCGTTTTTGATGTATTTATGAATAAACAAGTCTTACAGTCACTCTGCTGTAACCGCTCCATGTGCAGGTGAACAAGGTCAGATCCCAGTCGCTGCCACCACCTTTTATGAGCGATGGCGAATCCCAGCCGCTCAGCAGTTCGCTGTTTGTGACAGTATAGTTAAATTCTCTGCCGTAAACATCGGTGAAAATGACCTCATCACCTGAGCTGAGCTTATCCAGCTTATCAAAAAAGCCTGTGTAATTGTGAGCACAGATTATAAGATCATTGTCTACACGTCTGCCGCTGTACTGACAAGCTGCAGTATTCATTGCTGCATAGCTCCAGCCACGGGTCACAGGGAACTCCTGCCCCAGTGTCGGGAATGAAATCAAGCCTATATATGAGTTGCCGTCAAGCACGATATCCTTATCCGGGTCATCTATCTCGCTGTCCGTGGATCGACTATCGTCAAAAATGTCAAAGGGTGAACTGCTGTCGCTATCCTCTGAACTGTCTGAGATCTGCGTTTTCAGGTCACTCAGCACAGCCTCCATCCTTTTATTACTTTGCTTTTCATGAAAATAGTTGTAATAATTAAGGGATAATGCCGCCGCTATCAGCATTATCCCCATTATTATCAACAAAAGTCCTAGCTTTTTTTTAGTCACTATTTTTCTCCTGTTGTAAAGGCGAGCCTATGTGGTTTCGCCTTTATTTCTCTTTTCTGCTTACTCTCCAACCTGCCGCGATAAGGATAACTCCACCGCCTATAAGTACTGGCACCGGCCAGTTGAGCGAACCAGTCTGTGGTATATTGTCAGGCGTTGAGCTTGATGAATCAGAGCCTGACGAGCTGCTGTCAGGTGTGCTTGAACTACTATCTGTATTACTCGAACTGTCTGACTTATATGTGTTCTCTATAAGAAACAGCTTGTCATTGTTTTTGGTAACAACTGTGTAGTTTGCAGGAATATCTATCTCCTTAACTGACCACTCAGCCGCAGTATCGTCTTTCCAGAAATACTCCCAATTGTTGTCAGCGTCAAGAGTAACAGTATCGAAAAGCTTGCCATCACGATATATCTCCACCTTGATATTATCAGGTATTAGTTTTTCCTGACCATCAGGAACTATCCACGACTTCCTTACACCATAATCACTGTCCCCTGCCGGGATCTCTTCGTATGTGAACTTGGTGTAAACTGTTATCTGACCCTCAGCCACGATATCCTTATCTATCTCGATAAGTGACGGAGAAGGTGTAAACTTAGCTGTTGTGTTTTCAAAACTCTTGCCTGAAACAAGATACAGACCCACAGAATCAGCAGAAAGCTTTACTTCACCGTTTGCGTCCGTCTTGCCTGTTGAAACAGGTGTAATGTTATCCGTTTTTGCGTAGTTGTCGAGCGTATCAGCGACAGCCTGCATTTTTGAAGCGTCAGTAAAATCAGACATATCTATAGGATAATCGCTGAACTCGCCGGTAAGGACAAAGTCAGCTTCCTTACGCTCACCGACCTTATATATGCTCCACTCGGCATTACTAACAGTCGTTGTATCATTTTTGCACACTATATCCACATTGATATTATCCGCTGCAGAAGCTGAGATCGTCATACTTCCCAAGGCTGAAACAGCCATTGCCGCTGTACACAAAGCAACCTTTGCAAGCTGAGAAAATTTAAGTTTCATCTTTGCTACTCTCCTTATCAGGTAGATTTTCAACATTATCGTCACTCTCTGGCTTATCCAGCATTGCCACAAGCTCATCATGAGAGATTTTTTTGCGTTTTGAATCCACAAACCACCACACAAGCAGTACCACAAACAATGGTATTGCTACAAAAGGCACGACCACAAGAGAATCGAGCTGAACAGCGTCTGCCGTTATTTTTGAAGCACTCTTTGTATCGTCCGCAGTTTCAACTCTCTTTGCACGAACAAGAAGCCTGTGAGAATTGACTCCGTATGGTGTGCAGGTAGTCAATGTAACATGATCCTCACCTGGAATAATGTTCAGCTTATCCATTTCATTAGGCAGAACTATATAAACAGCCTCGACCTCATATGTATAGACCTCTTTCAACACTGTTATAGTGAACTCATCGCCCTCTGCAAGCTTATCAAGGTCGCTGAAAAGCTTTGCCGACGGCAGACCTCTATGTGCTGAAATGACCGAATGAGTGTCCGCTCCGCCAACAGGCAGGCTCGAACCCTGCAGATGTCCCACAGCGACATTTAACACACCGTCACTTGTGCCATGATAAATAGGCAACTCCACCCTTATAGTCGGAATGGAAATATAGCCCATAACACCCGTCCCCGTGATATCCAGGATATCCTCATAGCCCTTGACCTGATCATAATCAACAAAAGGTCGGGCAAGCTTTGCTATCTCTTCATTATATTTTCTGGCACGGCTGAGTATCTCTTCATTCTCCTTGTCAGAAAGGTCATTTGCCGCTTTCTGATAAGTCGCCACCGCACGGCTTTGCGTTTTTGAATTCCACCAATCGCTTATTGTTGGATATAACATCACGGAGAGCCCCACAAGCAATAACAAGACCAATAAAATTGTAGTTGATTTACCGCTTTTCTTCCTCATGGAGTCCTCCCTGATGCCTGCCGACCAAGATCGGCAGGACAAAGGTAAAAATAAATTCAAAAATTAGTCGTTCTTAGCTCTCTTCTTAGCAATGAGAAGCACACCTGCGCCCAGTACGATAGCTCCGCCTACACCGTAGAAGATCTGAGTACCGATACCGCCGGTTGTTGGAAGTGAGCCGCCCTTCTGGTTTATGATCTTAACTGTTGAACCGCTTGTGCCTGAATCAGTGCCGTCGAGCATACGAATGGACTGAAGCGTATTAGCAGGATCATATGTTGTGTCAAACTTGAACTCATATGGATCAGCTCTGTTATACTGAGCAGGAGCTTCTATCTCAACAAGCTTGTAAGTTGTCTGATCATCAATGCCCTTAATAGTAAACTTACCTGTTGCGTCTGTTATGATAGTGTCGATAGAACCTGCCTCACTGCCGATCTCAAGTCTGTAAACATTGTCAGCTATCTTGACAAGTCTGATAGCATCGCCATGAACATTTCTAAGCTGGAACTTAGCACCTGCAAGAGGCTCGCCCTTTTCGTCTACCTTGTTACCAACAAGTGAGAATGTCCAGTCATAAACTGTAACCTTAGGTGTTTCACCTTTCTCCTTACCTGTTGAGTCCTGAGGATTGTTTGAATATGTCAGGTAAGCTGTGTTAGGGTTATTGTTCACGCTGTCAGGAGCAGTAACTGCTACCTTAGCTTTTTCATTGAGCTTAGCAGAATAATAAGTTTCGATCTTAGCAACTGTAGGATAGTTCTTTACAAGTTCCTTGATATCGAAAGTAACATAGAAAGACTCCTTATAGTCGGTTGTACTGCTGTCGTCGCCAACTGTTGTGTTAGGACCTACTGTAACGGAAGTGATCTCCTGACCGTCAGCGTCATAGTACTTGTATGTAAGGTTATCATTGAATGTAAAGCCCTCGCTGAGCTGGTCACGAACAGTATAAGTATACTTGTCATAAGCTGATACATCGCTTGGTATAGTTGTTGTGATCTTGAATTCTACATCGTCACCAATTGCGTTGTCGCCAACATCGCATACTTCCAGCAATTGCAGGGTGGAAGGATCCTTGCTCACCAGCAAATCCCGGAAATGAGAGGATAGTCCGGTGATGAAATGGCTGCCGTCAAATCCTTTTTTCAATACGTCGTTAAAAAGCAGCATGGATTCGGGAACTTTGTTTTCAAGCAACAAATCGGTCAGCTTGAAATAATATTCGTAATCCAAGACATTCAGGTTTTCAATCACACTTTTGTAAGTGATGTTCCCACCTGTGAAGCTGACTACCTGGTCGAAGATGGAAAGAGCATCGCGCATACCGCCGTCGGCTTTCTGTGCGATGACAGTCAGGGCTTCGGGTTCGGCGTTGATATGTTCCAGTTTGGCAACGTATTGCAGATGGTCGATAGTGTCTTTGATGCCGATGCGGTTGAAGTCATAAATCTGGCAACGGCTCAGAATAGTCGGCAGTATCTTATGCTTTTCCGTTGTGGCAAGGATGAAGATGGCATGATGAGGCGGTTCTTCCAATGTTTTCAGAAAAGCATTGAAGGCGGCTTGCGACAACATATGGACCTCATCAATGATATATACCTTGTACTTGCCGATTTGTGGCGGGATACGTACCTGCTCAATCAGCGAACGGATATCTTCTACCGAGTTGTTGCTGGCGGCATCCAGCTCATGTATGTTGTAAGAACGCTGTTCGTTGAATGCCAGACAAGACTCACACTGATTGCAGGCTTCTCCTTCGGCAGTGGGGGTCTGGCAATTGATGGTCTTGGCAAAGATACGTGCACACGTTGTTTTTCCCACTCCACGCGGTCCGCAGAACAGGTAGGCATGTGCCAGCTTGCCGGTGGCAATAGCATTTTTTAAGGTGATGGTCAACGCGTGTTGCCCTACAACCGATTCGAATGTAGCGGGACGGTATTTTCGTGCCGATACGATATAATTTTCCATAAGCGGAGTTCTTTTTTCTAATATGAGTTCTGCAAAAGTACATAAATTATCCGTTTTTATGGGTAGGATTGCTTGAAATATTTCTATCTTTGCAAAAATCAAAAAAGGGATTCTTTGTATGAGCAAATTGCTGACTATTTGGAACTACATCCGGCGCCATAAGTATATGATTACGGTGCTGATCTTTATTGTAGTTATTGGTTTTCTGGATGAGAACAGCTTGATTCAGCGGGTAAAGCATCGCAGTGAGATCAGCGCGCTGAATAGTGAGATAGAGAAATATAGAAAGCAATATGAGGAAGATACGGAGAAACTGAAGGAACTGACCACGAATCCTGAGGCTTTGGAGAAAATAGCACGCGAGAAGTATTTGATGAAGAAGTCCGACGAGGATATTTTTGTGTTTGAAGAATGAGTAAATCTTATAATATAATTTCGATGGCAGGGGCAGTCCTGCTGCTGGCAGGTGCGGTGTTGCAAATCACCCGGTGGGAGCTTGCGCCTTATCTGTATACGCTGGGTGCTGTGATGTTCGGCTATGTGCAGGTCATGGGGAATCGTTATGATGGAAGGAATTTTATCATCAAGCGTTTGCGTAGACAGCAGATTTTCGGGGCTGTCGCACTGGTCTTTACAGGAGTATTGATGTTTACCATGAAACGTAACGAATGGATTGTTTGTCTTTCCATTGCCGCTGTCCTGGAACTTTATACGGCTTTCCGTATTCCGCAGGAGTTGGAGAAGGAAAAACGTTAAGGAACCAGTGTCATTTTTTGTCCGCGTTTATAGAGGCTTATCTTGTGAAAAATAGGAGAACGCGGACGACACTTGTTACGTGTGGTCCGCGTTCTAAAAAATAGTTGTCCGGTATTGTTATTCCACAATGGTCATTTCATCTACCAAGTGTTTCGCTCCTGCAAACTTATCAATAATAAATAAGGTATAGCGGATATCCACACAGGCTGCACGTTGTAACTGGGGATTGTAAGCAATGTCACCGGTCAGTCCTTCGTAGTTGCGGTCAAAGCCGGTACCGATCAATTCCCCTTTGTTATTGAAAACGGGGGAGCCGGAATTACCTCCTGTATTGTCTGTTCCTGTAACAAAACAGATGGGCATTTCACCATTTTTCATGGCATAGCGCCCGAAGTCTTTCTTGTTATACAAGTCCTTCAGTTTGGCCGGAACCACGAATTCATAGTTGTTCGGATCCTCTTTTTCCATCACTCCTTTCAACGTGGTGTAATAGTTGTATTCCATACCGTCTTTGGGGCTGTATGAACCTACTTTACCATAAGTGAGACGTAACGTGGAGTTGGCATCCGGATAAATAGGAGTGCCTTCATGCTGTTTCAGCTTCATCATACCCTCTACCCAGGTTTTATGGGCCAGATTATAAGCATCGGTTTCGGCTTTCATGGCTGCATCGGTATCTGCATAACCTTGGTCTACTGATTTGGCATATTGCACCATCAGGTCATTTTCCAATGTCTTGGCATCCGGCTTTGCCACAAAGTTGTCAAAGGCTTCACGGCTTCGGAAGATGGATGTATCAAAACAAGCATCGACAAAGGCGTCAATGTTTCCTTTGAATTCTTTGTCTATTACTTTAAAGATGCTGATGCGCTGTTCGGCCGGAATTAATTCTGCGTAAGTCTTCAGCAAAGCTTTGGAAACTTTACGGTCTATTTCGGGATTATAGTCTTTATTGAAAAATTTATCGGCTTGTTTGATCAGTGTGCTTAATGCATGATCCAGCGGATTGATTTCTTTAGTAGCATGAGGTACTTTATATCCTTTTTCCAATGCTTGCAGGACTTTGTCTGTGGAAGGAATCTTATAGAATTCCGTTCCCAGTTTGCAAACTTCGTAAATGGCTTGCTGATGATATACGGCATCCCGGCGTTTGCTCACGATTTCTCGGATAGCATCGAAGGCTTTCTGGTAGGCGTCAGTACCCGTCTCACGTCCGTAAGCCAGAAGCTTTTCCTGTTGTTTCTTTTTCGTATCAAGTACTTTCAGCTGAACCAGTCCTTCGTTCATACCGATAGCATTCTTCCAGTAATTGGCTGACGAGGCGTATTTGCTGGCATACTGGATGCGTACTTTATCACTTTTCAGCATCTCTTCCAGCAGATTATTCAATCGTACGGTGCGGACGGTCTTACGCATGAAGTTGGTAGTCTGCATACGTTCTTCCACTTCGTCCGAAATC
>OODG01001434.1_pt1 | contig 16315 bp, 13 predicted proteins | sample 1671621 | NCBI WGS metagenome assembly OODG01 (sample SAMN06348175, study PRJEB24527) | human gut metagenome | biome: human gut; feature: ankylosing spondylitis patient; material: feces | host: Homo sapiens | place: China | collected 2015-10 | reverse complement strand
GGTGCGTTGGCGCCGGTGAAGCTGCCGGGCGAGTGGAAGTTCAGCACCGACCCGGAAAACCGGGGCTTCTTCCGGGGCTGGGAGAAGCCCGGCTTCGACGATTCGCAGTGGCGTTCGATCAAGGTGCCGGGCTACTGGGAGAATCAGGGCGTGACCGCCCCGAATCCGGCCTTTCCGCAGGCGAAGCTGCCCTACGACGGCTACGCGTGGTATCGCTGCAGCGTGGTGATCCCGGAGAGCTTCCGGGGAAAGAAGCTGTTTTTGAACCTCGGCGTGGTCGACGATATGGACAAGGCGTTCGTGAACGGCCGCGAAGTCGGCATGACCGGCAACGACGTGAAGGAGTACTGGGCGGTGAAACGCTCCTATCCGATCCCGCCGGAAGCGGTGAGGTTCGGTGAGGTGAACTCCATCGCCGTGAAGGTGTACGACAACTTCCAGTACGGCGGCATCGCCGGGCCGTCGCCGGAGATCGTTGCGCGCAGCGGCTTTTTTTATCGCCGCGGCGATCCCATGATTCACCATCTCCGGCCTTGCTCTTCACCGTCACCCAATACCTCGAATCGGTTCTCAACTCCCGCGGCCTGACGCGCACGCTGGGAGAGATCGACGTCTGCCGCACGGCCGACGGCCGTCCCGTGTTCCATACGGGCAACAGCGCGGTGGTCTTCCGCATCCGGCTCGACGGCCGCGACCGCCTGCTGAAATGCTACACCCGCCCGCACCGCCATCTCGAAGCGATCTACGGCGACCGGTTCCGGCCTGCGGAACTCTTCCTCTACACCGCCCCGTCGGAGGGCATGTGGGCGGATGTCGTCGTGGACGACTGGATCGAGGGCGAGACGCTCACCCGCACGCTGGACCGTGCCGCAGCGAACGGAGACAAACTCCTCGTCGCACGACTCGCGACGGCCTTCGACACGCTGGCCGCGCGACTGCTGCCGGCCCAGTGGGCACACGGCGACCTGAAACCCGACAACCTGATCTGGGACGGGCAGCGGCTCCGCCCGATCGACTTCGACGGGATGTTCCTGCCCGAATTCCGCGGCCGGCGCAGCCCCGAACTGGGAACCCATGCCTTCCAGCATCCGGCACGCACGGAAGCGGACTTCGACGCCTCGCTCGACGATTATCCGGCGGCGTTGATCGCCACCGTGCTCCATGCCGCGGCCCACGATCCCTCGCTGCTCGTGCGTTACCCCGCCGAAGGGCTCGTGCTCGACCCTTCGGCCGTCATAGAAGGGCGCAGCGAAGCCTACCGCGAGATGCTCGACGCCTTCGCCCGCCGCGGCGACGCCGTGGGATACCGCACGGCACAGTTGCTCCGCTCGCCCGTCGCGAAACTTCCGCAGGCCGCTTCGCTCTTCGCATGGCGGCTGCGGCCGCCCCGTCCCGCCGACGATCCGCCCGAACTGGCCGTCGACGCCGGACGCTGGGGTTTCCGCTCGGGCGGACGGTTCGTCATCCCGCCCGTGTGGGACAACGGATTCGATTTCAGCGAAGGACTGGCGGCGGTGGAGATCGCCGGACGGTGGCACTTCATCGACACGGCGGGCCGCGTCGTCCTCAACTGCCCGCCCTGCGATGCCGTGAAACCTTTCCGCAACGGTACGGCCGAACTGCGCAGCGGCCTGCGGCGGGAGAAAATCGCACACCCGTTGAAAAACTCACGCTAAAACGCTATATTTGTAGATTGGAAATATGACGCGAATGGACACATACAGAGCTCTGACCCCCGGCGAAATCGCCGCGCTCGAAGCCTCCGGCTCGACGGCCGACGACTGGTCGTCGATCGAGGTGGCGGAGGACTTCCACCCCTCGCAACTGCGCGGCGCACGGCTGGGCGGCCGTGTCCGGCTCGCATCGGGCGTGCGCATCCGCAACTCCGGCGTCCGCAACTACGACATCGGCGCAAGAACGCTCGTCGAAGAGGTCGTCCGCCTGGAATGCCGCGGCGAAAGCGCTTTCGGAAACGGCACGGAGGTGGCCGTCATGAACGAGAACGGCGGCCGCACGGTACGGATTTACAGCGGCCTGACCGCCCAGATCGCCTACATGGCCGCCGTCTACCGCCACCGTCCGGCGCTCGTCGCCGCACTCGACCGTATGGCGCGGCGGGCGGCCGACGCGGCACGCTCCGCGCAAGGAAGCATCGGCCGCAACTGCCGCATCACCGACTGCCGGCTGCTGCGCGACGTATGTATCGGCTACGGGGCGACGCTCGAAGGGGTCTCCGTCCTCTCCAACGGCACGGTCGGCGACTTTTCGCGCATCGGCATCGACGTCAAGGCCTACGACTTCGTCACGGCCGAGCATGCGCTCGTCGACAACGGTTCGCTCATCGAACGCTGCTTCATAGGCGAACGCTGCATCTTCGACCGCGGCTACACCGCCTCCGATTCGCTCTTCTTCGCCAACTCGCACTGCGAGAACGGCGAAGCGGTTTCGATCTTCGCAGGCCCCTACACCGTCTCGCACCACAAGTCGTCGCTGCTGATCGCCGGCATGTTCTCCTTCTTCAACGCCGGCAGCGGCACCAACCAGAGCAACCACCTCTTCAAGTGCGGCGCCGTGCATCAGGCCGTCCACCGGCGCGGCTGCAAGTTCGCCAGCGGCGCCTACGTCATGTCGCCGGCCATCGAAGGGGTCTATACGATGATCATGGGGCGCCACACGCATCACCACGACACGTCGGTCTTCCCCTTCTCCTACCTGCTGGAACAGGAGGGGCGTTCGGCCCTGCTGCCCGGCGCCAATCTGTCGAGCTACGGCACGGTGCGCGACATCGAGAAGTGGCGGCAGCGCGACAAACGCAGCGCAGGCCGCGACCTGATCAATTTCGAGACCTGGAATCCCTTCGTGGGCAACGCCCTCGCAGCCGGCCTCGATGCGCTCCGCACGCTCTACGACAGCAACCCCGACGCCCAGAGCTTCATCTACAACTCCGTCCATATCAAGCTCACGGGGCTGCGCCGCGGGATACAGCGCTACGAGCAAGCGCTCGCGGCGACGCTCGGCGACCTGCTCGCGCGCGGCGGCGACGGATACGACGGCCGCGGCGCGTGGATCGACGCCGCTGGGCTTTACCTCGCCCGCTCCTGCATGGAAGAGCTGCTCGACGCAATCGAGCAGGGTGCCGTCACCACGCCCGAAGCCCTCACGGAGCGTTTGCGGGCCTTTGCGGAGCACTACGACGACTACGCCCGCAGCTGGGCGCTCGACATCCTGGCCCGGCGGCTGGGACACACGCCCGACGCCGCCGAGATCGAACGGGCCGTCGTCGAAGGGAAGGCGGCGCAACAGGAGCTGCAACGCCTCGCGGAGGCCGACCGCGCGTTCGACTGTTCGTTCGACATGGCCGTCGGCTACGGACTCGACGCCGCCACGGACGACGAACGCAAAGCCGACTTCCGCGCCGTCCGCGGACTGGAATAGAGAGACCTAAAACCAACATAAACCATGAACTACACCCAAAGCATCACACGCCGTCACCGCACGGCCTTCGTTCTGGCCATCGACCAGTCGGGTTCGATGGTCGAGGAGCTGGAATTCCGCGGACGGCGCACCTCGAAGGCTGCGGCCGTGGCGGAGGTCGCCAATTCGCTGCTGTCGGAACTGCTGCTGCGCGCCACGCGCGAAGGCGAAGTGCGCGACTACTACGACATCGCCGTGGTCGGTTATTCGGGCGAAGGCGTACACTCGCTCCTCTCGGCCGACGAAACGTTCGTTCCGGTCTCCGCGCTCCGGAACGCCGTGCGCAATACTCGCCGGGTCAGCGTCGAACGCCGCCTTCCCGACGGTCAGCCCGCATTCAACGAGGTGACCGTGAGCGAGTGGATCGCTCCCGCCGCATCGGGACAGACCCCGATGTACGAAGCGCTGCTCTACGTCCACGATCTCGTCGAGGCGTGGTGCCGCCGGCCGGAACACCGCGAGAGTTTCCCGCCGCTGGTCTTCAACATCACCGACGGCGAGGCTTCCGACAGCGACGAGGAGGAGCTCGCGCAGATCGCAGGGCGCATCCGTTCGCTCGGCACGGACGACGGCCGTGCGCTGCTGGTCAACATCCACCTCGCATCGGGCGACGCAGCGAAGGGCCGCATCTTCCTGACCGACGGGGAGACCGCCTACAACAACCGCTACGCCCGCCTGCTCTACGACATTTCGAGCCCGATGCCGTCGCTCTTCGACGACGCGATCCGTTCGCTCCGGGGCGACGAGGCCCGCGGGCCGTTCCGCGGCATGTGCTACAACGCATCGATCACCGAACTGCTCTCGATCCTCAACGTCGGGTCGATCAGCGTAAATCTCCAATAGCCATGTTCCCTACGATCCACCGCTTCATGGAGGGGCTGCTCTCGCCCCGCACGTCGCTCCGCACGCTGAGCGAAGCCCGCTTCGCACAGGACGGGACGGGCGCATTGCTGCTCGAACGCACGACGCTCTTCGCCGAGGCGCAGTGTACGCTCGGCGATCGCCGGCTGCGGCTGTTCTGCCCGCTCTCGCCGCTCGCCCACCGGCTCGCGGAGACCACGGCGCAACGCCTCAAATATCATCCGGCCGAATTCCTGCTCCCGTGGCGGATGCTGCGCGGAGAATTCACCTACACCGACGCCACCGGCACGCAGCGCACCTGCGACCTGGTCGCGCAGGAACTTCCCGCCGAGGGCGAGCCGCTCGCAACGGCAGTCGGCCACGCAGACCGCGACCGTCTGCTCTCGGCGCTCGATACCCTGCAACGGCAGTTGGCGCAGGCCGGCCTGACGCACAACAACCTCAAAGCGGCCAACCTATGGATGACGCCCGACTACCGGCTGCTGCCGCTGCGCTACGCCTACATGCGTTTCGACGGCGGCGACGACGCACCGCAGTTCGACGCGCTGCGCGCTTTCGTCGCCGAAAAGGCCTCCGTGGCACAAATGATGTGCGATACCTCGGCGGAGTACAGCGCACCGTGCACCGCTTTTCGGAACCACCTCTGGGTCGGACACATGTTCGAACAGATGATCTGCGTCGAGGACGCCGAAGGATACGGCTACGTCGACACGCAAAACCGCTATCTCATCGCCCCGCAATACCGCTGGGCCAACGATTTCCACGAAGGCCGCGCCGAGGTGCAGACCGCCGACGGGCGGATGGGGCTCATCGACAAGACGGGCCGTTACGTCCTCGAACCGCACTACGAAATCGTCGAATACGACGACCGGACGGGACGTCTGCTGGCCCGCTTCGACGGACGTTGGGCCGCCTTCGACTACGAGGGCCGTCAACTCACCGAGTTCGGCGCCGTAGAACCCTGACAACGAAAATCACAACGCATAACAATCATGGAAAAAGTCAAATGTCTGATTATCGGCAGCGGACCGGCCGGATATACGGCGGCCATCTACACCTCGCGCGCCAACCTGAACCCCGTACTCTACGAAGGGATCGAACCGGGCGGCCAGCTGACCACCACCACCGAAATCGATAACTACCCGGGCTACCCCGAAGGGATCGACGGCAACCAGCTCATGGGCCACATGCGCAAGCAGGCCGAACGGTTCGGCGCCGACATCCGCCGCGGCACGGTGACGCGCGCCGACCTCTCGTCGCGGCCGTTCCACCTGGTCGTCGACGGCGAAAAACAGATCGAAGCCGACAGCCTCATCATCGCTACGGGCGCTTCGGCGCGCTATCTGGGACTACCCTCCGAGACGAAATACAGGGGACAGGGCGTGAGCGCCTGCGCCACCTGCGACGGCTTCTTCTACCGCAAGAAGGACGTGGCGGTCGTGGGCGGCGGCGACACTGCCTGCGAGGAGGCCACCTATCTGGCTTCGATCTGCCGGCAGGTCTACATGATCGTACGCAAACCCTACCTGCGCGCCTCGAAGGCGATGCAGCACCGCGTGATGAACACCCCCAACATCGAAGTGCTCTTCGAATACAACACCGCCGAAGTGCTGGGCGACGACACGGGCGTCACGGGCGTCACGATCCGCCACAACGACGGCAAGGAACGGACGCTCGCCGTTGCGGGATTCTTCGTGGCCATCGGCCACCACCCCAACACCGAACTGTTCCGCAACCAGCTGGAACTCGATGCCGAGGGGTATATCCGCACCGAAGGCAATTCGTCGAAAACCTCCGTCGAAGGGGTCTTCGCGGCCGGCGACGTGCAGGATCCCGCCTACCGGCAGGCCATCACCGCCGCCGGTTCGGGCTGTATCGCCGCGCTCGACTGCGAGCGCTTCCTGCTGCAATAGGCCGGATGCCCTGCAAACGACAGAAGCCTCTTATGCAGAGGCTTCTGTCATTTTCAACACGCACCGCCGAACCCCGGCATCGGGCGGGACGACGGGAGACGGACGCCGCAGCATCCGCCTCCCGTCGTATTCCGCCGCGCGCCGCAGATCAGTCGACGCGGATCGTCCCTTTCAGCCGCAGGTCGCGCGACGAAGCGCCCACCTGAATCAGAAAATCGCCCGGCTCGACCACGAAGTCGTGGCGCACCGTATCGTAGAAGGCGAAGGCGTCGTGCGGCAGGAGTATCTCCACGCGCTTCGTCTCGCCCCGTTTCAGGAAGACCTTCTCATAGCCTTTGAGCTCCCTCACCGGACGCGGCACGCTGGCCGCGAGGTCGCTCACGTAGAGCTGCGCCACCTCGGCGCCGTCGCGGCGGCCCGTGTTCCTCACGTCGAACGACACCCGACAGGAGCCGTCGTCCTGCCGCACGACTTTCAGCCCCGAATAGGCGAAAGTGGTATAGGAAAGGCCGTAACCGAAGGCGTAGAGCGGTTCAGTCGCCGTGCGGTCGTACCCACGGTAACCCACGAAGATGCCTTCGTCGTAGTTGACGCGCGGCTGCGGTGCCCCCTTGCGGTGCGAACGGTCGACGTTCTCGTAATAGCTGCCGTAGCAGGGATTGTCCTCGGCGCGCCGTTCGATCGAGATCGGCAGTTTGCCGCTGGGCGAAACCGCTCCCGTCAGAATCTCGGCGACCGCGCGGCCGCCCTCCTGCCCGGGATACCAGGCCATGAGGATCGCACGCGCCCGGTCGGCGAACTGCGCGAAATCGACCCCGCCGCCGCTGTTGACCACTACCACGAGGTTCGCGTTGAGCTTCGCCACGGCGGCGATCTCGGCGGCCTGTCCTTCGGGCAGGGCGAAGGTGCGGTCGTGGTTTTCCCGTTCGGTATCGCTGTCGAAGCCGGCGCAGTAGATCACCGCGTCGGCCGCCGCGATCCGCCGCTCGAGATCCGTCACATTCTCGAAGAGATAGCGCAACGACACGGAGGCCGTCGAGGCATTGTCGTAGTACTCCAACCGCACGGCGTAACTCTTGCCCGCCACGACGTCGAGCGTCGCCGAGCGGGTGGTCGCCGCATGGTCGCGCCAGTCGGCGAGCACCTCGCGGCCGTCGACATAGAGCCGGTAGCCGTCGTCGCCGCGCACGACGAAGGTCACGCGCCCCGTCGCCGCGGGTTTGAAACTCCCCGACCAACGGGCCGAAAAGCCGTCGGCGGGAACACCGTCGGCGGGCGAACCCTCCCAGTCGAAGTCGATCGCAGCGTCGACCTGCGTCGTCACGGGCATCCCCGCAAGTTCCTTTCCGGCGAAGAACTCGCCCCGAAGGCCTGGCCGGCCGTCAGGGGTGAAAAAGAGTCCCGACGCGGCCAGATCGCCGACGGGAGCGGGATCGAGCACCGTCGTGCGCAAACGTTTGCCGACGGCCCGCATCCCCTCGCCCACCGACACGGTCGAGAAGGGATGGACGAATCCCGCACCGCCGCCCGTGGGCACGCGGCCTGCGTTGGGCCCCATGACCACCACGTCGCGCACTTTGGACGAGAACGGCAGCATCCCGCCTTCGTTCTTCAACAGCACGATGCCGCCGCGCGCCACCTCCAGCGCCACCTGATCGGAAAAAGGATTGCGTTCCTTGATCTTCGCGTCCGTCTGTTCGCGATCGAGAAACCCGAAGGCGATGAGCGTTTGGAGGATATGGCGGCACTTTTCGTCGACGGTCGCCTCGGTCACCAGTCCGTTCTTCAATGCCGGACGCAGGTTCTCGGCATTCATGAAGCGGGCACGCGGCATTTCGAGGTCCAGTCCCCCGTTGGCGGCACCGACGGCCGAATAGGTAGCGTTCCAGTCCGACATGAAGATGCCGTCGAAACCCCACTTCTCACGCAGCAGGCCGACCGTCAGCGGGCGGTTCTCGGTCATGTGCACGCAGTTGAGCGGATTGTAGCTCGACATGACGGCGCCGACCTTCGCCCCGGTCACCGCCTTGCGAAAGGCGGGAAGGTAGATTTCATGGAGCGTCCGCTCGTCGATGTCCGACGAAACGTGGTGGCGGTTCCACTCCTGGTTGTTGCCGACGAAGTGTTTGACGCAGGCCATGACCCCTTCGGCCTGCATCCCCTCGATATAGGCCGCCGCCGTCTCGGCCGCCAGATAGGGATCTTCGCCGTAGTATTCGAAATTGCGGCCGCACAGCGGCGAACGATAGATGTTCACCCCCGGCCCGAGCAGGATATGCACGCCGCGCGCCCGGCAGTCTTGTCCCAAAGCGCGGCCGTAGTCGCGCACCAGCGCGCGATCCCACGCCGCAGCCGCGGCGATGCCGCACGGGAACATCGTACTGCGCGTATCGTTGCGCACGCCCTGCGGGCCGTCGGCCATGCGGATCTGCGGGATGCCCAGCCGGGGAATCGCACGGATATAGAAGGAGTTGAAACCGCCGATGTAGTCGAGTTTCTCGTCGAGCGTCATCCGCTCCACAAGGGCCGCCGCGCGCTCCTTGTCCTGCTCCGTGATCTGCTGCGCCGCTGCCGGAAGCAACGCCCCGACAACCAGCAGCCATGTAAGTAGTCTCTTCATTTCATTGGATTGGTTCGTTATCGAATACAAAAATAGGGAAAAAGCATGATAAAGCCATATTTTATCAGCCACTACACTATTAAAATATTTTATCAATTTATTTGTTTTTTCATTTTTCAATCGCTATATTTGTCATACAGATCAATTAATACCCTCTCTTATGAAAAAGTTTTTCACAATAAGATTGCATTTGCTTGCAATTTTAGCAGCAATCACAATCGTATCCTGTACAAGCGATACGGTCGACACCGAACCCGTAATCCCCGTCACTCCGCAAACAAGGGCGATTCCTACCCCGACTTTCGACTGGGCCAATGCCGAATGGATGCCCGTTCCCGCAGGTCAGAGCGCCATTCCTTCCCCGTGGAACGGAGCCGGCAGCATCTCTTACACCTATGGCATGGACATTACGAACGACCGCTATCCCAACGCAGGCTGGGAGTTACTTTACAACACCTTCGATGCGAATGCGTCGGGGCCGCTGGTCAACCCCTATTTCGTCCTTTACAACAAATACCGAGGAATCCTGCGCATCTACCTCTACCTTACGACAGAATTCGTCGCCACATCCTCCTATCTGCAAGACGGCATCTCTGTCGTTTCGGATCACCAAACCTCATTGCTGAGTTTTTTGGGAAAGGAGATCATCGATCCGGAAGAGCGCTATGCAACAACCGACTACATCCAAATCCAAGGCTCTCCCGACAACATCAGCCCGATGGCGGCAAACAAATGGTACATGATGCAGTATGAATTGGCATACGACCCCGACATCACGAGTATCCCCTACGACCAGGTTCAACTTGCCTGGTACCTGAACTATTGCAATGTACAGACAATCAAGCTCGGAGGGACACAGGAAGGCCGTATTAACGGAACGATCGGCGCCGCATCCTCCACAACTTTTTATGATGAATTTAAGACAGCAGCTAAATCTACCGGCACTGCAGTATTAACGGGTATTGGGAAAAATTTCATCACAGAAAATGCTCGTGACGAAACGACCGACTCATTAGGCCGTAATAACAACCTCGGGTTACCGAATTATATTTATAGCAGTATATCAAACACAATCAACAGCGCCCTGTCAGGTTCTCTTGACGAGATACCGCAGGCTCTATTCAAAGGATTCAATGCGATCTTCGGTCTAAATAAAACCACTCAGCCGATTCCTATCAATTTGACTTTCAAATCCCAAATCGAATTAAATGGAGACTTGTCTGACCGTGGTTCTTTCCCTTCGTCTCCATCTTCTTTCTGGCTTCCAGGAACCGATATTGCGTCCGATGCCGTAGGCTACATTCCGTTATACAATAAACCGCTTGGAGTATTAGGACTCGACGGCCGGCCGAAAGTATCGCCCATGGTAATATACCAGCGTGTCTCGGATGGCTACAAACTTTTCGTTACATACAAAACCAACACCTTCCGCCAACGGTTACAATACAATCCTGAAGTTGAAGCAATTGCAGATATTCAACTCACAAAACTGGAGCTAATCGAAACCGATTTCCAAGGCCGATTTACTCAAGTTTGCCCCAATCGGTTCTTTGCAGGAACTTTGGACACGAATTACAATCCAACCAGTTCTATCGATGTTCCAGAATATCTGGCTTTCCGTGCAACCTTCAAAATTACACCGAACAACGGAGATGAACCGACGGTCATCATTAAAACATTTAAAACAGACCAAGATCCGTTACCATTAAAAAATGCACAATAATTCAATCATTATGAAAACGCTCGCCACATTTGTTCTCTGTCTGTCGCTGCTCGCAGGATTCACCGCCTGCGACAAGAACGACGATAACATGGGTACATTGATCGTAGAGATCCGGGATAATGCGAAAGCTTCGGTACTCAATATTTACACCGAAGAGGGCAGTCTGATTTATACCAATACCGAATACCTCTATCAAAACGATCCGCGGTTGTCGATCCCGCTCAATCCGGGGAACTATCGGCTCAATACTACGTGGAAGTTCAACGACTGCGCTTTCCAGATTCGGGCAGGCCACACGACCACCGTCTATTACGCCTACGGCAGTTACAACGGTGTGGTCACCTACGATTAAGCTGCAATAATCCAATCTTCAAACTATTTAGCGCCATGAAAACGCCCGCCGCACTCGCTCTCTGCCTGTCGCTGCTCGCCGGTCTTATCGCCTGCGACAAGGACGACAACATGGGAACACTGATCGTAAACGTTCGGGATAACGCCAAAGTCGAGGAACTAAACATCTATACCGAAGGAGGCAGCCTGATCTACACGAATACCGAATATCTCTATCAGAACGATCCGCGGTTGTCGATCCCGCTCAACCCGGGGAACTACCAGATGCAACTGATGTATGGCTTCAATCGCTGTTCTTTCCAGATTCGGGCCGGCCACACGACCACCGTCTATTATGCCTACGGTAGCATCAATGGAGAGGTGACTTACGATTAATCCGTAATTTTCCGGTTTCAAACCTCGTATCCGATGAAAACGCTCGCGAAATTCCTTTTCAGCCTGTCGCTGCTCGCCGGTCTTACCGCCTGCGACGACGACGCCCCGACCACAGGAGAAATCGTATTGGATATCGAAAAATACATGTATGTCCAGTCCATCTCGATCTACACGGAACTCGGAAACAAAATCTACGAAAACCGGGAATATCTTTACGAAGGAGGCCGGTTGTCGATCCCGCTGAACCCCGGCAATTACCGAATTTCGATTTACGGATATTCCGACTGCACCTTCCAGATTCAAGCGGGGCACACGACGCGGATCGACTACGACCAGCACGGGAACGGAGTCGTCACCTACGACTGACGAACGGCCGGCACCCCCGCAACCACGCAGGGCACGGTATGCAATCGCAGGGGCGCCCCGCCCATTTACACCGGCAGACATCTTCTCTGCACGCACCGGCTCCCCGATCCTCGGCGGCACAGCTGCTCCGCCCGGCAAAAACAAATAAATTTGCATTGCACTCGGCTTAATCGTATCTTTGCCACAGGATCGGCCCGCAAAGACCGATCCTGCAAAGCGCGCAGCAGCCATGAGTTTCACCGTCACCATCCTCGGTTCGGCTTCGGCCAAGCCTACGCCCGGACGACACCCGTCGGCACAGGTCGTCAACCTCCACGAGCAACACTACCTCGTCGACGCAGGGGAGGGTACGCAGCAGCAGTTGTTCCGCTACGGGATCAATCCGCTGCGGCTGCGGGCCGTCTTTCTCTCGCACCTGCACGGCGACCACTGCTTCGGGCTCTTCCCGCTGCTCTCGACGCTCGGGCTTTACGGCCGCCGCACGCCGCTGCCGGTCTATGCACCGGCCCCGTTCGGAGAGATTCTCGCCTGCCACCTGCGTTATTTCGACAGCGAACTGCCCTACGCCGTGGAGTGGCATGAGGTCGATACGACCAAACATCGGGATCGGACGCATATCCACCTCATGCAGCAATACGCCGTCCACATAGCAACGGACGCGCTCGTACTCGCACGTCATGCGAACCGTATACCACCGGTTACTCTCAAAAGGGAACCGCACGGGAGAGACCAAGCTATCCTTCACGCCACCTACCTGATGGTACAGCTCGCTCGTTCCCGCCCCGATCGTCAGGGCGATATAATCCGCCTGCTCGCCCGTCCACCCGTTGTCGCGGAGGCGAAGCTGTATCTGCCCGCTACCTTTCGTACGCCGGACGGTAGCCGTATATTCATAGGCGTAGCTCGTAGAGTCGCCGAACAATACCTGGTTCCACCGGTTGGCCTCCGGCACCAACGTACCAGCCTCCGGGACCTTCCATCCCCCGCTCATCACGGATATATCCGATACGGGCACGCCGTCGATCCGCACGTCCTTGAACTCATAGCTATTATCAAACATCTCCACGCCCGCCCGGCCCGTACGTACCTGTGGCTTCTCGTAGGTATCCACGATCGTCTTCAGCACCTCATCCCCCCGATGGCGGGTAAACATCTTTAATAAATGGTAGGAAGGAGAGACCACCGCCTGATGGGTGTTGAAAGAGATCAACGGATGGCGCTGGTTCTCGAACCCGGCGTTGCCCAATACCGGGGCATACGCCAAGCGGCGTACCATATCCGGGTTCTCCTCCGCCCCGACCAAGAAACAGGCCTCGGCCACCGCCGCCCGGAGCGTACCGGCCAAGGGCCGCTCCGTCGTCCCAAACTCCCCGATAAACACCGCCGGCGAACGTCGGGAATACCGGTCGCTATTAAACCTGCTGGCTACAACTTCCCCAACGAATGGTTTGGCAAATACGTATCGGATGTACGTTTCTACGTGTCGGCACAGAACCTGCACACCTTTACCGGCTACAAAGGTTACAATGTGGACTATGCAGGAGGTACCTTCACACCGGGATATAACTTCTGTTCTTATCCTACCGCACGTACCTTCATGTGTGGCGTTCATTTCACTTTCTAATCACTAAAAACATAACAATATGAAACTCAATAAATATGCATTGGTTCTCTTTTTGGGATTAGGCACATTGACTTCTTGCAATGATAATTTGGAGCTGTTAAATCCCAACCAGCAAACCTCAAACACATTCGGTTTCAATGCCGATGATTTGGAAGAGAGCGTTATTGCCGCCTATAACCATATCCGTATGGAAGGTTCTTACGCCCGTGTAGGCTACACCATTGATGTGTGTCGTGGCGATGAAGCCTGGAATTCATCACAAGTATGGTATCTGCCTTTCGATGACCTGAATGCGGAAGTAACCTCGGACATCACGTGGTGGCCCTGGCGCGAATGGTACTACACCGTTAATGTATGTAATTTTGCCATTTCCCGTTGCGATGAAGACAACAGCCAGCTTTCCGAAAAAATGAAACGCATCAAAGGACAAGTGCTCTTCCTGCGCGGTCTGTCATACTACAATCTGGTTGGTTATTACCAGAACCCGCCCCTCATCACAGATTATGCCACCTACTCTTCATTGGATGGACTTTATACCGGCAACAGCACCTATGATGCCGTGCTGGACCAAGTGGAAAGTGATTTCAAAGAAGCCATGGAATTGTTACCCTCACGAGATCAAGGTGGCGAATGGGAAAAAGGACGTGCCACCTGTGGTGCCGCAGCCGGTTACTATGCCCGTGCGCTCATGGTACGCCATAAATTCAAAGACGCCCTTACTGTACTGAAAGACATTATCGGCAAAAAATATGGTACTTATGAACTGATGGATAACTATGGCGACAACTTTCGTGAAGGTCCTGCCTATGAGAACAACAAGGAAAGCCTTTTCGAAGTGCAATTCCTTGACTTAGAATCACAAGGAACCGACGACGAGTGGACTCCGGTGAACACCAGCCCGAATGCCACCCAAGGTTCGGCCATCGAGAGTAACTTCGCTCCCGGCAATTATGGCGGTTGGGCCGACATTTCGGCTTCCCCCTGGCTCTACCATCTCTTCAAAGCAGAACGTACTACTGACGGCAAACTCGACCCGCGTCTGTACTGGACCATCGGTACTTACGAATCCGATTGGGAAGACTTTGAATATGGCAATGTAGCTTATACGAGCAAACTTACAGCCACCGACAACATCGTAACCAACAACACATACGGTGGTCTACCCATCGCCAAGTTCACAAACCTCCGTACCGGACTCTATAGCACCGTTATTACAGGTTTACACGATGGAATCAACTTGCGTCTGATGCGCTACTCCGACGTGCTGCTCCGTGCTGCCGAATGTGAAAACGAAGTCAACGGCCCCACACAACAGGCCATCGACTGGATTAACGAAGTACGCAACCGCGCTGACTTGCCCGATCTGGAACTGGCTGACTTCCCTACAGCCGACAAACTCTTCGAGCAGATTGCCAATGTGGAGCGTCCGAAAGAATTTGGTTGTGAGTTCGGACGCGGATTCGATCTTATCCGCTGGGGATTCTTCTATAAGAATGATCGTTTGCAACAACTTAAGGAGCACAGTGTCGTACGCCGTTCTGTAACCGGAACCAAAGATCCTGTAGACTACAACGATATCGCAACCGACTCCGAACTAAAAAGTTCTTTTGACACCTACTTACCCGGGCACGAATTTCTGCCCATCGTACAACAGTTGTTGAACAAGAACCCTAACCTAAGTGGTAACTCTGCCAACTTTAGCACGGACAACTCTACTTATTTCAGTGAGAACGGATGGACTGTTCATCCGGTGGTTGACTTAAGCAAATAAACAAACCTATTAAAATGTAAGACAATGAGAATACTCAATAAATTAGTATACGCTTGCTGTTCCATCGCCTTCGGGTTGATGGCATTGCCAAGCTGCGAGGGTGGCGAGCTGTATGATGTTAACGCCCCCGACTGGATTTCCGAGAAAGTGGACTCCATAGCAAATTCAAAGAAAGATCCGGAAGAAGAAGTGCTGGAGGGCATGCAGGAAGATGTCTACTCCTTCGGTAATGCGGACTACACCTCCGGTTTCTGGACAGCTTTCTCCAAGTATTACGTCGTGCCCGATGGTCAGAAGTGGCATGGAGTGTTCAACCTCAACATCAACCCTGCCGACAATACCTATTATAAAAACTTCGCCCTAGTCATTACCAATGACGCAGACCGCGGAGGTGAAGGATACACGGAATATGGCGCTTATCGTTTTGATACCACAAACGATACTTTGGCCTATAACTCCCAATGGGGTTCCCATCTCTTCTTCAAATACACCTCCAGCACACTGATGCTGTCACCCGTTGACAATCTGGACGAAACTGTACAGAAATTGGGCGGCAAAGTAACACTCACCGTAGACCGCACCAATGAAAATGCCTTCTCTATCAAAATCCAGAACGCCTCGGCAACCAAAACCTACAAACAGCCGTACAAGTTACCCAATCTGAATGCAGACGCGAGCAATACCAACATCCGCTGCTTCCTGGTACCCGAAGGCTCTTACATCAACTTCTTGCAATCGAACATCGTTCCTATCGGCGGCCTTACCTCTGCCGAAGACAAGAATCCGCTCTCGATGGTACTGCAAAATGTACCCGATCAAGTCAATGCCGGCACCTCACTCGAAGAAGCCGTGGCCGGGATTACTGCCATCGTCAGCTTCGAAGAAGGGGTGACTAAGACCGTAACTGCAGAAGAACTCCAGTTCACTGCCATCCCCAATATGAACGAACTGGGCACGAAGACACTGGTAGTCATCTACAACAAGACCTTCAAGGGCGAGAATTGCAACCAGCCGGTGGTGGCCAATGCTACGTTTGAAGTAGTGGAAAAGATTGTATCCATCCAAGTGACGGCTCAACCTGCGCACACGCAGTATTACTATTATACTTCGGCAGCAACGGAAACGATGACCGACCGTACGCTGGCATTCCTTCCCGAAGGATTGGAAGTAACGGCTACTTATGCCGACGGAAGCACAAGAGTAGTAGACAACGCCAAACTCCATTTCTCTGCCATTC
>OODG01001432.1_pt1 | contig 16335 bp, 9 predicted proteins | sample 1671621 | NCBI WGS metagenome assembly OODG01 (sample SAMN06348175, study PRJEB24527) | human gut metagenome | biome: human gut; feature: ankylosing spondylitis patient; material: feces | host: Homo sapiens | place: China | collected 2015-10 | reverse complement strand
ATTTATTTAGTATGAAAAAAGAAATTAAGTTCAGCTTGGTGTTCAGGGACATGTGGCAGAGTGCCGGAAAATATGTGCCCCGCGTAGACCAGCTGGTAAAGGTTGCTCCAGCTATTGTTGAAATGGGCTGTTTTGCCCGCGTAGAAACCAATGGCGGAGGTTTTGAACAGGTAAATCTATTGTTTGGTGAAAATCCTAATAAAGCTGTACGTGCATGGACGAAGCCGTTTCACGAGGCTGGTATACAAACTCACATGTTGGACCGTGCACTGAACGGTCTTCGCATGAGCCCCGTACCTGCCGATGTGCGTAAGCTGTTTTATAAAGTGAAGAAAGTGCAGGGAACGGATATCACACGTACGTTCTGCGGACTGAACGATACCCGTAACATTATTCCTTCCATCGCTTACGCTAAAGAAGCCGGAATGATTTCCCAGTGTTCGCTCTGTATCACCCATTCGCCTATCCATACAGTAGAATATTACACCAATATGGCGTTAGAGCTGATCAAGGCAGGTGCTGATGAAATCTGTGTCAAGGATATGGCAGGTATCGGACGTCCGGTATCATTGGGCAAGATCGTAGCAAATATCAAGGCTGCACATCCTGAAATTCCTATTCAATATCATAGTCATGCAGGTCCCGGTTTCAATATGGCAAGTATCCTCGAAGTTTGCGAGGCTGGTTGCGATTATATTGACGTGGGTATGGAACCGTTGTCATGGGGTACGGGACACGCTGACTTGCTGAGTGTGCAGGCTATGCTGAAAGATGCAGGTTTCCAGGTTCCTGAGGTGAATATGGAAGCATACATGAAAGTGCGTGCATTGATTCAGGAATTTATGGACGACTTCCTCGGTTTGTACATCAGTCCGAAGAACCGCTTGATGAACTCTTTGTTGATCGGTCCGGGACTTCCGGGTGGTATGATGGGTAGCTTGATGGCTGACTTGGAGTCCAATCTGGAATCTATCAATAAATATAAGGCGAAACGTAACTTGCCGTTTATGACGCAGGATCAGTTGCTTATCAAGCTGTTCAATGAAGTGGCTTATGTATGGCCGCGTGTAGGTTATCCTCCGTTGGTAACTCCGTTCAGCCAGTATGTTAAGAATCTGGCGATGATGAACGTGATTGCTATGGAAAAAGGTAAGGAACGTTGGGGTATGATTGCTGATGATATCTGGGATATGCTGTTAGGTAAAGCTGGTAAATTGCCGGGTACGCTGGCTCCCGAAATCATTGAGAAAGCCGAACGCGAAGGCCGTAAGTTCTTTACCGGAAACCCACAGGATAATTATCCGGATGCGCTCGATAAGTATCGCAAGATGATGAAAGAGAACAAATGGGATTTGGGCGAAGATGATGAAGAACTCTTCGAATATGCCATGCATCCGGCACAATACGAAGCATACAAGAGTGGCAAGGCGAAAGAAGACTTCCTGGCAGACGTGGAAAAACGGAAGGCGGAACTTAATAAGTCTCCGTTGGACGACGCCAAACCGAAAACACTTACCGTTCAGGTAGATGGACAGGCTTATCGCGTAACGGTAGCTTACGGTGATATTGATTTGCCGGCAGATGCTACAGCGAAAGTGGAAGCTCCTGTAGGCGAAGGCCAGGATGTGGTTGCTCCGTTGGAAGGTAAATTCTTCCTGACAAAGAATGCACAGGAAACTCCGTTGAAGGTGGGCGACAAGGTGAAGAAAGGCGACTTGCTTTGCTACATCGAAGCTATGAAGACGTATAACGCCATCCGTGCCGATTTCGACGGAACAGTTACTGCTATTTGTGCTACTCCGGGCGATACCATTTCAGAAGATGATGTATTAATGAAGATAGGATAACGCAGCATGGAAGATATATTTGGAAGACTCTACGGTATGACGGCCTTCAGCAATATCATTGAAGACCCGTCGTTTCTGGTGATGTATGCCATTGCTTTCATCCTGCTGTATTTGGGTATCAAGAAGCATTACGAACCGTTATTGCTGGTACCTATCGCTTTCGGTGTGCTCATCGCCAACTTTCCCGGTGGCGAAATGGGTGTCATTCAGGCGGATGAAAACGGAATGGTAATGGTAAATGGGGTGTTGAAGAGCATCTGGGAAATGCCGTTGCATGAAATTGCACACGACTTGGGATTGATGAACTTCATCTACTATATGTTGATTAAGACAGGTTTCCTGCCCCCCATCATTTTTATGGGTGTGGGTGCACTGACGGACTTTGGACCGATGCTCCGTAATTTGCATCTTTCCATCTTCGGGGCGGCAGCGCAGTTGGGCATCTTTACAGTACTGTTGTGCGCAGTGATGATTGGTTTTACACCGCAGGAAGCAGGTGCTCTCGGTATCATTGGTGGTGCTGACGGCCCGACAGCAATTTTTACGACTATCAAGTTGGCTCCGCATTTGTTGGGTCCGATTGCTATTGCCGCCTATTCTTACATGGCGTTGGTTCCGGTGATTATTCCGTTGGTAGTGAAGTTGTTCTGCTCTAAGAAGGAGTTGATGATCAATATGAAGGAGCAAGAGAAACTCTATCCTTCGAAGACGGAAATCAAGAATCTGCGTGTACTGAAAATCATTTTCCCGATAGCAGTGACTACGGTTGTCGCTCTCTTTGTACCGACGGCAGTGCCTTTGATTGGTATGTTGATGTTTGGTAACCTGATTAAGGAAATCGGTGCGGATACCAGCCGTTTGTTTGATGCAGCTGCCAATAGCATTATGAATGCGGCGACTATTTTCTTAGGATTGAGTGTAGGGGCAACTATGACAAGCGAAGCGTTCCTGAACTGGACAACCATTGGTATTGTTATAGGTGGTTTCCTTGCATTTGCACTTTCCATTACGGGTGGTATCTTCTTTGTGAAGCTGTTCAATCTGTTCAGTAAGAAGAAGATAAATCCGCTGATTGGTGCAACAGGACTGAGTGCTGTGCCTATGGCAAGCCGCGTATGCAATGAGATTGCTACGAAGTATGATCCGAAGAACCATGTGCTGAATTACTGTATGTCCAGTAATATCTCCGGTGTAATCGGTTCGGCTGTAGCGGCGGGTGTGCTGATTTCGTTCCTGGGATAAGGGGATTTATTTCTTTATTGTTATGAAAGAATCCGTGTAATCCGCGTAATTCGCGCCTGAATCTTTATTCACTAATCACTTTCCTGTATTCTGCCACTGCCATTTTCTCTGCCAGATATGCATTAATCAGGTTCGTATGAGCCTGTGTCCACGATAATTGTGCGGACAAAACATCTGCCATACTGGATTTTCCTTCATTATAAGAGAAAGTGACAAGGTCCAGGTTCTCTTCGGCAAGATCCATATTTTCCTTTGCTGTCTTTACTTGTTGCTCTGTTTCCGTCAGTTTTGTAGTGGCGGCGGAGAGTTCTTCAAGAATATTATCAGTAATATAACTTTGTTGCAGCTTCTGGATACCAATGAATGCTTTCTGTTGTCGGTTTGTCTTGAAACGCGCCCCCCAACGGAAGATGGGGATACTGACGTTTACTCCGGCTACAGGCGTATGGGGGATTTCCTGTCCCATGTACGTGATACCGGTATCCCAACCTGTGGCAAGGAACATGCTTACCTGAGGATTGTACTTGCTGAGGGCGGCATGGCGTTGTGCCTCACTCCGGGCAATGTTTACCGTTGTGCTGGCATAATCGGCGCGGCGTGGAAGTACATCGTCAAGTCCAAGAATGTCGACGGGCTCACTGGCTATACTGATTTCACTTAGGCTATCTACGGGAGTATTGGGTGCTACCCCCATCAAAATGTTCAGTTGTTGCAAGGCAAGGGTATAGTTCTGACGGGCCTTGATATACTGCAATTCAGCTTCTTTCTGACGGGTGGAAATCATCAGCAGGTCTGTACGACTGATAGCGCCATCGTTGAAACGATCCTGAATAATATCGTGCTGCTTCTTTATGATATCCTGAAATGTAGCAGCAGCCTCAAGACTGGCATAGGCGGCTGAAGCATTCCAATAAACGGCATCGCTTTGATAATGAATTTGGTCGAGAGTTAGTTCAGTGGTGAGTTGGCTTAACTCTTCGTCAGCCTGTGCCATACGCTTCTGAGCTATTAGAGAACCACCCGTATAGAGGGGCTGTGCCAAGGTTGCAAGTGCCTGATAGGTGTAGGGGCGATACTCACCTTTCGGACTGTTCCACTTATCCAGGTGGTTGAGGTTGGCGGTACCTTCGGCTGTGATGTCTATTTGTGGCAGGAAGCCGGTATTTGCTATTTTTCGCGCTTCGGTGCTTGCCATGGTTTTCAGACGCTGCTGTTTCAGCACTTGGCTGTAGGCTTCTACTTTGTCACGATATGCTTCGCGGCTTAAGAACTGCTGGGCTCCGGCTTTCAGACCGAAGCTGCAAAGTAATGTAAGTATGGTTATTATCTTTTTCATAATTATCTCTTTATTTCTTATTTAAGCGAATAGTTAAGAGTATCCGGAGTTTATCCTTTGATCTTATGTATCGCGCAATATGCCACCGGAAGCACGAACAGCGTCAATGCTGAGGCTACCAGCAGACCACCCATGATGGTTGCCGCCATACCACCGAACATAGCGTCGAATAGCAACGGCAACATACCCAGAATCGTAGTTCCGGACGCCATGGCTACAGGTATGATACGGCTGGTTGTAGCACTGATTACCGCATTCAGCGGCGCTTTTCCGGAAGCAGCTTCTATGTCGATTTGATCTACCAATACAATTGCATTTTTGATATTCATACCAATCAATCCCAGTAGACCGAGAACAGAGAAAAAGTCGAATGATTTACCAAGCAAGATTAATCCCAGTACGATTCCGATAAAGATAAGTGGCAACATCAATAGGATGACAATTGGCTTGCGGTAGGTTCTGAACAGGAACAACAGGGTAATAAACATTAAGAAAAACGTTAGTGGCATATTAGCTGCCAATGCTGCATTACTTTCTGCCTGACTTTCCTGTTCACCAAAATACTTCATGGTATATCCTTCCGGTATTTTTATCTCTTGCTGTACTTGCGACCATACCTGGTTGAAAGCGGAAATCGCATTGGTTCCGCGACGCGGGTCGCATTGTGCCATCATCACCATCTGCCGGTTATAGTCTTTCACGTTCGAGAACCGGTACTGGAAGTCAAATTCAGATACTACCTGTTCCAGGCTGGTCGTCTCGTTGCCTGTCCCGAATACGGGCAGTGTGCGCAGATCATTGATCCGGAATGAATCCAGCTGGTTATTTTTCAATAGGATAGGAAGTACCTGATCTCCCTGCCGGTATTCTCCCAAAGTCATTCCCGTGGTACCGATCTGAATGCTCTGTGCCATACTTTGTCGGGAGACACCTAACGGTTGGGCACGTTCCGGACTGTAAACGGGTTTCCATACAGGAATCTTATTCCCCCATGAATTGCGTACGTTGATGAGATCATCATCCCGATGCATGATTTCCAGGACTTTGTTGGTCAGCATCACCAGTGAATCGACATTGTTGCCGATAAAGCCGATTTCAATGGCGGCATCTACCGCAGGCGATAGCTTAAACAAAGTGGTACGGGTGATGGCATTCGGATAGTTTGCCTTCATATACTGGTCGAAGTTCTCTTCGTATTCCTTTGTATATTTACTGTCGGTCAGTTCGATAAGTATATTGGCAAAGTTGGGCTTAGGACCGACGGAAGTAGATGCCAGATAGTAACGTAACGGCGTACTTCCGAATGTGGTGGATATTCGTTTCACTTCCGGTTGTTGCAGGAGGTGCGCTTCTACCTGTTTCATTTCCTTTTCCACGTCACGGATGCTGTAACCGTCCGGATAGAATATATCGGCACGGAAATAGGGCTTATCCAGTGAGGGGAAGAAGTTTTGCGGCATCATTCCCATGATGACCAGTGAGATGATAAACAGGACTACCATACTACCCAGTGTAAGAGTCTTCTTCTTGATAAGTACTCCGAGGATAGAGGCGAACTTGTGATAGAAAGGTTTATCATACGGGTCTTTATTGGTATCGCCGGATTTGGCTTTCAGAATAAAGTTACCGAAAGTGGTGGTTTGTGTGAGTGCCAGTATCCAGCTTAATCCCAAAGAAATGGCAAGTACGACAAACAGGGGTTTCACGATTTCCGCTACGGCAGAAGGGGCGAGGTACAACGGCAGGAATGAACAAATGGCGATGAACGTAGCGCCAAGTAATCCCCATTGCGGTCCGGTAGCTCCATCTATCAGTGCTTTTCGCCGGTCTATACCTCGGGCAATGGCTATTTGTGCATTGTCTGTCACTACAATAGCATTATCCACCAGCATACCCATGGCAATGATGAAACCTGCCAGTGAAGTACGGTTCAATCCTACTCCCATGAAAGACATGATGAGCAGCGTACCGCCAATGGTGAATATCAACGAACTGCCGATAAGTATACCTGCACGCAACCCCATCACCAACATGATGATAACGATTACAATGAGGAGGGATTCTATCAGGTTAATGATGAAACCATTATTTGCTTCCTGAGCTATGACATTTTCCGGATACAGACTTTCCAATTCCAACCCTACCGGAATAAGGGGAAGAAGTTCAGCCAGTTTCTGATCTACCAGTTCTCCAGTCTTTACTACATCTTTTGTCGGGTCGGTGGAAACACCGATACCTATGGCACGCTTCCCGTTGACATGCATGATGTTGCCGGGAGGATCCATATATCCTTTTTCAATGACGGCAATATCACCCAGTTTCACCTGTCCGCCCGGAGTAGTAATCACTTGGTTCCGGATGTCATTGACGGTAGTATAGGTTCCGTTGGCAACAATGCGCAGTTGTTGTTCACCGGCATTGATTTCACCTGTATTGATAATCTGGTTTTGCGATTGTAACAGACTTGCTACTTGCTTCGGATCTATACCCATACCGGCCAGTTTATTGACGGATATATAGATATTTACCACCTCGGTTTGTGTACCGAACAAGGCTACTTTCATAACTCCGTCAGCAGTGATAACCTGGGTTTTGATACGTTCTGCCCAGTTGCGCATTTCTTCGTAAGAGAAACCGTCATCGCCTACCAAGCCATAGTATATGCCGAATACATCGCCGAAATCGTCCGATACCGTGGGAACGGAAGCGCCGGCGGGTAGTTGCGGTTGTATGTTGAGCACCTTACGGCGCAATTCATCCCACTTTTGCGGAATCGACTCTGCGGAAAGGGAAGGTTGAAGCTCGAATGTTATCTTGGATAGTCCGTACATGGACTCCGACTTAATTTTATATACACCACTCATCGACTGTATCTCGCGGGAGATCGGTTCAGTGATCAGTCGTTCTACTTCTGCTGGTTCCGCCCCCGGGTAGCGGGTCATTATGACCGCTGACTTGATGACAAAGGGTGCATCCTCTTTCTTTCCCAACCGGTCGAATGATAGTATACCGCCGATTAGCAACACAGCCAGGAAGAAATAAACAATCTTGGTGTTGTCTAATGCATATTTAGCTAAATTCATATGATTTATATTTGGGCGACCTCAAGGTCGCAGTGGTTGGTAGTCTAATTGATAACTTTCACCGTTTGTCCGTCCACCAGTTGGTGCACTCCGGCAATCACAATAGTTTCTCCCGGCTGTACACCGGTAGAGATAAGGGCATTGGCTTCTCCGGTAGGAGAGTATACGGTTACTTCCCGCTTGCTTACCTTATTGTCTTTTACTACCCACACATAGGTCCTCTGGTTCTCGCTTTCACCGAATATGGCACTGAGCGGAATATTCACAAGCTTTTCTTCCAAGAAGGGAGCTACGTCCGAAACCAGCTTGATTTTGCACGTAAATCCCGGTTTCACATCGTATAGGGAACGGTTGAAAGCAGGATCTTCGATCGTAATAGTTACCGGGATACCTGTTCCGGCTGTAGAAATATCCAGATATTCTTCCAGTTTTGCATTGAATGTCGTGCCCGGATAGGTATCGAATACCACTTTGAATGTTACGTCCTTTGCCCGAAGTAGATAGAGATAATCATCCGGTACGGTGAATTTGATGCGGAGCTTCTGTGTATTCACCAATTGTACAATGCCTTCCCCAGAGTTCACGCGCTGATAGTTTTCTACCAGACGTTTTTCAATAGAACCGTCGAAGGGAGCGGTAAGTTTGGTATCCCGCATATTATTGCTGGATAATTCATAAGCTGACTTTGCCTTTTGATAATTGGCAACGCTGATCTCATATTCCTGCACGGAGATAGCTTGGCGTCCCAACAGGCGTTTGTTACGTTCTACCTGTGCTGCGGCAGTCTCGTAAGCGGCTTTGTCGGCGGCGTATTGCAGGGAAATGTCACGCGGATCAATGGCGGCGATCAGCTGTCCTTTCTTTACCCGCTGACCTTCTACCACAGGCAGATTTATGACCTGTCCACTGACACGGAAGGCCAGTTTCACGTATTCTACGGCTTCTACAATACCGGAGAAGTCTTTCCGGATGACCGATTGGGAGCTGGCAGTAGCTGTCTTGACAGGTCGGATCAGCGTGGCATCGCCCTCTTTCTTGTGCCCGCATGATGTGGCAAGCAGCATCACGCTGATGGCGAACAAATAGATTTTCTTCATACTAATGTATAGTTGTTCGTTTAGGTATAAAAAACATAAAACCGGAAAAACAGATAATTGTTCTCCCGGTTTATTTTGTTACGCGTTGTTAATGATACAGGCTTCTACTCCTCTATCCTGAGCAACAAATCGGTGCCCAATTTGAGCTTATAAACGTTTTTATATACTTGTATGTTCAGTTCTTCTCCGGCAATAAGTGAAATATTTATTTCTTTGCCTACATGCATATGAAGTGTACGTCCCTGATAATTTATCTGGAAGGAGTAACTGTTCCACTTCTCGGGAATGACTGGGAAGAAAGAGAGTATGCTCTCCAGAATCTGCATCCCGGCAAAGCCTCGTACAATGGCAAGCCAGCTGCCCGGCATACTGGTGATATGCAGTCCTTGGTGAGTTTCGTTGTTGTAATCATCCAGGTCAAGACGGGTGGCATGCAGAAAGAGTTGGTAAGCCTTTTCCACTTCTCCGATGCGGGCGGCAAGAATGGAGTGGATGTGTGGGGAAAGTGAAGATTCATGCACCGTCATTGTTTCATAGAAGTCGAAGTTGCGGCGGACTGTTTCCTTATCGAAATTGAAATAATACAGATATAGGCCCAATAATACATCGCTTTGTTTGATGTAGCATGAACGAAGAATACGATCCCACGACCAGTGCTGATTGATGGGGCGTTCTTCGGGTGGAATGGCATCGGTACTGTTCAGTTCCTTATCCAGGAAACCGTCATTTTGTACAAAGATCCCCAGTTCTTTATCTTCTGGCAGATACATACGGTTGATAATGTCGCGCCAGCGTTCAGCCTCTTCTTGTTGGCGGAGGTTGGTGACACGGCGTACACGCGCATATTCGTCGGGATATTCTCCGGCAATGATCTCAAGATAGTTAAGTGTCATCCGCAGGCACTGCACACACGAGTAATTGGTGTACCAGTTATTATCTACGTTGTTTTCGTACTCATCCGGTCCGGTGACACCCAGTATCACATATTTCTGTTTTGGTTTGGAGAAAGATACACGCTGGCTCCAGAAACGGGAGACGGCGATCATTACTTCCAGTCCGTATTTGGCTACATAATCTTTACTGCCAGTGATTGCAGCATGCTGTGCAATGGCATAGACGATGATATTATTGCGATGTATTTCTTCAAAGGTAATTTCCCATTCACTGTGGCATTCTTCACCGCTGTAAGTAACTTGCGGGAAGAGGGCGGCACCCTCTTTGAAACCCAGTTTGCGGGCATTCTCTATCGCTTTCGGTAGTTGGTTATAGCGGTATATCAACAGGTTTTTCACAATCTCCCTCGGAGTAGAGAGTAGGAAGAACGGTACACAACAAAGTTCCGTATTCCAGTATGTGTTTCCACCGTATTTTTCACCAGTGAATCCTTTCGGACCGATATTCAGGCGCGGATCATCACCGCGGTACGTCTGGCATAGTTGAAAGATGTTGTACCGGACACCCTGTTGTGCTTCCGGATCGCCTTCGATAACCACATCCATTTCTTTCCATATATTGGCCCAGGCTTGCTGATGATCGTTTTCCAGCTTATCCCAGCCGTCTATTTTAGTCTGACGGGCTTTGGTGACGGAATGTTCTATCAGTTCCTGGCGTTCATCATAGAGCGATGAACTTATAACGGTATATTTGATGAGCATTACATTGTCTCCCGGTTTCACATCTGCCCCGATGCTGAACCCGGTTTGTTTCTCCTTTTCAATGCGTATCGGGTTCGAGGTGGTTTCTTTGCCGTTCTTGAAGAACTGATAGGTCATGGCATAGCACACTTGCGCATCTTCACGTCGGGTTTGCGTCCATAGATAAGCACAATCCTTTGTGACGCCGGAACGGAGGATATTCCATATCTTCTCGTTTGGATCATCATCCTTATTGACTATGACTGCATCCAGGGAGGGAATCAGTGATATTCTTCCCGTATAATTGATGGAGGTGACGCTGTATTTTATCAGACATAAATCGGGGTGAGCCATATTGTTGATATGCTCCACATGTACCCGTATTTGGTGTCCTTTGGGAGATGTGATTTCGAAGTCCCGGTAGGAGATACCCGCTTTCATATCGAGCCTGCGGCTGAAGCTGTTCACGTCCCATTGTGCCAGGTCCAGTTCTTCGTCGATAAGGCGCAGACTGACACGACTCCAGTCTGCTGCATTGGGAATACGGGTATAGAAATGAGGGAAACCGTTTTTCCACCAGCCTACACGCGTTTTATCAAGAAAGGTGATACCGGCAACGAATGAACCACGGTATGAGTCGCTTGAATAAGGTTCCTCGAAATTGCCCCGTTGGCCGAAGCGACCGTTCCCAAGACTGAATATACTTTCTGACATTCGCAGGTTGTCGGCGTGAAAGTTATCTTCAATAATATTCCATTCATCGGTTTTAAGGTATCTTTTCATGGTGTGTATCTCAATGGTGATTATGGCCGTAAAGATAAACAAATAAACGGATAAACGGCAATGATGAGGAAAAAAAGAAGACAAAGAATATCTAAAGAATAAGATGTGTTTGGTTCTTTTATAAGAATCGCCCCGATCTTTTTAAAGGAACGGGGCGATTATCGTAGAGAAAAGAGTTGTTTGTCGTAGAGGGATAGATATCTCCTTTTAAGTATGTTTTCGCACGGATTATGCTTTTGCTTGTTCTCCTTTGGTCTCTTTGATTAAATATACACAAACGGCACCGATAATCAACATCACGCCTGCCATGACAAGCATATTTATTTCAGGCGGTAACATGCCTTTCGGGGTGAACAGAGCCAGAATACTACCACCTAGCGTAGCAGCTACAATCTGCGGAATACAGATCGTTCCGTTGAACAGTCCCAGATAGGTCCCCATGTGTCCGCCGCTTAGAGCATTGGTCAGGATGGTGAAAGGCAATGCCAGCATAGCTGCCCATGCGCAACCGATAAGCAAAAAGGAGATGAATAATACATATTGATTGTGAACGAAATACGTGGAGATGAAACCTATTCCACCCAAAACAAGACTGAGTGAGTAGATCAGTTTGCGGTTCTTGAACATCGGGATACATACAGCCCAGAGTACAGAACCAATGGCCTGTACGGCAAACAATACGCCTACCCAGTCGGCAGCATTCTGATATTGGATACTCTTAGTGTCCAGCACTACTTTGTTTGCGCCGTTCACCACAGTTTCAACAGTAGGAGCATCGAATACATTGGCAGCTACACTACCATTGGTATAGGTCCACATGAACATGAAGGCAAACCAACAGAAGAACTGGACCAAACCTACTGTCCAGAAAGCTTTCGGTGCTTTCACCAGTAGTTTCACCATATTGATCTTTTCCTTTTTTTCCTCTTCGGTGATGCCATGGTATTCCGCATATTCGGCAGGTGGCATTTCTTTCACCTTTACTGTGGTGTAGATGACGCAAAGTATCAGAATGGCTGCTCCGATATAGAAGGAATATATAACTGAGTCGGGAACTACACCTTGGGGAGCTATGTTGCTGATGCCTATCCATGTAAAGATGAACGGGAATAGGAAACCTACCAAGCTACCGGCATTGCACAGGAAACTCTGGATAGAGTAGGCAAGGCCTTTTTGCTTTTCGTTTACCATGTCGCCCACCATCATTTTGAATGGCTGCATCGCCATATTGATGGATGTATCCAGAAACATCAACGATACTAATCCGAATATCATTGCCGTGCTGACTGCCATACCGAAGCTACCGGCATTCGGCAGCAGGCACATTACCAGTACGGCTACCAGTGAACCGACAAAGAGGTAAGGAATACGTCGTCCGAAGCGTGTCCACGTTTTGTCGCTTGCAGCACCTACGATGGGCTGCACGATGATACCTGCCAATGGTGGCAATATCCAGAAATAACTCAAATTGTGCGGGTCTGCACCCAATGTCGCAAAAATACGGCTGATGTTTGCACTCTGCAAAGCATACGCAATCTGTACGCCAAAGAAGCCGAAGCTGATATTCCACAGCTTCCAAAAGCTCAAATCAGGTTTTACTTTCATTCTTAATTTTATGTATTAGATATTTATTCAGTTATTTCGTCGTTCCCCTCACTACAAGATTTGTCCTCACAATCTTGTTGCTACTCTTATCATCGCCCCCTTCCAGCTTACCTGTCAGAATGCTGAAAGCGCTTTTTCCGACTTCTTCTCCATGCTGTTCTACGGTGGTCAGTTTGGGATCTGTGCTTTGGGCGATGGCACCGTCGGTAAATCCGCAGATCGATACTTCGTCGGGCACTTTCTTTCCAACCAGTTTGCAGGCATACAGAATGCCTGAAGCTGTTTCGTCATTGATGGCGAAGAAACCGTCGGGATGCTCGGAACCTTCCAGTATGTCAGGGGTGATGGATATGGCACGTTCCCGGGTATCACACAACATAATCATGCTGTCGTCCACGGGAATCTTGTATTTCTTCATGGCATCCAGATAGCCATTCCGGCGGTTCTTGGTGATTTCCAAATGCGGGGCTGCTCCATAAAACAGGATACGCTTGCAGCCTGTCTGTATCATATACTCTACAGCAGCAAAAGAACCGGCATAGTCGTCCACTACCACCCGTTCTGTTTTCAATCCGGTGCAGATGCGATCGTAGAACACAATGGGGATATTATTATTCAGCAGGTCCTGATAATGATCGTATTGAGAGGTATCCTTTGCCAGAGAGGCAATCACACCACAGACGCGGGCGGCAAGGAATGAATGTACGATTTTCACTTCCTGTTCATAAGATTCGTTGCTCTGCGCTACCAGAATATTGTATCCTGCTTCGGCGGCAGCCTTTTCAATGCCACTCAGCACGCACGAGAAAAAATGATGTACCAGTTGCGGGACAATTACACCGATTGTATTCGAACGGCTGGCACGAAGGTTCACTGCAAGTACGTTAGGCTTATAATTATGCTCGCGGGCGTAAGCATGTATAAGGTTGCGGGTTTCCTGGCTGATATCCGGGTTGTCCTTCAACGCTCTTGACACGGTAGAGGGCGAGACGTTCAACGCCCGTGCTATGTCCTTGATGGTAATCTGCGGTTTATTCATGGTATTCTCTAAGTATTCCTTTATCCAAAGGTAGTGCAAACCAAAAACAATACAAAATAAGCTTGCTTGTTTTTTTATTGCTAAGGTGCAGCTTATCTTATTGAACTGACTTATCCGGTTGCAAAAATAGCTGAATACATGAAATATCGCTTCTTCATTGACAGTTATCGGGTTAGTGATTTGCGCAAACGTTTGCAAACGTTACAGAAAGTCCCATTGTCTTTATGCCGGTATTGAACAGGCAGGGAAAGATGTTATCAATATATGAATTTTTAACAAGTGCTTCGGCTTTTGTGATTGCCATCATGCTGGCGACCATAACGATATTGCCGGAAAGCGGATTGGCTAAACTTCGTAGAGCCCGTAATATCCTTGTACCTTCTTATTTCGTGCCAATACCTGACAGCCGCACTGAAGCTGACTTTGCAAGGAATGCCAACCGGCATCTCTTTTTATCCTGTCCCTTTCACTTTCTTTCGTATGTTTGTTGCCCTTTTCCGCAAGAAGATGTACCTTTGTGGGTAAAGTTATGTATTCCAAATTAATAATTAGAGAAATGGAAGAACTTCAAGACAAATATGTACGTTTCGACTGGGCCATCAAGCGCCTGTTACGCCAGAAGGCAAACTTCGACGTGCTTGAAGGTTTCCTCACCGTGTTTCTGGGTGAGAAAGTCACTATTTTGGAAATTCTGGAGAGTGAAAGCAATCAACTGTCCGCTGAAGATAAATTCAACCGTGTGGACATCAAGGCCCGTAACAGTAAGGACGAGATCATCATTATCGAGATACAGAATACCCGCGAACTTTATTATCTGGAGCGGATTCTTTATGGCGTTGCCAAGGCTATCACTGAGCATATCTCGCTGGGTGAAACGTACTATAAGGTGAAGAAAATCTACTCCATCAGCGTTCTCTACTTCGATATCGGAAAGGGAAACGACTACCTGTATTACGGTCAGAACCATTTCGTAGGCGTCCATACGGGCGACCACCTTCAGGTGAATGTCAAGGAGCGTGATGCCATTGTCTCCCGCATGCCAGCCGAGATATTTCCCGAATATGTCCTTATCCGTGTGAATGAGTTCGACAAAGTGGCTGTCACACCACTTGAAGAATGGATGAAATATTTGAAGGACGGTACCATTCGCCCCGATACCACCGCTCCCGGTCTGAGCGAGGCTCGCGAGAAACTGAAATACTTCTCCATGCCCCCTAAAGAGCGCATGGCTTATGACGAGCATCTGAGCGCCGTGATGATTCAGAACGATGTGCTGGATTCTGCCAAACTGGAGGGAAAGATTGAAGGACGTGCGGAAGGACGTGCGGAAGGACGTGCGGAAGGACGAGATGAAGAACGTTTTTCCATAGCCCGCAACATGAAGCAACTGGGTATTCCTGTTGACGTGATAGTAAAGTCTACAGGGCTGACATCGGGAGAGATTGAAACTTTGTAGAATTTTTATAAAGTATGCGATACCGCCCTGTAGCCAATGAATTTTCTTCGTAGGCTATGGGGCTTTCGCCTTGCTTCCCCACCATTATGAATTTTGTATGCCAGTGGTTTTAGGTAATTTTTTAGAAAGGTGCAGGGCGTTTGTTACAGATTAATTTTATCTTTGTCCCCGACCTTTAACAAACCGAAGTGTATGCGCAGACCTGTTTTTCTTCTTCTACTTATACTTTTGCAGATAACGCTTCCCGTTAAGCTGTCCGGACAGAAACCGGATTATCGCTTGTTCGATAATATCAGTCTGGGGACGGAAGCCTCTGTAATCAATTGCTTCCTGCAAGATACACAGGGACTGATATGGATCGGTTCCAATAAAGGGTTGTTCAGTTATGACGGTTATTCCACGCAGCCACATTTCACTTTCGCCAAGCGTAACAATACGCAGATTTATTGCGGTACAGTGGTAGACAGTACCTATCTTTATCTGGGTGCCGACAATGGTCTGCTGGTTTATAACTATCGCACAGATACCTACGAAGAACCGGAAACGCAACTTCCGACCGATATCCGTGCATTGCTTGTACACGACGGTATGCTGTGGTTGGGAACATTGAACGGCCTCTATACCTATTCGCTGAACGACCACCAACTCTCTGCCGTTACCGAAGGTATTCCACACCAGACCATCTATTCCCTGATCCGCTCTTCGGACGGGCTTCTTTATATCGGTACCTATAACGGCTTCTGTCGCTATATCCCCGCTACCCGGCATTTTGAAGAAATAGACCTGCCTCTCAGTGGCAACCGGAGCAATCAGTTTGTCAATTCCCTACTGGAAGATACGGCGCGTGGCTGCATCTGGATCGGTACGGAAGGGTGTCTTTTCAGATATACGCCTGCCGACGGCCGTACTCAGCGGATTGATGCTTTCCACGATAATTCCGTCAAGTCATTGGCACTGGATGGCAGTGGGCAGTTGCTGGTGGGTACGGACAACGGTTTGTATGTATATCAGGAAGGAGAACCTTTGTTGCACGTGGTCCACGACTCCCGAAATCTGCAATCACTTTCCAATAATATCATCTGGACTATCTTTGCCGACCGGGAACATAACATCTGGCTGGGCACCGACTACGGCATTTCCCTTTCACGCTACAACAGCGCGCTAAAGAAAGGAGTTTAAAATGGTATTACTTCTGACTACTATTGTATTATAT
>OODG01001425.1_pt1 | contig 16372 bp, 16 predicted proteins | sample 1671621 | NCBI WGS metagenome assembly OODG01 (sample SAMN06348175, study PRJEB24527) | human gut metagenome | biome: human gut; feature: ankylosing spondylitis patient; material: feces | host: Homo sapiens | place: China | collected 2015-10 | reverse complement strand
GACCCGCCAGCCGCGGAACTCCGCGGGCCGCGTATATACGGGCGGCGCGAGCAGGTTGTCCTGAAACGAGTCGGTCAGTGCCGACGACTCGTCGCCGATGGCCCCGGGGATGATGCGCACGACCGAGTCGGCGATGATGCATGCGGCCAGCTCGCCCCCCGTCAGCACATAGTCGCCTATGGAGATCTCACGCGTGATCAGGTGGTCGCGCACGCGCTGGTCGACACCCTTGTAGTGCCCGCAGAGGATGATGATGTTCTCGAGTGTAGAGAGGCGGTTGGCCTCGTGCTGGTTGTACTGTATGCCGTCGGGCGAGGTGTATATAACCTCGTCATACGTGCGCTCGCTCTGCAGCTGCTCGATGGCGCGGAATATGGGTTCGGGCTTCATCACCATGCCCGCCTCCCCGCCGAAGGGGTAGTCGTCGACGGTGCGGCGGCGGTCGAAGGTGTAGTCGCGCAGGTTGTGGATGACGATCTGGACGAGACCCTTCTCCTGCGCCCGCTTGAGGATCGACTCGTTCAGGGGCGAGGCGACCAGCTCGGGTACTACGGTTATGATGTCTATTCTCATTGTTCGATAGGCTCTTTGTAACGGAATATTATGTCGCGGCCGTCATCGGCGGCCGTGTCGAGGGGGTGTTCGCGGCCGTCGTCGCCGAGGGTGAAGGGTGCGTATCCCTCGCTGCCGAACTGCGCGATAAGGCTCCGGCGGTTGTCGCCGCCGCTCTCGACGAGGATCGTGGGGTGGTGGCGCCGCACGAGGGGCATCATCTCCCCCAGAACGACACACTCGTAACCCTCGATGTCGCACTTGATGAAGTCTATGCGGTCCACATCGGCGAAGAGCGAGCTTCCGCGCCGCATCTGCGCCTTGAAGCGTATGGCGTCGCCACGGGCGTTGCGGCCGTCGTCGACGAAGTTGCGTCCCGTGCCGAAGTATCCGGCCGCGGCAACCGAGTCGTTGGCCATCTCGACGGGGCGGTCGCCGTCGCCGAGGGCGCAGTTGAGGATGCGGACATTGTCGCGGCCGCGAAGGTTGCGGCGCAGCACCTCGCAGATTACGGGTACGGGCTCCACGGCATAGACCCGCCCCTCGGGGCCGACGATGCGCGACATGGGCCGCGTATAGTATCCGAGGTTGGCTCCTATGTCGATGGCCGTGTCGCCGGGGCGCAGCAGCCGGGGCAGGTGGTAGGCATACTCCAGTGCGCGGGTGTGGCGGCCGCGCCCATTGATAAAGATCCAGATGCTGTATGTGCAGCAGCCTATTCATACCGCACCTCGTTGTTTAGCACCTCGACAATAAAGGGGTTGTAGAGGGCCTCGTGCCCGAGGTCGCTCTGGTCTCCGTGTCCCGGGTATATCTTCACGTCGTCGCCCAGCGGCATGATCTTGTCGAGGATCGAACGCATGATCCACGTATAGTCTCCGCCGGGCATGTCGGTGCGGCCGATCGACTCGCGGAAGAGCGTGTCGCCCGTAAAGAGGATCTTGGCGGCGGGGTGGTGGAAGACCACGTGTCCGGGCGTATGTCCGGGTGTGGCGATGATGTCGAGGGTCGTCTCCCCGAAGGAGATGGTGTCGCGGCCGTCGAGGTCGATGTCTATTGTCTGGGGCATGGGGCCCGCATGCACGCCGAAGAGCTCGGCCCCCACACTGGCCGTCTCGAGCAGGAAGCCGTCGCGCGAGGAGAGGGCGAAGGGCACGCCGTAGCGGCGGCGCAGGAACTCCACACCCATCGTATGGTCGAAGTGCCCGTGTGTGTTGAGTGCGAGTACGGGTTTGAGGCCCCGCTCGGCGATGAAGTTCTCGAGGGTATGGTTTTCGCGCTCGTTCATGTTGCCGGCGTCGATGACGGCGGCCTCGAGGGTGTGGTCCCACACAACGTAGGTATTCTCCTGTATGGGGTTGAATACCATTCGTGCTATCTTTATCATTGCAAAGTCTTCTTAGGGCGTCGCATGACGCCGGTTATACGGGTCAAAGTTAGCAATTTTGCACGAGACGGCCCCACGGCGGCGGACAAAATCGGATTCAAAGTCCCGTTTTGCGCCGTTCCGGCCCCGACGCGGCAGGCAAACCTGCATTTGCTCCCGCGTCGGGCTTGTTTTTGTCCTTGTTTATTCGTATCTTTGTCACAGGATCGCGAGTCCGCCGCAGTCGCCGTGCGCGACATCTTTTCCCGCGGCCGCCGCGTGCGGCACGAGGGATGACTGTCCGCGAAAGCGCGGATCAAGAGGGCATCTGTATGTATTGTGCGGATATACGACTGACGGGGTGATTCCGATCAAGGGTCAAATTATATCAATTTGATTTGTTTTAAAGGCAATGTCATGCCCTTGAAGCTCAGGAGGAACGTATCCACATTCCTCCTGTTTTTTCGATGATTCGTTATGCTGGTTACGGTACAATACCCCGTGGTCGACTGCCGCGGACTCGTGAGTGAGGAGTCGTACAAGCTGGTGAAGCCCTACTTCGCCAACCCCTCGCCCAATGAGTTCATGCGCAACTTCGGGCGTGTGGGTCGGCGCGACATCTCCTATCGTGACTACTGCCGCAACGAGGATATATTCTGCCATGCCGACAATGCGGTGCACATGCCGGCAATGTACCCCGTCTCGGAGGGTGTCGTGGCGGCGCGCGCCCGCAGCCGCATCTTCAGCAACGGGGCCAACCTCTACCGTGTAGAGGTGCGTATGGAGGTCTATGCCGCCGAGGGTGTGGCGTGGCCCGAGGATCTGCCCTGTCGCATGGCGTCGGTGCCGCTCAGGGTGCGCGGGGAGGGTGGACGTTACGTCACGTGCCGCGTGGCCGATGCGGGCGGGGCGCTGGCGCAGCTCTACCTGCGGTCGACAACGTCGGCGGCGCATCTGGCCGAGGTGCGGCGCCACTGGGTGAGCGTGGGCGAACCCGTCATGATGGTCGAGACGTGCGGGGCTTACGAGCAGCCCTTCGCGGCGGCCGCGGCCGAGGTTGCGGGCCCGTGGTCGGAGTGGTGCGGACTCTCGTTCTGCCGCGTGGCGACTGCCGTCGCGGCGGCTGCCCCGCAGGGCGTATCTCCGGCGGGCGGTGTGCAGGGTGCGGCGGCGAAGAGGACGTCGGCACGTAAACCGGCGCCTAAGGGACCGGCGGTGCCTGCCGCGGACGGGGATGCGGCCCTGTCGGGCATGGCCTGCTGGGTTGTGTCGCGCCGCGACATGGAGACCGGAAGCCGCCGGATACCGGTATTGAGGACGCTGCTGTTCCGCATACATGGCGAGAAACAGAGCCTGCTGCTCACGGCGCGCTTTATCTCGATGGCCTACGGCGGCGCGGGCACGGGCATCAATGCGGCGCGGGCACGCGGATATGTGGCCGGCACGATAGACGGCCTGCTTCGCAACCGGCGGTTCAACATGCCTCAGGGCGAGCTGGTGGATTACGCCTTCGCCATCGACAACAACCATGCGCGCGAGGATTACGAACGCATACTCGATGTTGTGCGGCAGTGGCAGGACCAGTTCATGGAGGAGGATCTGGTGCTGCTGTTCCGCAGGATCGACTACGACAAGATTATAAATGACATCGTGGCGCTGCCCGACTACTATGTCAATACGTTCTGGCACGAGGTGGTGTCGCGGCTGAGGCAGCGCAACAAGGTGGGGGTCAAGAGCCTGCTGCGCAAGTCGCGGCCTCTGGTTGCGGCCCTTGCGCGCGATATGGCCACGGGTGCCATCATCAACATGCTGCTCGGGGGCTGATGCCGCCCGCATGCCGCGCGGGGCGCAGAAAACGCCATACTGAACAACAATATACGGAGACGCCATACGGAAACGGGCGGGAGATCTCTTTCGGGGAGACCTTCCGCCCGTAATGCCTTACGTGCGGCGCAGCCGTCGGCGGCGCTGTCTGCGCGGTTACTTGGTGTTGAGCACGAAACGTGCCGAGACGTTGTAGGTGATAGTTATCTGCTTGATGTCGACCTCGGGCTCGGCGCCTGCGGCCATGGCCTCGTCGGTGGCCATCGAGTTCTTCATCATGAGGTTTGCACGCATGGCGACGGGCTGGGTGTCGGTCGTGTAGTCGGTGATCTCGTAGCAGGGGCCTATTGACTGCCCGATGGCTCCGGCCAGCTGCTCGGCACGCTCCTTGGCGTTGCGTATGGCGGCCATGCGGGCTTCGGTGCGGTACTCGTCCAGCTTCGAGCAGGCCACGCGCGTCAGGTCGACGTTGGTGATGCCTGCGGCGTTGAGCGCATCGAATACCTTGCGGGCCTCGTCTGCCGTGGATACCTTCAGCTCGTACTGCGACGACGAAAGCGACGAGCGGCGCTTGAAGAACGAGCTCGACATGTCGGCTACGCTCAATTGCTTCTCGATGTTGATGCCGCACTTGCGCAGGGCGCTGAACATGGCCTTGCGCTGCTCGTCGAGCGTGATCTTGCCCTTTGAGTCGCTCTCGTCGAGGCTGATCGACAGATAGAGTATGTCGGGCGTAACCTTTAGCTGTGACGACCCGTTGACCGTTACGCTGGGGATCGTCTCTCCGAAATCCTGTGCCGTGGCGGCCGTGAACGCCATAATGGCGGCTGCGGCCATCAATAACATCCTTTTCATAGTCTTGGGATATTTAGGTGTTTATGGTGTTGGTTAGAAAAGTTGCGTTGTGGGGCCTACCGGCGGTCGAGGCGCACGACGTTCTCCACATGGTGGGTGTGGGGGAACATGTCGACGGGCTGCACGGCGGTGACGCGGTAGGCCGCATCGAGAAGGGACAAATCGCGTGCCTGCGTTGCGGGGTTGCAGCTGACGTAGACTATGCGCTCGGGTGCGGCGCGCAGTATGACCTCGATGACGCGGGGGTCGACACCCGCACGCGGCGGGTCGAGGATCATGACGTCGGGGTGGCCGTTACGGGCGATGAAGTCGTCGTTGAGCACATCCTTCATGTCGCCGGCATAGAAGCGTGTATTTGTAATGCCGTTGGCCTCGGAGTTGAGGCGCGCATCCTCGATGGCCTCGGGGACATACTCCACGCCTATGACCGAGCGTGCGGCCGCGGCGCAGAAGTTGGCTATGGTGCCCGTGCCGGTATAGAGGTCGTAGAGGGTCTCGGTGCCGGTCAGGGCGGCGAAGCCGCGCGCAACCTTGTATAGCTCGTATGCCTGCTCGGAGTTTGTCTGGTAGAATGATTTGGGCCCCACGCGGAAGAGGAGCCCCTCCATGCGCTCGAGGATATGCTCGCGGCCGCGGTAGAGCGTGTGCTGCAGGTCGGAGATCGAGTCGTTGAGCTTGGTGTTGACGACGTAGTAGAGCGACGTGATCTGCGGGAAGCGCTCCGACATGTGGTCCAGCAGGGCGGTGATGCGTTGGCGGTCATCCTCGGCGAAGACCACTATGACCATCACCTCGCCCGTGGAGGCGGTACGTATGACCATGTTGCGCATGAGCCCCTCGTGGCGTCGCACGTCATGGAACGTATATCCGTGCTCGATGCAGAAGGTGCGCGTGTCGTTGCGTATGTCGTTCGAGGGGTCGGGCTGCAGGTAGCAGCGGTCGATGTCGAGCACCTTGTCGAAGCTGTCGGGTATGTGGAATCCGAGGGCGGGCTCGCGCTCGATCTCGGCGCCGGAGGCTATCTCCTCGTATGTGAGCCACCGCTTGTCGGAGAATGTGAATTCGAGCTTGTTGCGGTAGTACTGCTGCCGTGCCGAGCCGAGGCACGGGCGCACTTCGGGCAGCTCGATCTTGCCTATGCGCGAGAGCTGGTCGCGCACCTGTGCGGTCTTGAATTGCAGCTGCTCGTCGTATGGGAGGTTCTGCCACTTGCAGCCGCCGCAGACACCGAAGTGGCTGCAGAAGGGCTCCACACGCAGGGGCGAGCGGCGCACGAAGCGTACGACGCTGCCCTCCATGTATCGTGTCCGCTTGCGGCGTATCTGCACGTCGACAACGTCGCCCGGGACGGTCATGGGTACGAATACGACCTTGTCGCCGACGCGGCCCATGGCCTTTCCTTCGGCGGCGAGGGTGGTTATCTCGAGGGCCTCGATGATGGGGTAATCATGTCTTTTTCTTGCCATATTTTCCTCTGCACTCTATCTTTTGAACGTCTTGTTTCGAATTTTATTGCTCAGGTTGCGGCCGAGGGCCGAGACCGAGTCTGCCGCCACGAGCAGCGTCACCGCCCCGATGATCATGACTATGGCGGCGAATATGCGCAGCGTCATGGGCTCGGCGAATACCAGCGTGCCGCATACGACGGCCGTGACGGGCTCGAGGGCGCCGAGGATGGATGTGGCGGTGGAGCCTATGTACCGTACCGAAACCACGAGCGATGTGCACGACACCACCGTGGGCACTATCGCCAGCAGCAGCACGAGGCCCCATGCGTCGGCCGAGGGTATGGCTTGCAGGTGCGAGCCGAATCCCGTACGGGCGAAGAAGATGAGGGCGCCCGAGGCGAGCGACCAGAAAGCCACCTTGGAGCCGCGGAGCGAGCGTACGCGCGACTTGTTGACGATGATGATGTATGCGGCGTAGGCGAGGGCGGCGGTGAAGGTGAGGGCCAGACCTGCGGGGGATATCGTGACATGGCCGCCGCGCAGGTAGAGCAGGGCGATGCCTCCGACGGCGAGTGCGAGCGAGAGCGAGCGGCACCACGTCATCCGCTCGCCGTAAGCCGCGGCCATGATCAGCGCCACGAGTATCGGGTATATGAAGAAGAGGGTCGATACGAGACCCGTGGGCATGTAGTCGAAGGCCATGAACATGAGTATCGACGAGAGTGAGAACAACACGCCGAGGGCGGCGATGAAGGGTATCTCGTCGCGGCGCAGGGCGAAGTCGCGGCCTTGCAGACGGGTGATGATGCCGAGCACGGCGGCGGCGATCAGATATCGGTAGAAGAGCAGCGAGTCGAAGTCTACGCCGCGGCGCAGCAGCGGCAGCGAGAAGAGGGGTATAAGCCCGTACGAGGCGCCCGAGACGGCGCCGCAGAGGTATCCTTTGATCTTGTCGTTTGTCATGTGGGTCAATGGTTGCCGTGGCGGCACATTGGGGTGCGCGCCCTTTTCCGGCGGCAAAGATACTCAAAGCCGCGGGCAGAGACAAATCGGAAACGCAGTTTTCGGGATCCGTCTATGCGGGGCGTTATCTTATCGGGCGTTGTCCTGCTGAGTGTTGTCCTGCTGAGTGTTGTCGGACGGGGCGTTGTTGTCGGGGCGTGTATGCTTGCGCTGTCGGGTGCGTTCCCTGAGGGTTCCGACCCAGTATCCTGCGGTGAATGGCAGTCCGAGCACCACGATGGCCAGCAGCACGAGCCATACGGCCACGCGGCTGACGATGGCGGGCACTTGGTCGAGGGCCTGCTGGACCATGCCCTGAGCCGACTCGGCGGTTTGGCGGATTATGGCCTCGCGCTCGGCCGAGACATAACGCTGGAGTTCGCTGCGCTGCATGTCGACCTGCCCGAAGACATAGTCGAGGCTGCTCTCGAGCGAGGCGAGCACCTGCTCGACATGCTGGTTGAAGCGCACCATCACCGAATCGGATATTTCGGGTATGTTCTCCATCACCACGACGATACGTTCGAAGCTGCGGTCGAGGCTGTCCATCTGTGCGGCGACGTATTGCGACATGCTGTCCCTCTGCCACTCGATCTCGAGTATGTCCTTCGACCAGATGAGGCTGTTTGTGAACTGTCCGGTCTGGCCGCTCATCTTGTCGCTCATGTCGGATACGACGTCGGCGATGGACCCCGAGTCGAAGCTGACATCTATGCCCTTGCTCTTCATGAACTCGATCCACGCGAGGGTTGTGTTCTGCGGGGTGACGTTCTCGTCGGCGCGGGGGCGGTTGCGGCGTATGTACTGCTCGACATACTCCTTCATCAGATCGTAGCGTTCGGCCGTGAGGGCCTCGTGCGCCACGGAGTCTACCTTGAGCTTCATGCGTTGTGCCGTCTGGCGCATCATGGGGGTGTAGCGCCCGAAGAGCAGCGAGTCGGGCAGGTGGGTGAAGGCGCGGTCCATGCGCGTGCAGAGGATCCACGTGTCGGCCAGCGCCACGTCGGGGATGGTCTGCATGGCGGCCGAGACGGCGGCGCGCGTGATGCGTATCTTCCAGCGTATGGCGCGTATGCGCAGGTCGATGTCGGCGTCCTTGGCCACGGAGTCGGCGGCCGTGACTATGTCGTTCGAGAGGTCGTAGTAGAGGGCGCGCGTCATGACCCGCACGCGGGCGTCGTCCGGGGATATTGGCTCGCCCGTCGAGAGCGACACCTTGAGCAGCGAGCAGCCCGTCATGGCGGCGAGGATGACGGCCGAGAGAGCGGTGCGCAGGAGTATGTTTTTCATATCGAGGGTGTTTCGGGATGTTTTGGCGGTGTTTGGCTCCGCGCTCGGCCTGCGGCCGCGGCGGTGATGCCCAAAGATACGAAAAATTTGCATCCGACGCGGCTCCGCAACCCGCCCGCAGAGGGAAAAATTATAATCCGGCCCGCATATTTTGAATCTTGCGCCGATTGTTGTATTTTTGTTGTTGACCAAATATCCGACGCCATGAAACGGGAGATGAAATTCGACTACGAGAGCTATGACGCGTCGCACCCGCTGCCCGAGCAGGACCGGCAGCTTGTGGAGGCGGCCGAGCGCGCCACACGTGATTCCTATGCACCCTATTCGCACTTCCGCGTAGGGGCTGCGGCGCGGCTTGCGAGCGGCCGCGTGGTGAGCGGCTCGAATATCGAGAGCGAGGTCTTCCCCTCGGGGCTGTGTGCCGAGCGGACGCTTCTCTACCACGTGGGGGCATGCCATGCGGGGGATGCGGTGGAGGCCGTGGCGATAGCTTCGGACCCCTCGCCGCGCGAGTGTTACCCGTGCGGGGCGTGCCGGCAGACGCTGCTCGACGTGGAGCGCCGTCAGGGCTCGCCCATACGTATCATCATGGCGGGCGGGGGCACGGCGACGGTGGTAGGGTCGGCGGCCGACCTGCTGCCATTCACATTCAAACTCTGACATTGGAGACATGTTCACACCCGACGACATACTCTACGAGGACAACCACCTGATGGTGGTGAACAAACATTGCGGTGATCTGGTGCAGCCCGACCGCGAGACGGACGATGCGCTGGAGACCGAGATCAAGGCCATGATCAAGGTGCGCGACCACAAGGCGGGCGGGGTCTTTCTGGGCGTTGTGCACCGCATCGACCGCCCCGTGAGCGGGGCTGTGCTCTTCGCCAAGACGTCGAAGGCACTGACGCGCCTTAACGACATGATCCGCGAGGGGCGCATCTCGAAGAGCTATTGGGCCATTACGGAGCATACGCCCTCTCCGGAGCAGGGGCGGCTGGTGCACTACATCCTGCGTGACGGACGCACGAACCGCTCGCGTGCGCTGGATGCGCCGCGCGGCGATGCGAAGCGTGCGGAGCTGGAGTACCGCGTAGCGGCCCGCGCCACGAACTACACGCTCGTGGAGGTGCGGCTTCTGACGGGACGCCACCACCAGATCCGGGCGCAGCTCTCGAAGATCGGGTGCCCGATACGCGGCGACCTGAAGTACGGGGCGCGCCGCTCGAACCCCGACGGCGGCATCTCGCTCCACTCGCGGTGTGTGGAGTTCACGCACCCGGTAAGCCATGAGACGATCCGCGTCACGGCCCCCGTGCCTGCGGGCGACCGCCTGTGGGCCTTCTTCGAAGAGTCGCAGCGATGATATCCAAGCGATAAATCCATACGTAACGGACAATGAGAATCCTTATACAGAGAGTAAGCCGCGCCACGCTCTCGATCGACGGGCGCGAGTATTCGCACATCGACGGCGGCCTGCTGGTATTCGCGGGCGTCGAGGCCGCCGACGGCGACGACGATATCGCATGGCTTGCGGGCAAGCTGCTGCGGCTGCGTATCTTCGACGATGCGGACGGGGTCATGAACCTCGACGTGACGCAGGCCGGGGGGCAGATCATGATCGTGAGCCAGTTCACGCTCTTCGCCTCGACCCGCCGCGGCAACCGTCCCTCCTATATCCGGTCGGCGCCCGAGGCGGTGTCGCGGCCCATATACGAACGCTTCGTGGAGAGCGTGCGCTCCTCGTTCGGGGGCAAGGTCGCCACGGGGGTGTTCGGCGCCGACATGAAGGTGGAGCTTGTGAACGACGGCCCCGTGACGATATGGATCGACTCGCGCAACCGCGAGTAAGCGTCCCGAATAGACCCTCAGAGATATGGTGAGAAGAAGAACCCGCAGGATGAGCGCCCGCCGCCCGATTGTCTACCTTGCAGTTTTGGCCGTCGTGCTGTGTGCCGGATACCTGTACGACCATTCGGATACGGTATCCGCGGTGACGGATGCCCTTCGCGAGGGCACGGTGCTTGTGGAGCCTGCCGACAGGGGAGAGCAGACACCTGCCGACAGCCATGCCCCGAATAGTGAAACATCGACCGGAAAAACCGCGTCGGAAGGGAAGCCCGCGTCGGGAGAAGAATCGGCATCGGGCGAAGAGCCCGTATCGGGCAATAACATTGACGGGACGGTCTATCGCACGGGGTGGGCGGAGCTTCCCTCCGAGCGTGCGGACGGCGACAGACGCTATGTCCACCACCTCTGCGGCGGGGATGGGGTGTCGGCCTCGTGGCGGAGCCATACGGCCTGCTTCAGTGTTTCGCGCCGCTGCCCGGTGTGGGTTGCCGCGCCGCTGCACGAATGCTACCGCGGCGACTCGGGCCGCTCGGGGGGATATGCGTTCGACCCCGCGCTGCCCGTGGAGATACAGCCCTCGCTGAAACGCTCATACGGAGAGTATACGCGCGGCCACCTGCTCGCCTCGGCCGACCGTACGGTCTCGGCGGAGGCCAACCGCATGACCTTCATGCCGACGAATATCGCGCCCCAGACGCAGGCGGGCTTCAACGCTGCGGGCGGCGCATGGAACAACCTTGAGGCCTTTGTCGAGGGTCAGGTATGCCCCGATACGCTGTATGTGGTTACGGGGTGCATCTTTTCGGACTACACGGACCCCGTTGCGGGCAAGATAGCTGCGCGTACGACCGTCAACAGGAACGACGGCGAGACAGTGGCGGTGCCGACGGCCTATTACAAGGTGCTGCTGCGCACGCGCTCGGGACGTACGGGCCGCAGCGTGCGCGACTGTGCGGCCGACGAGCTGAAGTGCGCGGCCTTTGTGGTCGGGCACCGCGGCGTGCGCGGACGCGAGGTGACGGAGGCCGAGATGATGAGCGTCGCGGATCTGGAGCGTATGACGGGCGAGCGCTTCTTCGTCAACGTGCCCGCAGCCCCCAAGTCGCGTGCCGCAGCCTCGGACTGGGGCTTGTAGCGCAGGCGGGAAGAGGTTTTGCGGCAAAGGTTTGCATATTCGATTTTTTTTGCCTAATTTTAAATGTTTTATGCCGCCCGTGGCGGCGGCTGTGCTGAAAAACGAACCAACTCAATAGACAACCTATGAAACGAACGATTATCGTATGTGCGGCTATGATGGCCGGCATACTCGCCGCATCGGCACAGGCGGGCGGCGCAAAACACGCGGCGAAGGATTACGGCCGGGCCATTCCCGTGCCCCTTTCGAGGTCGCATGTGCCCGGAATATACCAGCAGTGCAGCATGGTGCGGAGTGAGGGCGGCGAAGCAAAGCTGGTGATGAATCCCTTCCTGAAGATATACAATGCCGACGGGTCGTTCTATACCATCCTGACCATGCCGCAGAGGACGCTTCCGGCGATAATCACCACGTCGGGTACGTACCGCGTGCTGTCGGATCATCAGCTGGTCGAGTCGCTCGGGGAGAGCATCTACGACTCGCACCATGCGGGCGACGAGAATACGATAATATACACCTTACGGGGTGATATGATGGCGTTCCTCTTCCCGTCGGGGAGAGGTGTGGGGCGCGAGGCGTGGTACGCCGTATGCCGTCCCGACGCGGCCAAGGCGAAGCGTACGCCTGCCCGCGCGAAGGCTCTGGCCAAGGAGATGGTGGGCGTATGGCAGTTCTGCTCCCATACCGATGACGGCCGCTGCGTCTATGCCCCGATATATAAAATATTCAGTGCGGACGGTACGTTTGTGACGGTGAACATGACCTCGCGTGGCGGCGAGGCTCGGGTCTCGTCGCAGGGCAACTATGCCGTGAGGGGAGCCGGGGAGTATGTCGAGTGCGTTTCGGAGAGCGTGACCGACCCCGAACTTGTCGGTGTCGAGACCGTCTTCGGCTGCACCATCACCGACGACAACGGCGTATATATGCGCGTGAGCTATACGCTGCCCGACCGTGAGGGCGCGGTTACGGAGGAGTGGGCGCGCGTACTCGGCAGGGATCGGGCGCAGAAGATCGTCCCGGCGGGTAAAATGTAGCCCCGCAGTGCGGCCGACGGGCCGACGGGCGGAAAAGATGTTATTGTAACTCAAGGATATGGATATAGCACAAGCGAAACGCAAGGAGAACATTGCGGAGTACATACTCTACCTGTGGCAGCTGGAGGATCTGCTGCGGGCGTTGCAGTTTAGCCCCGAGGCGATATATTCGCAGCTGGTGGCGCCGCGCGACGTGCCCCAGCAGCGCAAGGACGAGATTCTGGCATGGTATCTCGATCTGGCCTCGCTGCTGCGCAAGGAGGGCAAGGAGCAGAGCGGCCACCTCGACCATACGCTCCACCTTATAGGCGACCTTCACAACCTCCACCTGCACCTTATGCGCGCCCCCGTGGGGGAGCACTACCGTCATACCTTTGCGCGCCTTGCGCCCGAGCTGCCGAAGCTGCGGGCGATGCTGCACGACGACAACATCTCCGACACTGAGATATGCTTCCGCGCGCTCTATGCGGCGATGCTCTACCGCATCAGGGGCGACGGCAAGGGCGCGGCGGCCATCGCCGACACCGTGGAGCTCATATCGCCCGTTGTGGGAGAGCTGGCGGCCATCTACGGCAAGGCCGAACGCGGCGAGCTGGACCTCTTCAAGGATATGTGATGCCGCAAGGCCCGGGGAGCGAGAGAGGGCGCAAGATAGCGAGAGAGGGAGCAAGAGAGGATGCAAGAGGGCAGGCGTAAAGGAGGATGCGAGAGAGGAGAGGCGCGGTGGGGCGCGGTGGGGCTTGTATGTGTGAAACAAGCCCCGTAAGGGAACCCATAAGGCTCTCAACGAGAGAAAAAACGCCCCGAAAGGCGATTTGTCGTCAAAATATTTTGCGAAAAAGGAAAAACCTCTTACCTTTGCACTCCGCGTCGGAATAGCTGCATCGCTTGGCGCTCCGATGTGTGAAGCCTATCGGCGTGATGCCGGCGGGCGCAAGTAGAACAAACACAAATACGATATCGTTATGGCAATGAAAAGAACTTATCAGCCTTCTCGCCGCAAGCGGATCAACAAGCACGGATTCCGCCAGAGAATGGCTACGGCCAACGGCCGCAAGGTGTTGGCTGCGCGTCGCGCTAAGGGACGCAAGAAGTTGACCGTTTCGGACGAGTCGACCTTCAAGTACGCTTAGTTTTACCGACGCCGTCGGAAAAACGACAGGGAACCGGACGCGGTTCCCTGTCGTTTTTTTGTGCCGCCGCCCTCTGTTTGTTCCCCTGTATTTTCACTCTCCGCTTCTGCCGTTTCCGGTATCTTTATTTTAGATATCTCTTTCGGGCCTCGGCGCAGTCCGGATATGGTCATATCGTTCCCGCCGAACCCATCGATCGGCCGTCGTCCTGTGGCCGACACACTCCCTGCACACTCCCTACGCACTCTCTGCACCCTCTCAGCCCTCTCTGCGCACTCCCTGCACATACTGCGCATACTCTGCTCGCCCCGACGGCGGGGGAACATGCGGATGGGCGGGAGGATTATGCTCGGCGTTGAGATGTAGGGAGTTAAGTTTTTGAATATTGGCCGGTGTGTTAACAAGTGTAACAAAAACGGACGACAGGAAGCGAGAATTTCAGAAAATTGTTGTGGGGATTGAATAATATTAATATATTTGTAAAGAGTAACCATTGAGTACCAACCATGTCGCCCTGTGGAAATAGTCTTTGCGGGGTGGCGAAACAATTAAATACCAGAACTATGAAGACCTCAACTTTATGGCAGGGATGTCGCAGGGCTGCATTGACGGCACTATGCATCGTGGCATCCGCAGCGATGGTCGCCATGCCGGAGCAGGCGGCCGCAAAGAAAAAGAAGATCGGCATTCAGCTCTATTCGGTGATGGGAGCCGTACAGAAGGACCCTGCGGGTTCGATCAAGCGTCTGGCCGACATGGGTTACAACGTTGCCGAGCTTGTGCAGTGGGGCGGCGACACCAAGGTGTTCGGACTTGCGCCCGCGGAGTTCAAGGCCATCTGTGACCGTAACGGCATGGAGATCGTCTCGACCCACACGGGAATACAGGAGGACCCCGCAAAGGAGGATGAGGTGATTGCGCGCTGGCGCCAGATCTTCGAGATACAGAGGGCGTGCGGCGGCAGTTATGTCGTTATCCCGAGCTACGGCGTCGACTACACGGAGAAGGGTGTGCAGCAGATGTGTGACTACTTCAACCGTATCGGCAAGATCGCATCGGAGTACGGCCTCAAGCTGGGCTACCACAACCATTCGGGCGAGTTCGCCAAGCTGAAGGATTCGGACAAGGTGATGTGGGAGTATCTTGTCGAGCATACCGACCCGAGCTACGTATTCTTCGAGCTGGATGTCTATTGGTGCACCAAGGGTGGCAAGGATCCCGTTGCCTACCTGAAGAAGTATCCCAACCGTGTGCGCATGCTCCACGTGAAGGATGACTTCGTTATCGGTGCCAGCGGCACGATCGACTTCGAGTCGATCTTCAAGCAGTTCTATGCCAACGGCATGAAGGACTATGTGGTGGAGATCGAGATTCCGGGATGGCTGCGCGAGGAGCATAATGCCGCAGGCGAGAAACTCTCGCAGGATGAGATCATGGAGCGCATGTTCGATGCCGCGAAGCAGAGCGCCAAGTACCTCTCGAAGGCCAAGTTCGTGAAGTGATGCGGCGGATGATATAAGATCGGCGGCCGACCCCTAAAGGTCGGCCGCCGGTGTTTTGGGTGGGAGTTGCGTGCCCTGCCCTGCCGTAAGACTATCTTTTTTCTCTCGAAAAAAAGGTCGGAAGCCGTTGTTGTGTGTGGCAGATTGGGTGGATTACTTTGCGGCCGCGTGCTCCTCGGCCATGACCTGCTCGAAGCAGTGGCGGCAGAGGGGTTCGTATGACTCCTTCTCGCCGAGCATCACCAGACGCGGGTCGGCCTTCAGACGGTGGGAGTATTGTGCGGGGTCGCCGCAGCGGACGCATATCGCATGCACCTTTGTGACGTGTTCGGCCACGGCCATGAGTGCGGGCATGGGGCCGAAGGGGCGTCCGGTGTAGTCCATGTCGAGTCCAGCGACTATGACCCTGACGCCCTGCGAGGCGAGCCTGTTGCAGGCGTCGGTGAGGCCGTCGTCGAAGAACTGCGCCTCGTCTATGCCTACGACGTCGACATTTCCGGCCATGAGCAGCAGCGTCTGCGACGACTCGACGGGGGTCGAACGCAGCGAGTGCCCCTCGTGCGACACCACCTCGTCGTTCGAATAGCGGGTATCGACCGCGGGCTTGAATATCTCGACCCGCTGGTTTGCGAACTCGGCGCGGCGCAGCCGCCGTATCAGCTCCTCGGTCTTTCCCGAGAACATCGACCCGCATATCACTTCGATGCGGCCGCGGTGTTTCGTATATTCCAATAACATTCTCCGGTGTTTTATATGTCTTCCGTCTCGCCCCGCCGTGGCATGGGGAAGCCTCCGCCGTGTGTATGGCGGGGCGTATGTGCTGCAGCCGTCGGGACGGGTGTCGGTATGGTTACTCCTCGATACGGGTTATTCGGGCGCCGAGGGCGTTGAGGCGGCCGTCGATGTCGCGGTAGCCGCGGTCGATCTGCTCGATGTTCTGTATGGTGCTGGTGCCCTCGGCGCTCATGGCCGCAATGAGCAGCGCCACGCCGGCACGTATGTCGGGCGACGACATGCGCGTCGCGCGCAGGGGTATGCGCCTGTCGTGGCCTATGACGGTGGCGCGGTGGGGGTCACAGAGGATGATCTGGGCCCCCATGTCGATGAGCTTGTCGACGAAGAAGAGGCGGCTCTCGAACATCTTCTGGTGTATGAGCACGGCGCCCTTGGCCTGCGTCGCCACCACGAGGAATATCGACAGCAGGTCGGGCGTGAGCCCCGGCCACGGAGCATCGGCTATGGTCATGATGGAGCCGTCGATGAAGCTCTCGATGGCGCGCACGATCTGCTTGAACATCATCACGTTGTCGGCGGTCTTGAGGGGGCCTGCATGGTGGCAGTCGATCTCGTTCTGGCCGTGGCCGCTCTCGTGGTGGCTGTGCT
>OODG01001422.1_pt1 | contig 16378 bp, 9 predicted proteins | sample 1671621 | NCBI WGS metagenome assembly OODG01 (sample SAMN06348175, study PRJEB24527) | human gut metagenome | biome: human gut; feature: ankylosing spondylitis patient; material: feces | host: Homo sapiens | place: China | collected 2015-10 | reverse complement strand
GGAGAGATGGAGGCAGGGGAGAGATGGAGGCAGGGGAGAGATGGAGGCAGGGGAGGGATGGAGGCGGGGAGGGATGGAGGCGGGGAGGGATGGAGGCGGGGATCAAAATATGCTCCACGGATGGGTCGAATACACCTGCATATTGCTCCAAACGGCGGCGCGGAGGACAATTTCGCCGCTCGATTGCGCGATTTGGCGAAGTTTTACTACCTTTGCATTCTCGGTAATGATCTGACAATGGAAATATCTCGTCCCGACATAGAGGCTCTGCGCCAAATGCTCGCCATGCCGGCCCGCAAGATCGTAACCCTCTCGCACACCAACCCCGACGGCGATGCCGTAGGTTCGTCTCTGGCGTGGGCCGAGGCGTTGCGACGCATGGGCCACACCGTCACCTGCATAATACCCAACAAATATCCATACTATCTGGACTGGATGACCGGCATTCACGACATGGTCGTATTCAAGCACGACGACGAGGGCCGCGCCGCCCGCGCCGTCGAGCAGGCCGACATAATATTCTGCATGGACTTCCACTCGCTCTCGCGTCTGGAGGCCCTCAGCGAGCTGATTGCCGCGAACACCTCGGCCAAGCGCGTGCTCATAGACCCCCCCCTCACCCCCGCCGAGCCGTTCGACCTCATGTTCTCGTACCCCTCGTCGTCGAGTACATGCTACCTCCTCTACCGCATAATCGAGGAGCTGTGGGGCACGGCGAGCATCTCGCGCTCGCAGGCCGAAGTGCTCTACGTCGGCATGATGACCGACACGGGCAACTTCTCATTCTCGTTCCTCACGCCCGACCTCTTCCGCGCCGTGGCCGCACTCGTAGAGACCGGCATCGAGGTGCCCGTAATCTACAACAACGTCTACAACTCCTTCACCGAGGGGCGCGCACGGCTGTTCGGGTATGTCATAAACCGCAAGATGAAGATCTTCCACCGCGGCACCGTCGCATACATGTCCCTCACCGAGGAGGAGATGCGGCGCTTCTGGTTCCAGCAGGGCGACAGCGAGGGTTTCGTAAACTACCCCCTCACGATCAAGAAGATGAAGATGTCGGCCATATTCATCGAACACCACGGTTTCATCCGCGTGTCGCTGCGCTCGCGCGGCGATGTGGACGTCAACCTCTTCGCCGGCCGCTACTTCAACGGCGGAGGCCACAGAAACGCCGCCGGAGGCAAGTCTTTCGAGCCTATGGCCCAAACCATCGCCCGATTCGAAAAAGCCGTCGACGAGTTCGCCGCCCAAGGGCTCCTGTGATATGAACGCAACACCTAACAGCCCCGCGCGATGAAACATCAGATGTTGAAAACCTATTGGCGCCTGCTGGCATTCGCCCGGCCCCTCAGCCGATATACCGTGCCGTACTTCTTCTACTCGGTGCTGCACGCCGTCTTCAACACCTTCACATACACCATGATCATGCCCATCGTCAGCTCGCTCTTCTCCGATGGGTTCCAGTTCGTCCCCACGCACCGCATGCCCCCGATACGACTCTCGGGCGAGTGTCTCAACGAGGTAATATGCTACGCCTACACCGCCGTCTTCGGCGAGAGGTTCAGCATAACCTATCTGCTCCTGCTCCTGTCGGTAATACTCATAGCAGCCAACCTGCTGAGCAACCTATTCCGTTACGCAGGCGCAATGACCGTCGAGACCATGCGCATGCGCACACTCCAGAAGATGCGCAACGAGATGTTCGCCCACACCATGGCCATGAACGTCGGGTACTTCAGCGACCAGCGAAAGGGCGACATCATGTCCAAGATCACATCCGACGTCATGATGGTGCAGTTCTGCATCACAAATACCCTGCAGGTGCTCTTCCGCGAGCCTTTCCTCATCATCGGATACATCGTCATGATGCTCAAGATATCGTGGGAGCTGACTCTCTTCTCGATACTCTACCTCCCGCTCGTGGCGCTGGTAATAGGCGCCGTCGTCAAGCGTCTGCGACACCCCGCACGCGAGGGGCAGGAACGTATGGGCGATATGGTAACCATAATGGAGGAGTCGCTCTCGGCCGTCAAGATCGTCAAGGGATACAACGCCTTCGACTACGTCCGCCGCAAGTTCAGCGTCGTCAACGCACGCATGTCCGACCTGCTCCTCTCGATGGCTCGCAAACAGCAGCTCGCATCCCCCATGAGCGAGTTCCTCGGAATAACCGCAATATCCGTGGTACTCATCTTCGGCGGCATGCTCGTCATGCGCGGCTCGCTCACGGCCTCGTGGTTCGTGGCATACATCGCCGCCTTCTCGCAGATAACGCGGCCCCTGCGCTCGATCATAGACCAGTTCGCAAACATAAATCAGGGTCTGGCCGCAGGCGAACGCATATTCTCTATCCTCGACGCCCGCAGCCAGATCGAGGACAAACCCGACGCCCGCACCCTCGACCGCTTCCGCGACTCGATCGAGTTTAGGCACGTATCCTTCGCCTACGCATCCTCGCACGAGGTGCTGCACGACATATCCTTCACCGTGCGCAAGGGCGAGACCGTAGCCCTCGTAGGCCCCTCCGGAGGCGGAAAATCCACAATAAGCGAACTTATACCCCGCTTCTACGACCCCCGGCAGGGCGAGATCCTAATAGACGGTGTCTCGCTGCGAGACTATACGCAGGAGAGCCTCCGGGCACACATGGGTATCGTATCGCAGGATACCATCCTCTTCAACGACACCATCCGCAACAACATAGCCATGGGCCGCACCGACGTCACGGACGAGCAGATCGAGGCCGCCGCGCGCGTGGCCAACGCCCACGACTTCATCATGGAGTGCCCCGAGGGCTACGATACCAATATCGGCGACCGCGGCTCGAAACTCTCGGGCGGCCAGCGCCAGCGCATAAGCATCGCCCGCGCCGTGCTGCGCAACCCCGAGATACTGATCCTCGACGAGGCCACCTCGGCCCTCGACACCGAGAGCGAGAAACTCGTGCAGGAGGCCCTCACCTCCCTGCTCAAGGGACGTACGTCGATAGTCATAGCCCACCGCCTGAGCACCATACACAACGCCGACCGTATTCTGGTCATCGAGCAGGGCCGCATCGCCGAGCAGGGCACTCACGCCGAACTGCTCGCCCGCGGCGGCATCTACGCCAAGCTGATCGAACTCCAGAGCCTCGCATAAGGTGGGGAGGGGAAAGGCCGAACCTCGCATAATCATAATAGCGGGGGAGGCCGAACCTCGCATAAGGATAGGGGAGGCAGGTGAAAGATGAAATGGAGAAGAGGCAAACCCTTCAAAAAAGAGATATCGGATATACCGAGAAGTCAATAAAAAAGGAGGCTTGCGGCCTCATTTTCTTATTCATATAGCTATCGTTACAAACTCGCAGATATCAATATTATGCCCACGTCACCGGCCCGGATGGAGTGTATAAATACCGATATTACATAACCTTACCCGCCCGGATGCAACGTGTGTATATACCCATGATTAACCCCGTCACCGGCCCAGATGCAGCGTGCGGTTTATAGTTGCGGGAAGCAGTTCGGGGTAGTGCGTAACGAACAGCAGGGTCTTGTTTTCGCGGCGGCAGAAGGCCTCAACGACGCTCTTGGCGCGTGTCCGCACCGCCGGGTCAAGCCCTTGGAACGGCTCGTCCAGAATAAGCAGGTCGGGATCCTTGACAAAGGCCCGCGCCAGCAGCACCAGCCGCTGCTCGCCGCTCGACAGCCGCACGAAGCTCCTGTCGGCCAGAGCCTCCGCACCCAGAGCCGCCATCCACGGCCGTGCGGACGCGCGCAGCTCCTCCGTGATGCGGCGCCCGTCCCCGACGGCATCAAACAACCCCGAGGCAACCACATCCACCGCAGCCACGTCGTCGGCAAAGGCGCGGTGCATCTCGGGCGAGAGGTAGCCTATATGTCGCTTTATGTCCCAGATGCTCTCGCCCGTGCCGCGACGGCGGTCGAAGAGCGTCAGATCGAGAGCATAGGCACGCGGGTTGTCGGCACATACGAGGCTCAGCAGCGTACTCTTGCCGCTGCCATTGCGGCCCGTGACGTTCCAACCCTCGCCCGAGCGCACACTCCAGTCGAGATGTTCGAATATCGTGCGGCTGCCGTAGCCTATCGTGGCGTCGCGCAGCTCCACAACCCGTTCGTACAGCGGCGTAGAGTGTGTAGCGGCAGGCAGCACGGGCTCCTGCACCGCCGGCCTCCGCGATGTCTCACGCTGTTCCATCTCCACGGCCTCCGCACGGCCTACGGGCCCCGTGCAGCGCATCGAATCCATCTGATACACGTCCGCGATCATCGGCGGCAGCTCCGACGCCGAGCTTACGGTCACCACGAACGTCACGCCCAGATGTTCGGCCACGCGCTCCATGACGCGGCACAGAAGCTCCCGCGTCGGGGGATCAAGCCCGATGAAGGGGCTCTCGAGGATAACAGCCTCGGGCGCCGTCAGCAGCGCCCGCGTGATATGGTAGCGGCGCAGCTCCCCGCTCGACAGCGTAACCAGCTCGCGGTCGAACAGCGGCCGCATATCCAGAAGATCGAACAACTGCCCGCGCCACTGCTCGCTTGCGGCCGCCGCCGTCGTCAGCAGCCCCCCGACCGAGGGCGACATGCCGCGGTCGGAGGCGTTCCACCGCTGCTGGTAATAGTACGGCGACTCGGTCGTGCCGTAGGCGTCGTTGAAGCTCACCGTGCGCACAGCCTCGTATGGGCGTGCATCCGTGCGGCGGAATGAGTACGTGAGGCTCCCCTCGCGCAGATAAAGCCCCCCGGTGATCATCTTCACAAGGGTGCTCTTGCCGCTGCCGTTGGCGCCCGTAACGGCCGCATGCCGCCCCCGCCACAGGCAGAAGTCCGCAGGCGACGCAAGCCGCCGCGATGGGTCGGCCGCTATGCCGCCCCGAAGCCGTATCAGCGGCTCCCCGTCCGTAATGTTTTCCATATATGGGTTATTTTTTCTGATCTTCTCCCGTTATGACATTTACCGTCCCGACATCACCTTCACTCCATCCCGTCCCACGCCCCGCGAGTGCCGCGAGTGTCGCACGCATCAATAGTAGAGCGACTTGCGGTCGAAGATCGGGTAGCCGAAGTTGAAGGTAACGTACATGTTGTTCCACGAGTCGAGGTCGTACTTGGTCAGCGACAGACTCACCGGACCGATACGCGTATGGTAGACCAGCGTCAGGTCGCTGATATAGCGCATGTAGTCGCGCGCCGTGGTGCGGTCGCGCAGCATGGCGTAGAAGCTCGCACGGAGGTAGAAGCTGCGCATAAGCTCGAACGTCGGCATAAGGCCCGCAGCCAGATAGCGGTCGGCGAAGTAGTCGGGCATATAGATCATCTTCGAGTGCGGGGTGGGGGCGTAGCGCGGCGACGAGAGGATCGTCGACTCGGAGTTGCCGAAGCGCGGGTGGTTCGTATATACGGCCTCGATATTATACCCCATCGAGAACCACGAACGACGCCAGTCGCCCGGATAGTGCTCCCACTGGACCTTGCCCCCGAACCATGACCGCAGCTCCTGCCCGCGCCGTCCCGAGAGGCGTGTGGCCGCATTCTCGTAGGTGTCGCGGCCGTGAACCGCAATGCCCGAGATCGAGAGCCGCGTGCCCCGCGTCGGGTAGATCACCTTGTCCAGAGTACTCCGCTCCAGAGCCACGCGCCCGGCGACGAAACGGAACCGGTCGTGCGTATGCGGCGTGTCGTAGGGGTCGTAGTCGGCCTGATAGCCGTAGTAGTTGAAGCCCGTATTAACCGACGCCTCGACGATGCTCTTGCGCGTCATCGCAACGCCGAACGCCGTATGGAAGAATATCTCGTTGGTGCGCGCCTCGATCGAGTTGCGCACGGGCGTGATGTTGCCGAACGAGCCGTGCAGCGTGGTGCGGTGCGACATGTCCATCTCATAATCGACGTACATCGGCCGCCGCTTCAGGATAACCGTACGCCCCCCGACACTCGCCATCGCCGACACGGGACTCAGATAGAGGTCCCCGTGGGCATACTGCGCCGTGCGACCCACCGAGAAGTAGTTGAAACCGACGTATGCCTGATTGAATGCCGTAGAGGAGATATTGCCCCCCACAAGAAACCGCCACCGAGGCTTGCTCTCGAGGTAGAAGGTCAGGTCGTAGTTGCGCCGGACGGAGTCGTAACGCACCGACGGAAAGGCACTCGCCGTGAACTCGTCGGTGGCCATCAGAGAGTAGTAGCTCTCCTTCACCTCGTCGAAATCGAACGGACCCGAGTGTTCGTCGCCGCTGCCCGGGCGCTCGTCGAAGTGCATGAACGTACGGGCGTAGTAGTTCTGGCGTTTGCGCAGACCCTCGATCGTGAAGTCGTTGATCTCCAGCTCGGGACACCGTGCGCGGAAGGCCTCGCGCCGCGCCGCCGCCTCGGCCGGCGTACGCCGCGCGTCGAGCCGCGCCAGAAGCTCCGGCATCATGGCCATGGCATCGGCATATCCCTGCTCGATGATCTTCATGCCCGAGGCGAAGTCCAGAATACCGGCATCGACCTCGCGCTTGATCAGCACGCTCCGCTCCGGAGGCAGGGCGTAGTCCGTAGGGCTTGTGATAAGGGCCATGACCTGCTGCTCGACAGACGAATCCTGCGTGGCATACTCGTCGTCGCCCACGCACTGGGACCCGATAAGGAAGTCGGGCGCGAAATCCTCCACGAGCACCTGCCACGGGAAGTTGTTGTAGCAGCCGCCGTCCACCAGAACCGTCCCGTCCTCCGTCGTCACGGGGCGGAACGCCAGCGGATAGGCCATCGACGCCCGCACCACGAAGGGAAGGTCGCCCTTCGAGAACTCAACGGCGCGGTGGCCGTTCATGTCGGTGGCAACACACCGGAACGGCACCATCAGACGGTCGAAATCCCCGCCGCACGCCGTCGACGCCGGCGCGAAAAGCCCTGTCAGCGCAAGGTCTATCTGCGCCGTGTTGATGAAGGCGTGGGGCAGGGCCAGCGACATGGAGTTCTTGTTGCTCACCGAGTCGCGTTTCATGTCGGCGTATATCGACAGCATCGTCGGGGCATCCGAACGCTCCGTGTAGTAGAAGCGGTACTTGTCGTCGATACGCCCCGAGACCCACTGCTCGACATCCCCCGAAGCTACGATCGACACCATCTGCTCGGGGCTGTAGCCCGAGGCGTAGAGCGCCGCCACGATAGCCCCCATCGAGGTGCCCGAGATGTAGTCGATGGGTATGCCGTTCTCCTCCAGCGCCCGGATAACCCCTATGTGGTAGAGGCCCTTGGCGCCGCCGCCCGCAAGCACCAGACCTACACGCGCATCGGAGCCGAAGTGCTGGCGGTTGATATAGTCGGCGGCCCGCTGCCCGATACGCATCGACACGGCATCCGAGACGCTGTCGCACGCCCCCGGCCGCAGGGTATCCCGACCCGACGTATCGCATTGAAGCGTATCGCGCTGCGGGCGCCCGTCACGCGGGGCGCGCTGTGCCGCGGCATCCCGGCCCCATGCCCCCGCAAAGAGTATAATTAGTGCGAAAAAACGGATGAATCTCATATTTTTTAGTAACTTTGCACACTAACACCGTGCACGCTACAAATGTACGAAAATATATAAAACCGCAAAATAGCCATGATTGACAGAATCAACGATCTGTTGAAGCGCGTCGAGGAGTTCCGCCCCAAGGCTGCGGCCGAAGTGGAGGAGTTCCGTATCAAGGTCCTCGGCAAGAAAGGCGAACTGAACGCTCTGATGGAGGAGTTCAAGAGCGTCGCCCCCGAACACAAACGCGAAATAGGGCAGCGTCTCAACGCCCTCAAAACCGCCGCGCAGGAGCGTATCAACGCCCTGAAGGCCGCCGTCGCCGAGGCCGCCGACCTCAAGGCCGCCGCCGTCGAGGACATGACCCGTCCCGGCACGGCCGACAACATAGGATCGCGACACCCTATATCGCTCGTGCGAAACCAGATCGTCGAGATCTTCTCGCGTCTGGGCTATACCGTGGCCGAAGGCCCCGAAATCGAGGACGACTGGCACGTATTCTCGGCCCTGAACTTCCCGCCCGAGCACCCCGCACGCGATATGCAGGATACGTTCTTCATCGAGAAGAACCCCGACATACTGCTCCGTACACACACCTCGTCGATACAGGTGCGCGCCATGGAGCGCAGCAAACCCCCTATCCGTATCGTCTGCCCGGGACGCGTATTCCGTAACGAGGCCATATCGTACCGCGCACACTGCATATTCCATCAGGTCGAAGGCCTCTACATCGACGAGGGCGTCTCGTTCGCCGACCTCAAGCAGTCGCTCCTATACTTCGCAAAGGAGATGTTCGGCGAAGAGGCATCGATACGTCTGCGACCCTCGTACTTCCCATTCACCGAACCCTCGGCCGAGATGGACGTATCGTGCAACCTCTGCGGCGGAAAGGGCTGCAACGTCTGCAAGGGTACCGGCTGGCTCGAAATCATGGGTTGCGGTATGGTCGATCCCAATGTTCTGGAGGCCAACGGTATAGATTCGAAAAAATATTCGGGATTCGCATTCGGCATGGGTATTGAGCGCATCGCCATGCTCAAGTACGGCGTCAAGGACCTGCGTCTCTACTTCGAGAACGACGTGCGCTTCCTCCGACAATTCGAGAGCGTACTGTAACAAAACCGCCCCCGCAGACGTTATATATCCATAACCGACCCGCCCACATCAAGGGACCGCGAAATTAATTAGAGGGCCGCTTGTCGAGGTAACGGGGCCGCGCGTTGTAGAGAGAAGGCCCGTGCAGGGAGAGAGATGACCCGTGCAGGAAGATATTGCGGAGAGAGGGCCGCTTGTAGAGGTTTCGCCGCACGTTGTAAAGAGATGGCCCGTGCAGGAAGATATTGCGGAGAGAGGCCGCGAAATATTGGGCAGCATGTTATGGAAAATGCCCGCGAAATATTGAGCGAGCCGCATATCGTGCAATATTGAGAGACTGCGAATAAGAGGAGGTTGCAAACCGATGTTTCGGGATATCGGACGGCAGGTCGGTAAGGTCTAAATGGGAGAGTAATGAGATGGTCAAAAGAGGCGCTACATATCGCAAACTGCTTACGGCTGCGGCCGTGACGATCATGGCGGCGGGATTTGCCGCACCGGTGCTGCATCCGTACACTTCAGCCGCGGAGAGGACAGCCTTATCTGCGGCCGACACCATCGACAACGACACCAACGGCGACAGAGCCGTCAAGGAGCGTAAACAGAGAACACGTTCGCGTCGGCAGGATGCCGTAGACACGGGCCTGCAGGCCGACCTGCAAAGGGCCCTCGAGGCCAACCGCGCCGCCGACACAGTCCCGGCCGACACCATCAACCCCTACGATACGGGCCACCGCTTCGACTCGCTGCCCGAGGAGCTGCGGCCGCGCCTCACGGTGCCCGACTCGCTGCGCGCCACATACAGATACACCGAAGGCTTGAAGCGCGCCTCGATATACGGCGACTCGGCCGCCGCACGCGCCCTCTACGAGCAGGCACTGGCCTTCGATTCGGAGTTCGCGCCCGCACTCTACGAGATGGCGTCGCAATATCTCGAAAAGGATGGCGCCCGCGCCGTCGAATATGCCCGCCGCGCATACCTTACGGATACCACAAGCCGCTGGTACACCAGCATATACGCACAGGCGTTGATCGTCTCGGGAGACTACGACCGCGCCCTGCCCGTATTCCGCCGCCTGATACGTATGGATGCCGACAATCCCGACAACTACCGCATCATGGCCATACTCTACCAGCAGCGCCAACAGCCCTATTCGGCCATCGCGGTGCTCGACTCGGCCGACATGCGTCTGGGCAAGATACCCTATCTGAGTGCGCTCAAACGCCACCTTCTGGTCTCGACACGCCAGTATGACCGCGCCATCGAGGAGGCGCAGCAGGCATACGACGCCGCCCCCTACGAGCAGAGCAACGTCCTCTCGCTCGGGCAGGCATACGCCGCCGCCGGCCGCGACTCCATAGCCCGCGCCACGCTGCGCGAGGCCGTCAGTATGGACTCCACGAATGTCGACGCGCTGGCCGCATACGCCGACTTCTGTTCCGAGCGCGGCGACATGCCACAATACCTCTCTACGCTGAAGCTCCTCTTCGCCAACGACAGCTTCCCGCTCGAGAGGAAGATCTCGCTCTTCAACCGCCTGACCGCCAGCCGCAAGTTCTACGGTGAGAACTACTTCGCCATCGGGGCTCTGGCCTCGACGCTGGCGATAAAATACCCCGACGACAAACGTGTCGTCGACCTCTACGGCGACCACCTCATCGCCGGCGGCGACGTCGAGAACGCCCTGCGGCACTTCAAGCTGCACCTCGGCGACCAGCCCCCGCAGATGGACTACTACATGGCCGTCATCGACATCGAGACCTACCTCCAGCGTCCCGATTCGGTCGACCGCTATGTCCAGCGTGCCGTCGAGCTCTTCCCGGGCGACCCCGTACTCTACATACGCAAGGCCAACCGCCTCTATGTCAAGGGCGACTACGACGCTGCCGTGGAGGCATTCGACGAGGCGTTGAAATATGCCGACACCGACTCTCTGCGCGGTCAGCTGTGGGGTTTCATCGGCGACACCTACCACCAGATCTCGGAGTTCGCCTCGGGCCGCAGCGAACGCCCCGACTCGATCCCCGAAAAGAGCCGCATGGGTGCCCGCGCCGCCGCCAAGAGGTGCTACGAGGCATACGAAACAGCCCTCAGGCTATATCCCGACAACGCATCCGTACTCAACAACTACGCCTACTACCTCTCGCTCGAGAAACGCGATCTGGAGCGGGCGCTCGAGATGTCGTCGCGGGCGATAGCCCTCGAGGAGGGAAACGCCACATTCATCGACACATACGCGTGGATACTCTACGAGCTGGGACGATACGACGAGGCCCGCACAAGCATGCGTCAGGCCCTCTCGCTCGACCGCACGGAGAGTGCCGCCCTGCCACTGCACTACGGCGACATACTCTACGCCTTGGGGGAGGACTTCATGGCCGAGACCTACTGGCGCAAGGCGCTCGACATGGGCGCAGACAGCGCACAGATCGAGGAGCGTCTTGCCCGCCTCAAGCAGAAGGAGCACTCCGCGCAGCAGAAGACAAAGGGCGGCAACGAAGAGAAGGACGACAAAAGCCCAAAGGCCAAAAAGCCCAAGTCGAAGAGGTAGCCTTTCCCGCCCGTGGCGCGAGGCAAGAGTTCGGACTGCCGGATAAATGATCTCCGTAACATATTCGGCACCCATGCGGATAGCGGGTCATGGGAAAAGAAAGAAGGGGCATAAAGAGAGGCTTGAAAGGGAGCATGAAGGGCGTGAGCCTTAAGAGAGGAACTTGAGAGAGGAGTTTGAGAGAGGCTTGAGAAGGAGGAACAGGCGGGCACAGAGAAAAGCATGAAGAGACTTGTCTACATAATATTGGCGGCGGCGATGGTATTCACGGTGCAGACGCTCTCGGCGCAGACGGCGCAGGAGAAGCAGCGCATCGAGGCGCAGCGGCGCAAGATCGCCGAGCTGGAGGAGCAGATCGCGCAGGAGGAGAAACGTCTCTCGGGTATCAAGCGCGACAAGTCGACGGCGCAGCAGCGCGTACGCTCCATCACGCGCCAGATCGACGCCCGCAACCAGATCCTCACCCGCACCGAGAACGAGATGGGGCTCATCACGCGCAACATCGCCCGCAACGACTCCATCATCACGGCCACGCGCGTGGAGCTTGCCACGGAACGTGAGCGTTTCGGGGAGATGGTGCGGGAGGCATATCGCAACTACCGTCAGAACAACTACATAACATATCTGCTTGCATCGCGTGACTTCACCGATGCGGCGCGGCGCATATCGAACATACGGGCCGTTGCGGCACTGCGTGCCGAGCGTATGCGGCGTATCGACTCCTTGGCCACAACGCTCGAGCAGCAGCAGGGCGAGCTGCAGACGCGGCGCGACGCTCTGGACTCTATCCGCAGCCGTGCCGAGGCCCAGCGGCAGAAGCTCAACAGCGACGTCACGGCCGCGCAGAAGACCATGAACCAGCTCACGGCGCGCGAGAAGGCAGCCCTGCGCGAGAAGATGCAGCGCGAGGAGCAGCTCGACGCCGCGATCGACCAGCTGCGCAAGCTCACCAAGGGCAACAAGGAGGGCGCCTCGTTCTCGCGCTCGACGTCAAACCTGAACCTTCCGGTGGATGGCGGCCGCGTGCGCGAATACAAGAAGAACATGGCCGAAATCGTCGCCTCGCGCGGCGCTACCGTACGCTCGATATACGAGGGTAAGGTCGTCGAGGTGCGGAGAAACCGTATTTCGGGCAAATTCGACGTTTTCGTCGCACATGGCGAGTATATAACCTCCTACGCCAACCTTGAGAGTACAAGCGTCGAGAAGGGCCAGAAAGTGGCAAGAAACGCGGCTTTGGGCACCGTCGGCTCGTCGGTCAACCTGACGACCATGGAGCCCGAATACAAACTCGTCTTCGGAATCTACTCGCCCTCGCCCAAGGAGGTGCTCAACGCCGCCGACTGCTTCAAGAAGAAATAGCGTCCGAAGCAGCCGTCCCGACGTGGATGTCGGCACATACGGCAAGGAGCTTCCGCCCGCGGGCAGGACAATACATGCGCCGGCGCTGCGGCGGAACGGCATCCGACCGAGGGTGTGGGCGCGCAAGCAGGCAAAACCACCAAGCAGGTAAAACCACGAAACATATACACACGAAATATGGTCAGATATTACAACGATTCATGCACCTACCGCCTGCCCGACAAGCGGCTCACGGCGCAGTGGCTGCGCAGCGTGGCCGAGCAGGAGGGATACACGTTGGGGGATGTGTCGTACATATTCTGTTCGTCGGAGCGGCTGCTCGAGATGAACCGCCAATATCTCGGGCACGACTACTACACCGACGTCATAACGTTCGATTACAGCGACCGCAAGGGTACGCGTACCGTCAGCGGCGACATCTTCATCGACGTCGCGACGGTTGCCGACAACGCCCGCATATACGGCTCGACGCGCCTTGCCGAGATGCGCCGAGTGGTTGTGCACGGGGTCCTGCACCTCTGCGGGCAGAAGGACAAGACGCCGAGCGCCGAGCGTCAGATGCACCGCAAGGAGGACAAATATCTGGCGCAGTTCCCCAAAAAAGAGCAGCAATGACACCTTCCGCGCACAACACCGCGGCCGACACTCCGACTGCCACAACTGCCGCCTCTATCAATTCAAACGCCACAGCAGACAATACAACAACCGTCGTTTCGACCAATTCGGACACCGCGCCGTGGAACGACTTCGACATCATAGTGGTGGGGGCGGGACATGCGGGGTGCGAGGCCGCCACGGCCGCCGCACGCATGGGCTGCCGCACGCTGCTGCTGACGATGGACCTCGACAAGATGGCCGCCATGTCGTGCAACCCCGCCGTGGGAGGCGTCGCAAAGGGCCAGATCGTACGCGAAATAGACGCTCTGGGCGGACGCATGGGACGCATAACCGACTGTGCCACAATACAATTCCGCATGCTCAACCGTTCGAAGGGCCCCGCCATGTGGAGTCCCCGCGCGCAGTGCGACAAGGCTCTCTTCTCGCGTCTGTGGCGGCGCGAGGCCGAACATACCGACCTCCTTGCCCTGTGGCAGGATGCCGCCGTCAGCCTCACCTTCGACACCTCGGGGGAGCATCCCCGCGTCACGGGTCTCACCACCCGCATGGGCGTCGAGTTCACCGCCCGCGCCGTCATCCTCACCAACGGCACATTCCTCTCGGGACTCATGCACTGCGGCGAGCACCACGCCGAGGGCGGCCGCGCAGGCGACGCCGCCTCACACGGCATAACCGAATCGCTCTGCCGAATGGGCTTCGAGGCCGGCCGCATGAAGACCGGCACACCCGCACGTATCGACGGCCGAACCATCGACTTCACGGCCATCGAGCGGCAGGAGGGTGACAGCACACCGTCCAAATTCTCCTTCTCGCCTGACATACAGCCCGTTAAGGAACAGATGGACTGTTTTCTGGTCTACACCTCGCCCGAAGTTCACGCCATATTGCGGCGCGGATTCGACCGCTCGCCCCTCTTCAACGGCACCATCCGCGGCATCGGCCCGAGATACTGCCCCAGCATCGAGGACAAGCTGCGCACATTCGCCGACAAGCAGCAGCACCAGCTCTTCCTCGAGCCCGAGGGGCGCGACACGAACGAATACTATCTGAACGGATTCTCGTCGTCGCTGCCATACGAGATACAGATCGAGGCCCTGCACGCCATCCGCGGGCTCGAGCACGCACGTGTCTACCGCCCGGGCTACGCCATCGAATACGACTATTTCCCGCCCACGCAGCTGCGCCACACCCTCGAGACAAAACTCGTCGACAACCTCTATTTCGCGGGGCAGATCAACGGCACGACGGGATATGAGGAGGCCGCGGCGCAGGGGCTCATGGCAGGAATAAACGCCGCACGCAAACTCCGCGGCGGGGAGCCCGTCGTCCTCCACCGCGACGAGGCATATATCGGCGTGCTGATAGACGACCTCGTAACCAAGGGCGTCGATGAACCGTACCGTATGTTCACCTCGCGCGCCGAGTACCGCATACTTCTGCGTCAGGACAACGCCGACCTGCGTCTGACACCCCTCGGCCGCAAGATAGGACTTGTGGATGACGCCGCATGGGAGGCTTTCGAGAGCAAACGCACACGTATCGCCGCCCTCACCGAATATACCCGCAAGCAGAGCGTACACCTCGCCCAGATCGCACCGTACATGCAGAAGCGCGGCATCGAGCCTCCAGCACAGGGTACAAAACTATATAATCTCATCGCCCGAAACGAATTTACGATCGAAGATCTGGCTTCGGCGCTGCCGCAATTCGCTGAATTTATACGTCGCAACAACATCGATAGCGAGGTGGCGGAGCAGGTCGAGATACAGATCAAATACCGCGGATATATCGAGCGCGAGCGTCTCCTTGCCGAGAAGCTCCACCGTCTGGAGAATATCTCGATACCCGAAGGGATAGATTTCGCGTCGATGCACGCCCTCACCATCGAGGCGCGGCAGAAACTCTCGCGCATACGTCCCCAAACCATCGGGCAAGCATCCCGCATACCGGGCGTCTCACCCGCCGATATAAATGTCCTGCTCGTAACATTCGGACGCTAAACCTGTTTTTCGGTTCGTTCCCGGATCATTTTCCGAAATTCCATCCCGCACCTCCCACGAAGTGCGGGATCTTTTATTCACAAAAGCAGCACCCACCGCATTCGCAAATAGGCTTTCATTTTGCCCGCGGATTCCGCGCCGCGCCTTTTCGCCCGCAAGGAGCGGAATCTCACGACATATATTTTCCGCACAAAGATGTTCCACGTGGAGCAAAAATCAAGAGAGGAAAGAGGGATGTTCCACGTGGAACATAAAAAGGAAAGGGCAGCGGGAGGAGTAAATGTTCCACGTGGAACATCGCTCAAAAAAGCAGGAAAGAAAATCAATTAAAATGTAAGGCGAAGAAGAAAAAACCGACCAGAAACGGTCAAAAAAAATACCGCCCGAGAAGGCGGTATTTTTATCCGATGAGGGTCGTCCACGAACGACGCCAAAAATGAAGCGTATCAAAATTGCCGTTTTCCGCGCCGCTGCAAGAGCCGCATGGCGGGACGGCAGCAGGATTCACTCGGACCGCAAGAATTACTCGGGCCGCAAGGATTACTCCTCGACGACGGTTGTCCAGCCGTACTTGTCCTCGCAGCGTCCGTACTGGATATCCTGCAACTTGTTGTAGAGTGCAAGGCAAGTCTTGCCGACCTGCTTGCCGTAGGTCACGAGTTTGCCGGTGTCGAGGTCGTAGACCGACTCGATAGGCGAGATCACGGCAGCCGTACCGCACGCACCCGCCTCCTCGAAGGTATCCAGCTCATCGACGGGAACAGGGCGCTCCTCAACCTTGAGGCCCATATCTTCGGCCAGCTGGCGCAGGCTCATATTGGTAATCGAGGGGAGGATCGAGGGTGACTTGGGGGTGATATACTTGCCATCCTTGATGCCGAAGAAGTTGGCGGCGCCGCACTCCTCGATATACTTATGTTCGCGGGCGTCGAGATACATCACGTTCGCATAGCCCAGATCGTGCGCCTTCTCGCCCGAGAGGATACTCGAAGCGTAGTTGCCACCGGCCTTGATGTCACCTGTTCCACGTGGAGCAGCACGGTCCTGTTCGCGGTCGACAACGACCTTTATGGTCGTCATTCCGCCCTTGAAGTAGGGCCCGACGGGCGAGCAGAAGACTATCAGCATAGCCTCGTGCGACGCCTTCACGCCCAGACCCACCTTCGACCCGATCAGCAGCGGGCGCAGGTAGAGCGATGCTCCCGACTCATAGGGATCGGTCGCATTGGTAGTAGATTTAGTTTTACGACA
>OODG01001421.1_pt1 | contig 16381 bp, 12 predicted proteins | sample 1671621 | NCBI WGS metagenome assembly OODG01 (sample SAMN06348175, study PRJEB24527) | human gut metagenome | biome: human gut; feature: ankylosing spondylitis patient; material: feces | host: Homo sapiens | place: China | collected 2015-10 | reverse complement strand
CCACCCACCGGGTATACCAACGTGCCGTTCGCATGGCAGAACACACCGTGTTTGTATTCCTTTCCAGCAATAACGATCTCATGATCGTATGCATTCGTGTTCATCTTGGGTTTTGCCCAACCGGCAACACCGTATTCATAAGGAACTTCGTCCAACCATACGGCTGTACCATCGGCTTTGATCAAACGGGCATTCGCCCATACAGCCTGGTCGTAATCCGTACCATCGGGACCACCGGCCGTTACAAGCACCAGCTTATCCACGCCTTTCAAGTCTACCACGAAAGGTTCGGCTTTCGCCTTATGCTTCATCCAGGTAGAGACGATCGGCATTCCGGATTTCTTCAGCTTTGCCTGTAATTCCGTTTTAGCTTTGACTGAAGCATCAATCCACGTTTCCGCCTTCTTCTGCTTAGGGCCGGCAGACACCATAACAGAAGAGGACAGAAAGAGTGATACTAATAAATAGTATTTGTTCATGTAATAAATTATAAGGTGTTTATTACTTATTATAACGCAGCTTTCGTGTTGGTGAAGCGCAAGCCGTCATTATCGTGGTAGCATGCCCATTCATCAACAATAGCACCTTCAGGACCAGCCATCATAAAGTGGAATGTTTCCAGTTTTTTCAGGCGAAGAACATCACCTACATTCTGTACGACAAAATTTTTGCTCTTGATCGCACCGTGGGTAGCGGGGATAGCAGGAGCGTTCGGAGTCTCGTCACCTACTTCAGAGAAGTTGTAAACCCATCCCTTTTCTACCATCCAGGATTCATGTTTAGCCGGGAATTTGGTCTTTACATGCGCATGTTCGGGGATCATCTGTCCCGGAAGCAGGTAGATCGCGTGAGCGAAGTAGCCGTATTCAGGATCGTTGACCCAGAAAATACCACCCATACCCACGTTTTCAAAATCACCCAGACCGAAATCAGTCACCCACATGTCCTTAGCCATCAGTTCGGTGAAAGGAACACCGTAGAAAGCGAACATGTCTTTCATTGCTTCCATAGCAACATCCTGTTGGAACTTGCCGTCTTTGTAGAAGTCGGCATTCGTGTACTTCTTAGAATACTTCATTTCTTTATTATTTTTACAGTTAGCATTGTTGTTACATTCATTCTTGCAGTCGTTTCCGCACTGTTCGGTGCATTGTCCTTCGCCTGCCGCTGCGCAACAGGTAGCCTCGCCAGTAGATGTTTTGCCGTTACATGCAGCCATCGAAAGCAGGAGGGCTCCCATAGCGGCCGATTTCATAAGATTCTTTTTCATTTTTTCTCTTGTTTATTTAGTTAGTAATATTTGTTCTTTACCTATCACCTGTCCCCCGCCGGAGAAGCTCTCGTTTCCATAAGGTGAAACGCCTGTCTCCATACGAGGGAACTTTCGTTTCATGCCTATGAAACGTCTACTCGATGGCGATCCCTTCTATTTCGATCAATAACTCATCCCGGCAAACGTCCGCCCACATATAAGATATGGGAATATTCAAACCATATCCTTCCAGCAGTTCTCGTGCCTCCTCATAGAAGGATTTCTCTTTCAGATAGACACGCAGCATTTTCAGTTTCGCCTTACCAATCAGCTGGCCGATGTTTTCCATCGTGATATGGAGCTGGCGTCCGAGCCCTACCCCAACCAGGCTTTCCTCCCCACGGATAGCTGCCGTACCGGAAATATAAACGATCCGCCGGTCATCGAAAGTCATGCTTTTGGCCCGTTCGAACTTCGGAGTGGCTTTCTTCTGCTGGGCAGCTTCGAGGACCTGGTCCGAATAGGCGTGGGCGGCTATCTGCAATTTATTGTCGATCGGGGTGGCATAGCATTCGGGACGGGCGAACACGGCCGCATCCAAATCGACCAGTATGCCCCCCAAGTTGGCCCCAATACCGGTAGCAGCCGGATAACCGTTGCTCCAGTCCGTCTTTCCATAGAAATCGGCACGGGCGTTGTTGAACATCTGGTAATGCTGGTCCGGCCCGTCGAAGCGGGTGATCTGCTCGATGTAGTTCCACTGGCGGATGATGCAGTTTACGGGGAAGCCTTCCCGGCGCATCACCTCTCCCATCATGTGGAATACTTCGGCGGACTGCTGCTGGATACCGAAGTTTATCACATCCCCGTGGAAGCCGCCGGCAAAGAGAAAACGGCCATCGGCATTTTCCAGTACGACATACGGGAAGCCACCGTGACGGCGGAAGGTGATATGATCGTCTTCGTCCGCTTTGTAGCTATGGACTTCCAAGATCAGTCCGGCATTCAGAGGTGGCTGGGAAACATAACTCAATACCGGTTCATGATTCCCATAAAACTTACGGATTTTCTCACGCAGCATGATGCGGCGGGAGACGTATTGTTCGTTGTCGTTCGGCATGCCGAAGAATGCCAAACGGAGAATCTGTTCGTCTTGAGGCAACTGTGCCAGCAGGGCGTCTACCATTTCACCGAAAGTAGCCAGTCCGGTCGTATAGATATTATAATGTATTTTATCGCAATAATTCATAAAGAGTTTACATATTCGGTTAATGCTTCGATATCTTTCTCTGAAACTTTCTTCTCGATGCCGTGTTTATGGACACTGAACACTTCCTTCATGGTAGCGGCACGTCCGTCGAACAAATAGGGAGCCGTACGCCACACTTCACGCAAAGTCGGAGTATCCCAACCTTTTTCGAACTCTATATCCTCACCTATGCGGTGGTATTTCATATCCGTATAATAAACACCGCTATGGCATTCCCCGCATTTCAACTTTTCGAAAACCTTCTGTCCTTCCTTTGCCAAATCAGACAGCTCGCCGTTCACCAAGTAAGGACTGGGCACGGGACGAAGTGATTTCAAATAGGCATCCACACAAGCGGCATCTTCTTCCGAGACTTCAAAAAACTGGATGAAGTTGAATCCTGCCCGCACAGCCCGTTCCGCATGTTCACGGATACCGGAAATCATATTGGGAGGAGTCATATGGCTAAAGAGCATGCTCTTGCAGTTCTTGGAATTGCCGACACCGTCATTCATCAAGTCCCAGTTCATACCGTCCGTCCGGGCATCCCCCGGATGGCAGCCGTTACAGCTCTGCCAGTTCTGGAAGCAGTGCGAAGCATCGTTGAAGTAGCGTTCACCCTTGTTTTCAGCCGTTTCTTCACGTCCGGGATTCAGCTCGACCGACGTCACTTCGTTCGTATTGATATCCATTATGTTCAGGATATCGGCAAAGTAAGTCGGGATAATCAGCTTGTCACCGTTCAGGATCATATTGCGAGGACCGTTCCCCTCCAGCGGGATACGTTCGCGGAGGCCATACAAGAAAGTCAGATCGTAGTCCAACACCGCCTTATTGGGATAGTTCAGGAATTTCTCCAACATCGCCTTATGGTCAATCACGCTGACCTCGTGCGTTCCCGAATGAGAGATGAAAACAGACTCGTCGTTGCAGGTAATGCTCCAGATACCGGCCGCCCCCCGTTCGGGTTCATCCACGACGATGGCTCCCAGGAACTCCTGCTTGTCGACATCGATCACGCTGAAAGCACTCGTGTTCATCCATCCCTGCTGCAATTGAGATGTAGGGACGGTGAAACGCCCCAAGTTGTGGGATACATATATATATTTGCCGTCGGGAGTTATACAGATTCCCCGAAGGGCATTGCTTCCGTTTGCCAACTGGATGTCCTTCACCTTCGTGAAGCCATCCATTTCGATGACGGATACACAGGCGGCCACATAATCGAGATCAGCCCGCTGTGCAGGAAGGAAGTTCGTGACGAACATATATTTGCCGTCCTTGCTGAACACGGCGGACTTCGGTTCGCGCAATACCTTCACCGTACGCATCACCTTCCGCGCAACCGGATCGATTTCGGAGATCGTGGTCTGGAACTGGTTACATACATATATATGCTTCTTGTCCGGACCGAACATCGGATGACATGCTCCCGAACCGGTCGGAATAGAAGCCTCCACCCTACCCGATTCGAGCGAGAGGATCTGTAAATGGCCTGTCGTTCCGAATGTAGTCACATATGCCTTGTCGCCATCCAAAAGGATACCCGTAGGCGTTTCGTCCATCGGGAAAGAACGCAACAATGTCTTGCCATCAGGCGAAAAAACATCCACCCGCTTTACTCCTTTATCTGTCATCAGCAACTCACCTTTGGCGTTCGCCACGACATCTGTCGGGAAGAACGGTGGGTTGCCTGCTGAAGCAAAGGAGATGCAACAGCAGGCAAAACAAGCCACCAGTGAGTTTTTAAACATGTATTTTCGTGTGTTCATGGTATATTATATTTTTTTTGCTTTACTATATCCCAACTCAAGAGAAATCGTCTGGGCCACTTTCCTTATACAGTCTGCCGAAACACGTACGACCTCTTTCGACAGCCGGTCCTTAGGGCCTGAAATCCAAATTGCCCCGCAAGGATAACCCGTATAATTAAAGATAGGCGCCCCGATGCAAATCACACCGTTCAGTTCTTCCTCATTATCCATGGCATAGCCCAATTTCCGGACCTTCTCAAGTTCCTCCAGATAAGCGTCACGTGTAGTAATAGTCCGGGCGTTGTAGCGTGTAAATTCCATATAAGACAAATACCGGTCCCGGACTGTATTCGGCAAATAAGCCATGATCGCCTTTCCCGGAGCCGAACAATGCAAATCGAAAGGTTTTCCCGGCGAGAGGATAAAACGGAACGTATGATGTCCCTGCGCCTGCTCGATAAAGATACCTTTCCGGTCCCCCAGCACGCCGAAGCATGCCGTCTCTTTCACCTGGTCGCGCAAATCGCGCAAACGAGGCAAATTGTGTTCATTCAACGATCTGAATCCCAAAGTTAGTAATTTACGGGATAACTTGTACCTTTTTGTGTCTTCATTATAGATCAAATAATCCAGACGGACCAACGTATTTAAAATACGGTAGGCCGTAGTCTGTGAAATATCAAGGGCGGACTTGATATCCTGAAGCGTCTCACCCTGGGTGTGAAGCGACAAGTACTCAAGTACAGCGATCCCTTTTTCGAGATTCGGAACCTTGTAGTTCTCTTCTGCTTTTTCCATATTTGGAATAACGCTTTCCATATTTGAAATATTGTTTCAGATTTGAATCAAATATAAAAGAGAGCGAATAAATGCAAGCAGGATGTTTGTAAAAATTAGTTAAGTATGTCGTAAAACACATTATAGTTGAAAGGTGAAAGTTGAAAGTTGAAAGTGAAAATAGCAACGCGAAGCAACTTTCTACTTTCACCTTTCACCTTTCAACTCTTCTTGTAGCTGACGATGGCCAGTATGTTAAAGAATACTGCGAACAGGCAAACGGCAATGAAGTGCCCGGTAAGGTCTGACAAAGTGCTGCCTTTCAGATAAACCATCCGCATCACTTCGACTAAATAGCGGAGCGGATTGACACGTGTCAGTTCCTGTGCCCAGACCGGCATACTGCTGACCGGTGTAAACATACCGCTCAGGAGGACAAAAATAATCATAAAGAAGAAAGCCGTGAACATCGCCTGTTGCTGGGTGGACGAAACGGACGAGATCGCTAAGCCGAAACCGGTAAACGCCATCAGGTAGACGGCAGCGAACAGATAGATGATCCCCATATTGCCTACCGGCAGCAACCCGTAGACAAGCCAAGCGATACAGGCGCCTATCGTGAGCAGGATAAGACCGATAATCCAGAACGGTATCAGTTTGGAGAGCAGGAACAAGGCCTTCGGGACAGGTGTCACGTTGATCTGTTCAATCGTTCCCTTCTCCTTTTCGCTCACGATGTTCAGGGCGGAAAGGAAACCGCCGATAAGCGTCAGCAGGAAGGCCATGATACCGGGAACCATATAGTTCTTATAACTCAGATGCGGATTGAACAGGTTTGTGACACGGATTCCGCCCTCTCCGGCCGATACGGACAAGAGCTCCTTCTCCTGATTGAAATCCTGGATGATGGACGCGAGGTATGAACTGCCGATTCCTCCCTTCGTCCCGTTCACGGCATTGGCGGCGATCAGAAGCTCGGCCGTACCCTCCCGCTCCAACCGTTCTTCAAAGCGGGACGGGATTTCGAGTATGATATCGGCTATGAGGACGCCCACGCGGGCGACCCGGAGGCGCTGGGCGTATACGCCGAGGACGAGCACACCTTCGTGGTGACGCTGAGCACGATGTGCCCATACTTTGTGGACGCGGTGTGCACAGCGGCGGCCACCATGCCGGTGCAGCAGAAGGCTGTGGAAGGCGGCGAGGGCTGGAGCGCCAGCCGGACGTGGTTCGTGGGCAACGGGCCGTACCGCCGCACCGGCGACTGGAGCGACAGTCTCTTCGCCACGCTGGTGAAGCAGGAGGACCACTATAACGCGCGGCAGGTGCGCGCGGACCGGATCGAGATCCGGTTCAAGAGCGCGGCGGAGGCCGCCAAGGACGCGGGCACCGCGGACGCGGTCATCGGCGCGGCAGGAGAGGACGGCACCTACGGCGGCAGCAGCACCGTGGGCGTGTTGCTCATCAACCAGATGGCCACCAACATGGACCGGACGGAGCTGCGGCAGGCCATGAGTCTGGTCATCGACCGGGATGCGGCGGCCGACGCTCTGGGCGCGGACTATGCCGCCGCGGAGGGGCTGGTGCCCCACGGCATACGCACCGCCGGGGGCGAGGAGTTCCGGGCGGTCAACGGCGCGGTGATCGACTGCGAGGCGGATACCTACACGGACCGGTGCAGTCAGGCGCTGGAGCTGATGACGCAGGCGGGCCTGCGGCGGCCGGAGGCGCTGATAAGCCTGGGGACGGTGACGCTGCTGTACCGGAATACGCCGGCGCAGACGGCGCTGGCCCAGCGGCTGCAGAAGGTGTGGCAGGAAAAACTGGGACTGAGCGTGACCCTGCAGGGTGAGGATGCGGAGACGTATCAGCAGCTGCTCAGCAGCGGCGCGTTCACCCTGGCCCTGACGGAGCTGGACGCGCTGTACAACGATGCATCAGCCTATCTGGACCTGTGGCGCAGCGGCGACACGCGGAACTACGCGCTGATCTACATGAACGCCTATAACATTCTGATGCGGGTGGCGGCGGCCAGCACCTCCGCCGAGGCGCGGGACGCCTATTTGAAGGATGCGGAGTGGCTGCTGCTGGACACGGCCAACGTGATACCGCTGTATGAGAAGGAGCAGGCCTACGCCCTGCGCGGCGACGTGACCGGCGTGGTGTCCGACGGCATGGGTGCGTGGTACTTCGGCGCACTGTGGCGCGTGGAGCAATAAGTGAAAAACGCCCGGACCAACAGGCGTTAAACGCCTGCCCGCTATACTGTACGGAGAAAGCGCATATTTCCGGCCCCACAGCAGAGAGGAGCGATCATACTGATGATAGAAAAAGCTGAGGTCACAGCACTTTTGCAGCAGCTCACGGCCATCAAAAGCGAATATTTCCATGAGGACGAGATCATGGCCTTTGCCAGGGATTGGCTGTGCCGGCAGGGACTGCCCGCCCAGCTGCACGAATACCACGATGCCAAGGTCACAGATTTCCATGGAAAAAATGTCATCGCCGTTATCGATGGCGGCAGACCCGGACCGGTCATCTGCCTGAACGGCCACCTGGACACCGTGCAGCTGTGCGGCGGTTGGACCCGCGATCCCTACGGCGAGCTGGACGGCGACAGGCTCTATGGTGTGGGCGCGCTGGACATGAAATCCGGCTGCGCCGCGCTGATGGTCACGGCTGCCCGCTTCGCCGCCGCCCACAAGACCTTCGCCGGGAAGATCAAACTGGCGCTGGTCTCTGACGAGGAGGGCCCCTACGGCCTGGGCACCAATGCCCTCATCGAGGACGGCTATCTTTCTGACGTGGACTTCTCCATCATCACCGAGCCAAGCGCCGGCTTTGACGGCAAGCCCTTCCCCGATGTCTGCCTGGGTGCCCGGGGCGGCTATGGTCTGGAGATCCGCTTCTACGGAAAGTCCGCCCACGCAGCCAACCCGGAAAAGGGCCACAGCGCTCTGCTGGACGCCGCCAAGGTGGCGCAGGCCCTGGAGCAGGTGGACTATGTTGAGGACCCGCACCTGGGCAAGGGCACCTGCTGCGTGGTAGGCATCAGCGCCGACGGCGGCGCGTGCAGCGTGCCGGACTTCGCCGTGCTCCGCCTGTTCTGGCACATCGTGGTGGGCGAGAGCCCGGACACCATCGTCCGCGAGATTGAAAAGGCCGTGCAGCGCGCCGGTATCACCGGGCGGTACGAGATCTGCTTCCGCGAAGCACCGTCCGAGGGCTCCCGGGGCTTCATGCCCTACACCGTCCCCCAGGACGAACCCATGACCGTCTCCCTGCTGGAGTCCATCCGCAAGGTCACCGGCAAGGAACCCACCATCTCCTACTTCGCCAGCATCGGCGATTTCAACTACCTGGGCACACGGCTGGGCGCGCCGGCCATCATCTTCGGCGCCGACGGCGAGAACTATCACAGCAGCGACGAATACGTCCTGCTGGACTCCGTCCACCAGACCGCCGAGGCCGTTTACGACTTCCTGGAGAAAACACTGCTGCCCTGAGCAAGCAAAACCACCCCCGGCGAGGAGCCGGGGGTGGTCTGTTTTTCAGAAGGTCATCTCCAGCCCGCATTTCAGCTGATGCAGCCTGTCGCCCGGGACCGTCTTCATCATGCCGCAGGCCCTCTCCCGGGTGCAGCGGCGGCGCAGGCGTACCGCACGGCCAATTCCACTCTTGCGCTCCGCCATTTTTCGCGGTAAAATAGCACCACAAAAAAGGAGGGCAATGCCATGATCTATCGTGATTTTCAGGACCTGCACCTGTCCCTGCTGGGCTTCGGCACCATGCGCCTGCCCACCACGGCGGACGGCACCATCGACGAGGACACCACCCAGGCGATGGTGGACTATGCGCTGGCCCACGGCGTCAATTATTTCGACACCGCCTGGCCCTATATGCAAAATCTGTCCGAGACGGTGGTAGGCCGCTGCCTGAAAAAGCATCCCCGGGACAGCTTTTACCTGGCCACCAAATACCCCGGCCATACGCTCACCTGCGACCCGGACCCGGCGGACACCTTTGCCCAGCAGCTGGAGAAGTGTCAGGTGGACTACTTCGATTTCTACCTGCTGCACAACGTCTATGAAAACGACGTGGATATTTACACCGATCCCCGGTGGGGCATTATCGACTACTTTGTGGAACAGAAGCGTCTGGGCCGTATCAAGCACCTGGGCTTTTCCACCCATGCGGACCTTCCCTGTCTCACCGCTTTTCTGGAGCGCTATGGCAAGGAGATGGAGTTCTGTCAGATCCAGCTGAACTATCTGGACTGGACCATCCAGCGGGCCAGGGAGAAATACGAGCTGCTGGAAAAGCACCATATCCCCGTCTGGGTCATGGAGCCGGTCCGCGGCGGCAAGCTGGCCGCCCTGGATGCCGACAGTGAACAGCAGCTCCACGCCCTCCGCCCCAACGCCAGCATCGCCTCCTTCGGCTTCCGCTGGCTCCAGGGACTGGATAACGTCCACATGGTCCTCTCCGGTATGTCCGACATGGCGCAGATGGCGGATAACGTGGCCACCTTTGAGCGCCTTGACCCCCTCTCCCCCGCTGAGGAGGCGATCCTCTTTGCTGCGGCGGATAAGATGAAGAATTCCATCCCCTGCACTGCCTGCCGCTACTGCTGTGACGGCTGTCCCCAGCAGCTGGATATCCCGGATCTGCTGCACAAGTACAACCAGCTCCGCACCGGCAGCGGCGGCACCATCAAAATGCAGCTGGACGCGCTGCCCAAGGACAAGTGGCCCCACGCCTGCCTGGGCTGCGGCGCCTGCGCCGCTGTCTGTCCCCAGAAGATCGACATCCCCAGCCAGTTGGCCGCCTTTGCCGCCGAGCTGGACAAGCTGCCCGACTGGGCGGAGGTCTGCCGCCAGCGGGCGGAGGCCGAGGCGCGGGAGCGAGCCTCCCGCGGGCTGTAAGCGCACAAGAAGAAGTCCCTCCCGGCGGGAGGGACTTCGTTTGTTTACACCTGATATTTCGCCGCGCAGCGCCGGTATTGCTCCCGGAAGTCCGGGTCCTGATGCCGTGCCGCATCCAGTGTGGCGTGCATATTCAGGTCGTGGTGGGCGGCGTCGATCACGCACCCGGCGATATTGGAGCAGTGGTCCGAGGTACGCTCCAGATCCGTCAGCAGGTCGGACCAGACAAAGCCTGCCTCGATGCTGCACTGGCCTTGCTGCATCCGCAGGATATGCCGGGTACGCAGCTGCTCCTTCAGATCGTCGATGACCTGCTCCAGCGGCTCCACCTGCCGGGCGGCGGTCATATCCTGCTCCCGGAAGGCGTCCAGCGCCCGCATGAGGATATCGTTGACCGCGGCGGACAGCACGCTCAGCTCCCGCTTCGCCTCGTCGCTGAAGGCCAGCCCCTTCTCCCGCAGCTCCTCCGCCGACTCCAGCACGTTCACCGCATGGTCGGAGATACGCTCAAAATCGCCGATGGCCTTCAGCAGCTCCGCGGACTCCTCGCTCTCCTGCTCACCCAGCTTCTGGGCGCTGAGCTTTACCAGATAGGTGCCCAGCACGTCCTCGTAGTGGTCGCAGCGGCTCTCATCCTCCCGGATGGCGGAGGCCAGCGCTTCGGTGTAGTGGTCAAAGCTCCGCAGGGCGTTTTGCAGCGCCCGCACGGCAGCCTCCGCCATCTCGCAGGTGACGACCCGGCAGCGCTCCAGCGCCACGGCCGGTGTGGTCAGCAGGCGCTGGTCTAGCTCCACCGTTTTATCGGCCGCGTGGGCCTTATCCGGCACCAGGCGGATAGCCAACTTCTCCAGCAGGTCGCCGCAGGGCAGCAGTATGGCCGTACACAGGATATTGAACACCGAATGGGCCACAGCGATACCCGCCATAGACGCCGCCTTGTTCAGCAGTACCGGGGCAAAGATGGCCTTGACGATGCAGAACACCGTCAGCAGCACCGCCACGCCGATCACATTGAACATCAGATGCACCACGGCCGCCCGCTTGGCGTTTTTGTTGGTGCCGACGCAGGAGATCAGCGCCGTGACGCAGGTACCGATGTTCTGGCCCATGATAATGGGCACCGCGGCGGCGTAGCTGACCTGGCCGGTAGAGGCCAGCGCCTGCAAAATACCCACCGAGGCGGAGGACGACTGGATGATCGCCGTCAGCACCGCGCCCACCAGCACGCCCAGCAGCGGGTTTGTAAAGGCCAAAAACAGCTCTGCAAACCCCGGCACGTCCTTCAGCCCCGCCACCGCGGCGCTCATGGTGTCCATGCCGAACATCAGCGTGGCAAAGCCAAGCAGAATGGAGCCAGTCTCCTTTTTCCGGCTGTCCTTGCAGAACATATAGAAAATGATGCCGATCAGCGCCAGCACCGGCGTAAAGGCGGTGGGCTTCAGCAGCTGCAGCCACACGCTGCCGCCGTCGATCCCCGCCAGGCTCAGCAGCCAGGCCGTCACCGTGGTGCCCACGTTGGCACCCATGATAACATTGATAGCCTGCCGCAGGGTCATCAGCCCGGAGTTCACGAAGCCCACCACCATGACGGTGGTGGCCGATGAGCTCTGAATGATGGCGGTGATGCCCAGTCCGGTCAGGAAACCGGCACCCACGCTGCCGGTCATTTTATCCAGCAGCGTCCGCAGCTTGCCGCCGGCCCGGCGCTCCAGCGCCTGGCCCATGAAATTCATGCCGAACAGAAACAGGCACAGCCCGCCCAGCATGGTCAGCGCATGAAAAATATCCATTTTCTTTCCCTCAACTTTACATTTTCTCAGATGTCACCTTATTGTCCATCTACATTGTACGGTATAAATGTCAAGTTCGCAGGCCATCTTTTGTAAAATCCATGTAAAACAGCGCAAAAAGAAGCACCCGTACAGGTGCTTCTTTTTTATGCTTCTTTTACCGCTGGCCCTTGTCGTAGGGGATACCCTCCGCCTTGGGTGCGCGGGATTTCTTGGATGTGAAGGCCAGCACCACCAGCGTGATCAGGTACGGCAGCATACGGTACACGTGAGAGCTGATGCCGATCTCCGCCAGCCAATACACGCCGTCGCCGTTGATATCCAGGCTGGAGTACGCCGCGGCGATACACTTGAACAGGCCGAACAGCAGCGACGCCCCGGCGATGTTCAGCGGCTTCCAGTTACCGAAGATCATAACGGCCAGCGCCAGGAAGCCGAAGCCCGCCACATCGCCGTTGGCCGTGCAGTTGGCCGTGGTCAGGGCGTAGACAAAGCCGCCCATGCCGGCCAGCGCGCCGGAGATGGTCGTACCGGCATAGCGCATCTTGTACACGTTGATACCCACGGAGTCCGCCGCCTGGGGATTTTCACCGCAGGAGCGCAGCCGCAGGCCAAACCGGGTCTTGTACAGCAGGATCGACAGCACCACGAAAATGATGATGCAGATATAGGTCGCCAGATACACCTTGTGCAGGAAGGTATTGCCCAGGAAGCCCAGGTCGTCCGTTTTTGCGTAGCCCAGAGTGGTCTTCTTGATCATGAACCAACTGGCCGCATCGCCGGTGGCCATTTGCAGGGTGTTCTGGTTGGCGATGATACGGATGAGGAACAGCACCAGGGCCGGAGCCATCAGGTTCAGCGCCGTACCACCGATGGTCTGGTCCGCCCGCAGATTTACGGAGGCAAAGCTCAGCAGCAGGGAGAAAATGGCGCCGAATATGGCCGCCACCAGCATAGCCAGCAGCTCAAAGCCCTGCAAAGCCACCCAGTCGCCGGCAGCCTTGGCCGCGTCGTAGACATGGTTGGTCTGCATGATGTTCACGAACAGCACGCCGATAAACGCACCCAGGATCATAATACCTTCCAACGCCAGGTTGATGATACCGCTGCGCTCGGCAAACACGCCGGCCAGCGCCACGATCATCAGGGGAACGGCGTAGATCATGGTCTGTTGGATCAGAAATGTCATGCCTGCTCCCCTCCTTCCTCCCGCTGCTCAGGTACCTGCGGTGCTTCCTCTATCGGTATGTCCGGTATGTCCTCCGGCGGCGCATCCAGTGGCTGTGCCTCCGCCTCTGCCGGTATATCCGCCGTGGTGGTCTTGTTGGCCTCCACGACGAGCTTCTTTTTCCGTCCAGTCAGCATCATCTGGATGAGCAGAGAGAAGGCGGACAGATACACGATGACGGAGATGATCACGTCAGTGATGTACTCGTTGTAGGCAGTCAGGTTGGTCAGCTGCAGACCGACGATATCCAGCATGGCCATGAAGATGCCGGTGAAAATGACCGCGATGGGGTTGTTCACCGCCAGCAGTGCTACGGGGATTCCGTTAAAGCCCACGCCGGGCAGGGCCTGATAGGTGTTCCAGTAGAACTCGGTGTTGCCGCTGAGCCAGTACAGCGCGGCGCCGGCGCCGGCCAGCGCGCCGGCAATGGCCATGGATAGCACGATATTGCGCTTATCGGGGATACCGGCGTAGCGGGCCGCATGGCGGTTGGCGCCGCAGGCCTTCAGCTCATAGCCGAACACCGTCTTCTCCATGATGATGTACACCACGATGGCCAGAATGATGGCCACCAGAATACCGGCATTGACCTGGGAGCCGGGAAACAGCTGATCCAGTCCCAGCTTGGGTGTGGCCACACCGTTGAAGGTGGTCTTGTAGATGTAACCGGACTTCGTGCCTTCTGTTACGTTCTTGAAGCTGCTGATATCAAACATCCAGGTGACAAGATTGGCTGCGATCCAGTTGGTCATGATGCAGGCCAACACCTCGTTGATATTCAGCAGCGCCTTCAGCAATCCGGGGATCGCGCCCCACAGGGCGCCAGCCAGCATACCGCCCAGAAAGGCCAGCAGCCAGATGATGCCCACGGGCACGGACTCGGAGGGGATGCCCAGCGCGACGGACAGCGAGACAAGCGTACCCATCAGATACTGGCCGGGTGCGCCGATATTGAACAGGCCCGTCTTGAAGGCCACTGCCACGGAAAGGCCGGTCATGATCAGCGGCATGGCGCGGAAGAGCATATTGCCCACATTCTGGGCGTTAAAGCCCCAGGTCAGCGCGCCCGCAGCGTCGCGGCCTGTGCTGAGGATGCCGGCAAAGATCAGCCGAACACCCTCCCACATACCGGCAGTGGTGATCTTCTGCTCCGCCAGGCCCACAATAATGACCACGATGCTGCCCAGCAGCAGGCCGGCCAGGATGGACAGCAGAGAGGCCAGGACCTTCTTGGTGCCATTCTTGGCATACAGATCTGTCAGTTTTTGCTTCACGCCGTCTCACCCTCTTTCTTGTCCGCCCGCTTGGCGCCGGCCATATAGAGACCCAACTCCTGCACGGTGATCTGCTTCGGGTCGAACTCACCCACGATCTCACCCTCGTACATGACCAGGATGCGGTCAGAAAGGCTCATGACCTCGTCCAGCTCCAGGGATACCAGCAGCACTGCCTTGCCGGCATCACGCTGCTTTACCAGTTCCTTGTGTACGTTTTCGATCGCGCCCACGTCCAGGCCGCGGGTAGGCTGGACCGCCACGATCAGCGGCTTGTTGCGGTCCACCTCGCGGGCGATGATCGCCTTCTGCTGGTTGCCGCCGGACATACTGCGGGCGGTGGTCACGGGGCCCTGTCCGCTGCGGATATCGTATTCCTCGATCAGCCTCTCGGCGTAGGCACGCACCGCGTCCTTTTTGATAAAGCCGCCCTTTTCGAATTCCGGCTCCTTATACCGCTGCAGCACCAGGTTCTGCTCCAGCGTAAAATCCAGCACCAGGCCGTGCTTGTGCCGATCCTCGGGGATGTGGCTCATGCACTCTCCGCGGCGACGGATGCTGGCGTGGGAGATATCCTTGCCGCACAGCGTCACCGTGCCGCCATTGCTCTTATCCAGGCCGGTGAGCGCGTGAATGAACTCCGTCTGTCCATTGCCGTCGATACCGGCGATACAGAGTATCTCGCCGGCGCGTGCATCAAAGCTGACATGGTCCACGGCGTAGATATCCTCATCGCCCTGCCGGAACACCTTGGTCAGATTTTTTACAGTCACTGCATTCATCGGAAAATCTCCTTTCTGCATGGTCATAGCGGACGAAGTACGCGCTTGAGTGAGCGGTGTACGGGATGCCAGTAGGTAAACAGCAGCAGCGCCGCCAGAGCCGCGTATACTGCGGCCATCCCGCCGTCAAGGTGCAGCGGGGCTTTCTGCCATGCGCACAGCAGCGCCGTCAGCGGAAGGCTGATCAGAAACGGCGCGGTGACAGCAGCGGCGGCGGAGATCCCGTCCTGCCGGATATAGGAGCGGTACAGCGTCCGCTTTGACGCGCCCAGCCTGTGAAGGGAGCGGATCAGCGGGCGGCTGCCCTCGATGTAGTCGCAGAGCCGGACATAGAGAATCAGCAGGATGAGCAGGAACAGCGCTGCAAAGATGTACCCCAGCAGCAGATACACGCCGGAGGACATCTCCCGCAGGAAATCCGACCCCGACTGACGGTTGGTGACAGCATACTCCGCGCCTGCAAAGTGCGCCCGCAGGGCGGTCTCCACCTGCGCGTTCATGGCAGGATCGGTCAGGGCGATCTCGATGCCGGTTGCCGGCTCTGAGGCGATGATGTCCGCATACAGTTCATCGCTCACATAGATATCCAGCGCCCATCCGGACGGCTTCGTGTCCGTCAGCGCAGCCACCGTCAGCACGGTCACATCCTCCGGTGCGGGCTGCTTGATACCCCCGTTTCCATCGTAATATGCTTCCGACTGGCAAAGCCGCAGTACATCCCCGACGCCGCGTTCCGCTTTGCGGCTGACGGCGATCTCATACTTGGAAAGCGTCTGATACGCCGCGACAAGACCGCTGTACGGTCGAATGCGCAGTGGTATCTCCACCTCCTCCGGGGACTTTGGCAGCAGAATATAATCGTCCGGCTCATATACGGGGCGCGTTTGCTTCACACCCTCCATAGAGGAAACATACGCCATATCCTCCGCAGAGAAGCCTTCTCCGTCATGGGAGGAACGGGAAACCTTTAACCCCCATTCCTCCTCCGCACCCGTGACCTGCAAGGCAACCGTGAGGATGTTGAACAGAAGCAGAAAAACCGCCATGACGGGAACGGAAACAGCAAGGCAGGAACGGAGGCTGCGGTTCGTGCGGCTGCGCCACAGGCCGCAGAGGGTTGCCGCCGGGGTGAAACGCCGTCTGAGGGGCTTTCGTCCGCGCTTGACCTTCGGCATATTTTCCGCATCGTTCAGCAGCGCCCGCGCAGGCTCGCGGCTGTACCGGTGCAGGGTCATGCCCAGCGACAGTCCCAGTGTAACGAAGAAAACCGCCAAATGGAGCAGAATATTCATCGGCTCCACATGAAAGATCAGCCACGCGAGGCTGTCGTGGCGGATCTCAAGAAACGCC